>ERZ1026878.889-NODE-889-length-20510-cov-8.890931_pt1 | contig 20510 bp, 18 predicted proteins | sample MGYA00380169_ERZ1026878 | MGnify/ENA primary metagenome ERZ1026878 (study PRJEB33269, sample SAMEA4719805) | human gut metagenome | biome: human-associated habitat; feature: organic feature; material: feces | place: Cameroon | collected 2013-10 ...
AGGACGGTGTGCGCGATTTCATAGCGGCTGAATATACCTTAAGCGAAAACTATGTACATGGTTTAGTTGCGGTACAGCCAAAATTTAAAAAAATCGAAAGCCCGCATTCCTCCACAGCTTAAAGGCCGTGGCTTCCCGCGGGAAATTCCGTGAGCCCGCAGTCCATGAGCACCGCGTCTTCCCTGCCTTTTTCGGCCGGATAGTAGCCGCGTCTCACACCCACACGCTTAAAACCGGCTGATTCATAAAGCCGGAGTGCCCGGGTGTTGCCGATTCTCACCTCAAGCCGCATGAGGCGCCCGGCGCGCTTTCGGGCGTCTGTCATGGCATTCATGAGCAGCGCCCGGCCGAACCCCCTGCCCTGAAACTCGGGATCCACCGCGATTTCCAGGAGTTCTGTCTCATCAAAAACCTGCATGACGATGCGGTAGCCCGCAATCTTGCCTGCGGCAAGTGCGACCACACAGTCGTAGCCTGCGGCGAGAGCCGACTGAAAGTTGGCAACCGTCCAGCCGAAGGGATCAGCGCGCTTGGAGAGCGCCGCAACGCTTTCGATATCGGCCGTTGCCATGGGGCGGAAACTGAGATCATTCATGATGATGGTGGTCGTGCTCAGAGGTTTTGCTGAGCGGAATGTAATTCACGGCCCCGTGCTCGACCCCGGTTTCCGCGGTGAGCGCTTCCGCAAGGGGTTTTACTTCAGAGAGTCTGCCGCGCATGACAACGGCCTCGGCACAGCGCTTTTCATCGATATGCACGTGCATGGTGGAAATCACGAGATGCGTGTGCGCATGCTGATGCTCGGCCATACGTTTGGAAAGCTGCCGCTCATGGTGGTCAAAGGCGTAACTCACAACCGCCACGCAGCTCCCCGCATCGTCACTGACTTCCCGGCGCGCGAGTTCATTGCGCACAAGGTCCCGCACGGCTTCGGAGCGGTTGCTGTAGCCCCTTTCCTCAATGAGCCGGTCAAAGGCTTGGGCCAAATCATCATCAAGCGAAATCGTGACGCGCTGCATACCGCCTTCCTCAGAGTTTTTCGCCCGCCTGACGCTCTTTAATGGTGAGCGCCACGCGGTTGCGGACATAAATCGGAGAGGCAAGCGACGCCGTGACCACTTCGCCCTTCATGAACATGGTGCGCGCCAGAAGCGCCACGCCGCGGGACGTCACTTCAAGTCCCGCAAAAACGGGGCATCCCGCAGACTCCGTTGCTTCCGGATAGACGGCAAAGGCAGAACCAGCCGCTGCGCCGCAGTTAAATTCACGGACGAGGTTTCCGATTTCTGAGGGCTTGACGGCCGCGGGCTCACTGAGTGCCGCCGGGGCATCCGGATGCCCCGCTTCAAAGGCCTGAACGTAACACTCGTGCATGCGGGCGTCCAGAGCAATCAGAACGCGCCTGACGTCCGGTTGTTCACGGAAAAAAAGAACAGCAGCGGCAGTAAGCGTCGGCACACAGATGACAGGTCTGTCAACGGCCCACGCCAGGCCCTGGGCGGCTGCGCAGGCTGTCCGGATCCCCGTGAAGGCCCCGGGCCCGGCGCCGAAGGCAACGGCCGCGCAGTCAGCGACCGTGACACTTCTTTCTTTTAAAACGGCGTCCACCAAAGGCAACAGCCGTTCGGTGTGTTTGTTCTTTTCCCGCTCAACGAGCTCAAGCACCCCGCCCGCGGCGTCAATCAGGGCGGCCGACACACTGTCGGCTGCCGTATCCACGGCAAGGATGAGGCCGGTAGCGGCCGCGTGTTCCGTCTGCGTCATTGTTCTTTGCAAAATCCCTAACCAATCATGAGCACCCGAAAGCGCCCGTTCGGCAGGAATTGTAACGAAGCGGGACCGAGGCAAACCCGAATCCGCTTAAAATCCCCACCCTCAAAAACAACAATAATCAAACATACAATGCGTACGAAAGCCCTTCTTTTTGCCGCCCTCGCCGCGGCCCTCAGCACTGGCGTTCAGGCCGGTCAGTATGCCGATGCCATGGCGCAGTGCATTCTCACCAACACCTCTGCCTCAGACCGCGACACACTGACGCAGTGGGCCTACGTGACGCTCGGGAAAACGGACGCCGCCAAAAAAGTGCAGGCCATACCGGCCGCCAAAACCAAGGCCGTGGAAGACAAGGCGAAGAAACTCGTCACAAACCTCACGACCGGCGCCTGCGCAAAGCCCTTTGCGCAGCTGATGATCAACGAACCCAAGACAGGGCTTCAGAACACGGCTGTGGCGCTCGCGCAGGAACTTCTCACGGAAGAAATCAAATCGAAGACGCTCAACCTGCTGCCAACAGTTAATATCGGGAACGTGAGCCGCGAAACCGTTGAGCAGATCGGCGGGCTTATCACGAATCTTCTCAAGAAATAATCTCAGTCCGCGAGCGCGTCTCTTAAGGGCATTATGAGCACGGTACTTTCCGTCATGCGGCTCCAAAAGCCCTTAAGCGCCCCTGCGCTCTCCCCGCCCGCCGCGGGCCCGGCGTTCACGAGGCTCACCTTGGGATCGGCGCAGAACTCTTCAAAAACGGGCTGCAGCACGGCACGCGCCGGATCCACCGTGAGCACCCAGCTCTGGTGCTTGTCTTCAGCCATCGGGGCCACAAACCCGATGTGCGCCAGACGCGAGAGCACCCGGTCACAGCTTTCCGGATAGGTGTCCGCGGCATCACAGAGTTCAGCCAAACCGATCACGGGCCGTTCACTCATCGTCCACCTTTTGGCAAAAAGCTTCAGGATTAAAAGCGCCGTGAGAAAGTCGTTGCCGGTGCGGTAGCTGTCCATGTAGCGTCCGGCCGTGAGTTTCGGAATGGTGGCCGTGACGGCGGCTCCCGCAAAAAAGAGAAACCACGCGACGTAAATCCAGAGAATGAGAACGGGCAGCGCGACAAAGGCACCGTAGATATTCGTGAGGGTCCCGGCCGTGACGTAATACTCAAAGCCGAACTTCACGACAAACCCGGCAAGCGCCGCGGTAAAGCCGCCGATCAAGGCATGCGCCGCAGGAACGCGGCAGTTCGGAATGTACTTATAGAGCACGGCAAAGCCGAACCCCTGCAGCAGAATCTGCCCGAGGCTGAAAAGAAATCCGCCCGTTTCGCTGTCAATGCCGGACAAAGCGGCGGCCGCGGCCCGGCCCGTCAGCGTCACGCTTAAGGCAACCGCAACGGGCCCCACGGTCATGAGCGCCCAGTAGATGAGGGTTCTCTGCACCCAGGGGCGCATCACGCGGACCTTAAAGATGCGGTTCACCGTCACAAAAAGTTTGTCAATCAGCAGAAGTGCCGTCACGGCCAAACCCGCAAGACCAAAGGTCGTAAGGCCCGCTGCGTGCGTAGCGAAGTCTCTCAGATAATTAATCAGAAGCTCACTGTACTGCGCCGGCAGAAACCCCGACACAATGAAGTCCTCAAGCGCCCTGCGGGAATCGGCAAAACTCGGGAAAGCAGCAAATAACGCAAGCGAGAGCGCGAGCACCGGCACAATCGCAAGGAGCGTGGCAAGCGCCATGGATGAGGCGACTTCGGCAATATCGATTTCCGCGACCCGGTCCCGGGCAAAGCGCATCAGGCGCCGCACACGCGAGACGATCAGGCGGCGGTGTGCCGCCGACTCAAAAAATGTAAACACGCCTCACTCCTTTGGCCCGACCGACAGAAAAAACCGCAGAAACGGGGATTGTCTCCGTTGCTGCGGTCATTCTAGCCTTTAAAGCGTTCGGGCTTAATCTGCCGTCCCGCCTTTTTGATACCATCGTTCGTCTGTGCGAAAGTTAGTATGACATCTAATGAGGATCTATCCGGATTTCTCTTGGCTAGATCCTTTTAACTGGTAACGCAGTTACTTCATGGCTTTAAGGAGGTTAAGGGGACGACAAAAACACCGTCAGGTCTCTGATAGGCGGCATTGGATAGGCTACAAAGCACACAGAGAACAGAAGGCGAACTATTCGGATTCTCAGACTTTAGGCTGGCTTGTATTTTCAGTAGATTTTTGGCTGCGGCATCGATCTGTCCGGCCCCCAGCTTAATTTCGAAAGCTGCCCAAGAACCGTCAGGCAAAGAAATAACTGCATCAATTTCTTGATTTTTGTAATCCTGATAGTGAAAGAGGTTGCCACCGAAAGATTCTGCATAGATTCGCAGATCCCGTTCGCATAGGGCTTCGAAAAGGAATCCTAGGGTCTTGAGGTCATAGAGGAGAGCCTCTGGGCCGATCCTAAGGATTGCCGCCGTTAGTGACGGGTCACAGAAATGACGTTTAACGGCTTGCTTAAGACGTTGTGATGAACGTACAGAAGGTGCGAAGGGCGGTTGATTATCTGTTAGAAACAGTCGATCAAATACGTCCAAATAATTGGCAAGTGTGGGACGCGAAATATCAAGTTGTTCGAACTCTGAAACATCACGCTGAATTGCGCTCGCACTGGCAGTAGTGCTTTCTTGGCGAGCCAGCGATTTAAGAAGTCTTTCCAATTTGTTTCGATCGCGCTCGACGCCATCAATTCGAGTTGCGTCATCCTCAAGGACTGCAGTGATGTACTGTTGCGCTATCAGTTGTGCATCTGACGAATCGAGGGAAAGTGCACCAGGCCATCCACCGCGAACAATGAGATGGATAAGATTTCTTAGATCCACGTCGCCAGTCATGGCAGGTTCAATTTGTCCTTTGCACAAGGCTTCAAGTGAGACCTTACCATCGGAATCACCGGATTCCCAAAGCGACATAGGGCGCATGCGAAGTCTGCCGATACGACCTGCACCGCTGTGCAGAATTCCCTTGTGGTTTGGAGTAGAAGAGCCTGTAAGGATATAAAGGCCCTTTTTACCAAGTTCATCCACACGATAACGAACTGCATCCCAAAGCGGCGGATATTCTTGCCATTCATCGATAAGGCGCGGCGTCTTGCCGTCCAAAATCACCGCCGGCTGCAATTGGGCCAATTGACGATTCACGAAATTTTGAGCCGGGTCACCGATGTAAACAGCGCTGGACGAGATTTCTCGTGCCGTACTTGTTTTCCCACACCATTTCGGTCCTTCGATGCATACTGCACCGAAAGCTCTTAGAAATTGTTGCAGCTGTGCGTCAACAATTCGTGGACGATATGCATTCTCGGACATGAAAGGCTCCAAAGATTGATTGTCCCTCATTTTAAGTTAAAGTAGAATCTTGCAAAGTCAAAAGCTGAAATCCTGTCATGTTAATTAACAAAATTCTATAAATCGAGTGTGTGAGACTTTGCTAACTCAAGAACACAAATGTTCGATGCTCAACAGTCAAAATGTTGTCGCAAAAGAAAACAACTCAGGATGCTTTGATCAAGAGTTTCGCTAGAGGATGTAAGTTTTTTTGTGTCCAGGCGATAATAGCGCTCCCGTAGGGCGCGAAAGGAATCACCGTGGCACACCGTACACCCAAAATAAACGACACCGTAAAATTTACCGACCAGCAGCAGGCCATTCTGAACGATGCCGTAGAGCAACTGATGGAAGCCGGCGGCTTAACGGCCTTAACGCAGGCTCATTTCAACGAAGCGATGAAGATCGTAGCCCAACGCTTCATCAACGCCGCCCTGCAAGGGGAACTGAAGCACCATTTGACACAGGAAGACGAAAATCTCAACGAAGAGGAATCGGCGGCTGAGCGCGTTGAAAACAAACGCAATGGGTACAGCAAGAAAACTCTTCACACACCCCTTGTTTTCATCGAGCAGCTTGTAGAAGGCCTGCGTCAGACTAAGATCCCGCACATCGGCTTTGCAGAAGCGATCTACGATCTGCTCACGCAGGTCCTCAGGGATTTGCCGCGGGCTCGTAAAGTTGCTGCGGTCTTGCCGGCCATCACCATCCGGTGCATGCCGCCAGTTCTGCAGCGTCCGTGGGGTCGGTAATGCCGACTGCCTCGCAGGATTGCCTCTGCGACAGTCCTTTCGATTGACCGACTTCGACCAGAGTAACGATTTCCCGGCGATCTTGGACACTGATCAGCCTTCCTTTACCCCCCAGATTGCCTCGGCTTTTTTTTGACAACATCAGCATCGTTGCAGCATCGGCTAATGCCTTGTCTTTTCTGGCGATTTCTCGGTCCTTCCTGGCATTTTCCTTCTTGAGTTCAGCCATAGCCGACATCTGAGCATCATGGAGCTTCTTATCAACCGCATCCGGATGATTGTTAAACCATTCGGCCCAGGCATCGACTGTGGAGGCGAGGTAGCCATGCTTGCGGCAGAACTGGCCGAAGGCAGTCTCGCTCATGATTTCCCTGGCAACGACTGTGGTGTGGGCTTGAAGGTAGGTCACTCCTTTAGGGAGCTTGAGGCTGGCCATGAGCTTGGGATTTCCTTTGTTGGGCAGCGTGCCGCAGACTGCTTGCTCTCTTGCAATCTTGAGCCAGTACGAGATCGTTGATTTGCCGATCGAGTACCGCTCCACGGCTTCAGAGATGCTGAGCTCCTTGCTCAGCAGGCGCGCTACGACGTTGTCTTTGAACTCCTGCGAATATCGCATGTTTTGCCACTCCATGAAAAGTTGAAGGGGTGGCGAAAGGTAGTATGACATCTAATGGACGCGAGATCTATCACAGCTTCCTTTAGAGAACTTTCCTGCCGGCTTTTCCGGCAACTGATCAACCAAAGCATTGCCGGCCTGCTGACTGCACTTCGAATCCCAAAGCAAGAAGTGCCGAAGCACAATCGATCGGCGCAAAGCAGGTGCTGAAGCTTCATGAAATTTGCCCGCAGGCAAAAGCGTGCCTGCGGGCAATTCGTCGCTGCCGGCGGCAATCGAAAAACTACCGGCTCAGCGTCACAGGGACTTCTTTAGAGAAGCTTTTGAAAATCGCGATCGAGCTTCTTGAGCGACTTGTCGATATGTTCGCGCTTTTCCTGAACCCATTCGCGCTGACCGGCAATCGATTTGTCCATTGCCTTGACAGCCTTTGCAAGTTCCTTGGGCTGCGGACCACCTGCAGTCTTGCGGTTTGCCACAATGGCTCGAGGATCGAGAGTCTTCTTGAAGAGCTCTTCGCTCATCGGACACTGTGCCGGTCCCTGCGGATATTCCTTGGCAATCACTTCAGCATAGATGCGCTGCATTTGAGCGTAAGGGAAGTCAAGAGGCTGGATGTTGTTGGCGCGCGCATAAGAAACCATGCCGCTGGCAACATGGTGTCCAACACGGAATGGAAGCTTGTATTCGCGCATGAGCACGTCGGCCACTTCCTGACTTGCCGTCCAGTCATTGTTGAGCTCTTCGAGCGCGCGCTCCGGATTGATCTTGAGAGCCTTCAGGACGCGCTCGAACTTATCGAGCATCTCGATGGCTGCCTGAGCCATCTTGTTGTTGTCTGCAACGCTCTTATTGTCAGACATGCCAGGCTGAATATTGTGCGCAAGCCACACGGTAGACTGAGCCTGCGCAATGGCCTTGCTGGCAGCCTTGCGCGTGTTCACCATAATGCCGGGATTGCGCTTTTGCGGCATGGCTGAAGAAACGTATGTGTTTTCGCCTCCCTCAACAAGGAGAATCCAGGGACGCGGCTGAGCATACTGCACGAAGACATCTTCAATGAAGGAACCGACTCGCACTGCCATCCCGGTAATGATGCCGGCCAGCTCGATCGGTTCATCGACAGACTTCATCTGGCTCGCATCATATGCGTTGGGAACAGGGCCGTTAAAGCCCAAATACTTGGCCATGCGCTCACGATTAAGCGGCCAGCTCGTGCCATTGAGAACGGTGGTTCCCATCGAACACCAGTTGAGCCTTTCGTAGAAATCCCTGAGCTGCTGCTGGGTTCGTTCAAACGAAGCCTGATACCCCATGAGGTAGTGCGCGTAGCTGTTGGGCTGAGCGGCTACTCCGTTGGTGTAGTTGGGCACAATCGTCGTCTGGTTTTTGCGAGCAATGTCGTTGATGACGCTCATCACTTCTGCCAGCTTCTCGGAAAGAGCAAGCACATTGTCGCGCATGATGGCAGAGCGATACGTTGCGTGCATGTCCTGGCTGGAACGGCCGATATGCAGCATGGTGACGTCCATGCCGGCTTCCTTAATGAGGAAGGGCTCAAATTTGATGACTTCCTTCGGGCGCGGACCGCCTTGCTTATTGCCGTTTGCAATCACGGTCTGCAGACCATGCGCAACCTTTTTGACAACAGCCTTGTCGAGCAGCTTCTCATCGGTGTTGATGACGGTCGTGGCTTTGTTCATTTCGCCAAGCCAGAAAAATTCATCGCGTACCGTATCTGAGGCCCACAGAGCGGACGCGCAGGCAGCGGCCAAAAGGCCAAGAGCAAATTTCTTCATAACTTGTTTTCTCTCTCCAAAATGATGGCATCTGTCTGTACAGCAACCCGAACAATGCCAGTCGCGCGGACATTACGGAGCACTTTGCGCGCATTGAGACAATTTGTCAATGCATAAAGCGCAAAACTATTTTTCGCTTAACGCAAAATACGAAGCAAGTGAAACATTTGTTGATCGTAGGCCCCAGCATTGTCGCCTGTCATGCGGCAAACAATTGCGTCATCGCGGCGCGAATGCACGGCTGCAGCTGTTCAAGAACGGCATTTTCAATGCTTAATCGCAGTGCAAGTCCGCACGCATGCGCACCTCGAAGCTTCTGGGCAAAAGATCCGCACCCAACGGCCACGAAGAAATTGCTCATAAACAAGTCCTTAAGCGGACTAACGGTTTTCCTTCTTACGGATTCCGAAAAAACGGCACAGCCGCACGGCCATTTTGCGTGCGGCTTCACATGCTCTCGAAGACTTGTCTAGAACCGCTCGGGATCATTAGATGTCATACTACCTTTCGCCACCCCTTCAACTTTTCATGGAGTGGCAAAACATGCGATATTCGCAGGAGTTCAAAGACAACGTCGTAGCGCGCCTGCTGAGCAAGGAGCTCAGCATCTCTGAAGCCGTGGAGCAGTACTCGATCGGCAAATCAACGATCTCGTACTGGCTCAAGATTGCCAGAGAGCAAGCAGGTCGCTCAAGTACAGCGGCGATTACCTGTACCCCCGTGACGGCTTCGACAATGCTGAGGAAGCTGAGCAATGGGTGCAGGGCTTTGTAGACCACTACAACGAGCACCACAGACACCGCGGCATCCGCATGGTAACGCCGGGGCAGCGCTATCGCGGCGAGGACGCGGAGGTGCTGCGCCGACGCAGGGAGACGATGCCGGAGGCTCGCAGACGCCATCCGGAGCGCTGGATCACCGGGAGAGTGCTGAACTGTACGCCGATCAAAGAGGTGTGGCTTAACCCCGAAAATGGGCAGTTGGAGGAAAAGCATGCCAAGGCAGCTTGAACAAACGCCCCGCAGCTGCTGCAACAAGGCGTTCGGCGGTTTTCCGCGGGCCTCAGGCTCGGCCTCCTCCTGCCTGAGGAGGCTCATTCTACCGGCCTGCCGACCTCTCCGCGCGAACGGTGCTGCACAGCTGCATCAAAGGTTTTTCTACGGGCCAAAAAACTCTGGGTGAATCCGCCGAAGGCGGAGAGGGCAAAGCCCTCACTGAGCTCAGACTACAACCTACTTTTTAAGAACAAAATCGGCGAAAGCTCACTTGACATTCACCGGTCCACCGTGATCTTTGGAAAGAAAGAAATCACGGCGCACGGCAGCATCACTTTAAAAACGATCTGCGCAATGAGCCTGAAGTCACTTTCCTTAAAAAAGCCGATGCGCCTTAAGACCGCGCCCAAAATGATGATGAAAACGAAGGCCGAAACCTTCAGAAGAATCTCTGCCATGGCTTTTGCCGCTCAATTGCTCACTGCGGCGCAGAATACGCCCGCGGCTGCGCTTCGTCTCTACGTCAAACGACTCAGAAACCGTGCGCCAGCACCAATTTTTGACGGACTCGGACGGCCGTTTCTCCGATAGAATCCGCGTCAGCCTTTAAGCCTGAAAAAGAAAATGACCAAACCCCTGGAAGAGCTTCTGAAACAGACGGAATTTAGCGATGATGACATCGTCCGGCTCCTCGGCCTTACCGCGCCCGAAGACTGTCTGAAACTCAAACGCGCCGCCTATGACCGCACCACCGAAATCATGGGCGACCGCGTCTTTTACCGCGGCCTGATTGAACTCTCCAACATCTGCACCGACAACTGCCGCTACTGCGGCATCCGCAAGGACAACCATGCGGTGAAGCGCTATGAGATGACCAAGGAGGAGATTCTCTCGCAGGCCAAATGGGCGGCGGACCACGGTTACGGCTCCATCTGCCTGCAGGCCGGTGAAAGACGCGATCCGAAGTTCGTGAATTTCATTGCGGAGTGCTTAAGGGACATCCATAAGTTAAGCGTGAGCCCGCAGCTTCCGGAAGGGCTCGGTGTCACCATCAGCCTCGGCGACCAGACCAAGGAAACCTATGAACTCTGGGCCGAGGCAAGCGGCAACCGCAAAAACCTCCGGTACCTCTCGCGCTTTGAAACGAGTAACCCGAAACTATTTGAACTGCTACACAGTGCGCCGGGCAACCACGAGAAAAACCTGGCGCGCCGCTTTCAGTGCTTTAAGTATTTAAGGGAATGCGGCTATCAGCTGGGAACGGGCGTCATGATCGGCATCCCGGGGCAGACCCTCGAAGACCTCTGCCGCGACATCCGGCTCTTTCAGTCGCTTGACGTTGACATGATCGGCATGGGCCCTTACCTTAAAAGCGAAGGCGCGGACTTAAAGGAACTCGGGCAAATGGCGCCCAAACCTCTGATGCAGCTTGCGCTCAACATGATTGCCGTGGTGCGGCTTGTATTGGGTAACGTCAACATTGCGGCGGCCACGGCTCTTCAGGCCCTCCGGGACGACGGACGCGAAACGGGCATTGAATACGGCGCCAACGTCGTGATGCCCAACCTCTCGCCTCAGAAGTTCCGCCCGGGCTATCAGCTCTACGACAACAAGCCCTGCATCAACGACGAACCCACGCAGTGCGCCGACTGTCTGGAAAAGCGCATCGCAAGCCGCGGCCGCAAGGTGGGCTGGTTCATGATGGGTTCTTCGCGACGCTTTCGCGAGCGTATCGGTCTCACGCCCCGGGAGACGGTGCCGGAAGCGGCGAAAAAGCACGACACGACGGTGCTCCCTGCTTTTACCGAAGACACCGGCAAACGCCGCATTCCGATCGTGGCGCGCGCCTGACAATCAGAAGACGGGCTGGTAAAATTTTCGCCCGTCTTTTTTATTGTCCGGATCCCGTGAAACTGCCGGCATCCGGCCTTTCTTTTTCTTTTTTTACTGAGGTCAGCGGCCCATGCGTGCACGCCAATTTTTCATCTCGACCCTGAAGGAAGCTCCCGCGGACGCGGAAATTCCGAGTCAGGAATTTTCCATCCGTGCCGGTCTCATCAAGAAGATCGCGGCAGGCGTCTACACGATCATGCCCATGGGTCTGCGCGTGGTGCAGAAGATTGAAAACATCATCCGTGAGGAAATGAATGCGGCAGGGGCCGTGGAACTCGCAATGCCCATCGTGCAGCCCGCGGAGCTTTGGCAGGAATCGGGCCGCTGGAACAAGTACGGACCGGAGCTGCTGCGCTTTAAGGACCGCCATGAACGCGACTTCGTGATTCAGCCCACGTCCGAAGAAGTCATTACGGCCGTGGCGCGCGGTGAAATCACGAGCTGGCGCCAGATGCCGGTGAATTTCTATCAGATCCGAACGAAATTCCGTGATGAACGGCGGCCGCGCTTCGGCGTAATGCGCGCCCGTGAATTCATCATGAAGGACGCCTACTCCTTTGACCGGGATGCTCAAGGAGCTTCAAAGTCCTATGACGCGATGTACAAAGCCTACAACCGTATTTTTGAACGCATGGGCCTTGTTTTCCGTCCGGTGAGAGCCGACACGGGCGCAATCGGCGGCAGCCGCTCGCACGAATTCCAGGTGATTGCCGACGTGGGCGAAGACGTCATTGCCTACTGCCCCGAGAGTGACTTTGCCGCCAACATTGAACTGTGTGAAGCCAAATCCGTTCTGGGCGACCGTAAGGCCGCGGCGCAGGAGATGAAGAAATGCGCTACGCCCGGCAAGGAAAAGTGCGAAGACGTTGCCCCCTTCCTCGGCATTGACCTTTTACATTGCGTAAAGTCCGTGGTGCTTGCCGCCGACCGAGTGAACGACAAGGGCGAGGCGCTCCCCGCCAAGATTGTCCTCGTGCTGCTTCGGGCCGATCACGACCTCAATGAAGTCAAGGCCGGCAAACTCCCTGAACTGAAAGACGGTTTCCGCTTTGCCACCGAAAAGGAAATCGCCGAACACTTTGCGGGCGCAACGCCCGGGTCCCTGGGTCCCGTGGGCGCCACCGACCTCACCGTTTACGCCGACCTCACCGTTGCCGCGATGAGCGACTTCTGCTGCGGCGCGAATGAGACGGGCTACCACTACACCGGAGTCAATTTCGGGCGCGATCTGCCTGAGCCCAAGGTTGCCGACCTCCGTAACGTCGTTGAGGGCGATGCGAGTCCCGACGGCAAGGGAGAAATCAAGCTGCAGCGCGGCATTGAAGTGGGCCACGTCTTTTACCTCGGCAACAAATACTCCAAGGCCATGAACGCGACCTACCTCGATGAAGCGGGCAAACCGCAGTTTCTCGAGATGGGCTGCTACGGCATCGGTGTGACGCGCGTCATGGGCGCTGCAATCGAACAGCGCCACGACGACAAGGGCATCATGTGGCCTGCGGCAATTGCTCCCTTTGAAGTCGTGATCTGCCCGATGAATTACACGAAGAGCGAAGCCGTGCGCGCTGCCGCCGACAAACTCCACGATGAACTAAAGGCCAAGGGCGTTGACGTGATTCTGGACGACCGTGACGTACGCGCGGGCGTGATGTTTGCCGACTGGGAACTGATCGGTGTGCCGCACCGCATCGTGATCGGCGAGCGGGGTCTTAAGACCGGCGAAGTCGAATACGTCGAGCGCACGAAGATGGACGACAAGGTGATGGTAAAGCTCGATGATGCCGTCACGTTCCTCACAAAGGCTCTTAATAGGTAAGCAGGATCACCGGGCGGCTGCAGAGGGTTTTGCAGCCGCTCATAATTCGAAAAATGTTCCCTTTGCGGCTAAAAAGTCAAGAAAAATCGGGGAATTTTCACGGGTTACTTACTTATTTACGCCTAAATACGGCACAATAGCAGTGGATGCGTTTCGACAAGCGGGACAGCGTCTCAGGTTTTTTTGAATATTTGCGGGAGAATTATTTTGGAATCCCTCAAGCCTCTGGTCCGGGTTATCGATGACGACGACGCGATGCGCCGTTCCTGGGCTTTTCTGATTGAAGGCGAAGGCTGGGACGTCGTGACCTACTCCGACGCCCTGGACTTTATTGCAAGCAACGATTTTCAGCGTCCCGGCTGCCTCGTTCTTGACGTGCGCATGCCCCGCATGAGCGGCCTGGAACTGCAGGACAAGATGCAGGAATTGGGCATTGATCTGCCCATCATCTTTATTTCCGGTCACGGCGACATTGATATGGCCGTGCGCACCCTCAAGCAGGGTGCATCGGACTTTCTGCAAAAGCCCGTTGACGATCAGCGGCTTCTCACCGCCATCGGCAATGCGGTCATGAAAAACCTCAATCACCGCCGCACCGAAATGGAGCTTTCCGACTTCCGTAAGTCGCTTGAGCAGCTCACGCAGCGTGAACGCGAAGTGATCCGCATGGTTGCGCAGGGCATGAGCAACAAGCAGGTTGCCGAAAACCTCGGCATCAGCGAAAAGACCGTACAGGTGCACCGCGGATCGGCTTACCGTAAGCTCGACCTTCATAACGCCGCGGAAATCGCACGGCTTTTGCTGCGCTCGGGCGATCCGCTTTAAGCTTTGCTCTCAGACAGGCTCCTTCTTTGGAGTCTGAAACAGGCAGTTTCCTTTCTTGGGGATTCTGCCTGCTTTTTTCTCTTTTGATTTCTGGCCCGCCGTTATGCCCGAAAATCTCCGCCACTCGCTTCTGCTTCTGATTACCGCCACCATCTGGGGTACCGGCTTTGTTGCTCAGGCGCTCGGCATGGAACACATCTCCCCCTTTGCCTTTACCTGGGGGCGCTCGGTGATCGGCGCGGCCTTTGTGTTTGCCATACTCCCGGTCTTTGACCGCCTGCGCGGGATGAGTCCGGCCTCAACGAAAAACGTCTGGAAAGATAAAACACTCTGGATCGGGGGCTTTGCCTGCGGCACCGTTCTCTTTATTTCCGAGTCGCTGCAGCAGTTCGGGCTTTTGGGAACGGAGGTCGGTAAGGCGAGTTTCATCACGAGCCTTTACATCGTCATTGTCCCGGTAATCGGCATTTTCATCGGGCGCCGCTCGAGCCTCAACATCTGGCTTGCGGTTATCCTGGCGGTTGCGGGCCTGTGGTTTCTCTGCATGAAACCGGAAACCGGGTTTACTCTGAGCCTCGGGGATTCGCTCGTTTTAGCCTGTGCCCTCTCTTTCAGTTTTCACATCCTCGTGATCGATCACTTTGCGCCCAAAACGGACGGCGTGAGGATGAGCTGCATTCAGTTTGCCGTGGGCGGCGTCTGGGGCTTTATTCTCATGATGTTCTTCGATCCGCCGACACTCAAGGACCTGTGGGACGCCGTCTGGATGCTCCTTTACGCCGGTATTTTGAGTAACGGCATTGCCTATACCCTGCAGATCGTGGGACAAAAGGGGCTCAACCCGACGGTGGCGTCCCTCATCATGAGTTTTGAAGCAGTCGTGGGGGTTCTGGCCGGGTGGCTCTTTATGAACCAGGCGCTCACCGGCCGCGAGCTCATCGGCTGCGCCGTGATGGCGGCGGCAATTGTCCTCGCGCAACTGCCTGCCAAGTGGTTCGGACGCTGAGTCAGTCGCCGTAAGGGCGGCAGAGCGTCAGAAGTTCGCCCGTGAGCTTTTCTTCAAGCGCAAAGCGGATCGTCATGGGGCGATTGCCGGTATGCGACAGGTACTTGACCTTCCCGAGGCACACATAGGGATCGGCAATTTTCCCCTCACCCTTAAATCCGCGGACAAACAGCACAATGTCGCTCGCCCGCTCGGCGTGGTGGATATAGCGCTCACCCGTGGGCGACGTATCCGTTGTTGAATTTTGGCTCTGCCACTGAAAGACGTTGTCGGTAAGCGCCAGATCCTCATAAAGCGTATTGGCGGTAAAGTGCTTTTCGCTTTTGTTGATCGTCACAAAAAAGACGTCAACCCGCTTTTCCGGAATCCAGAGTACGCCCGCCTGCAGGTTTTTCTGCTCCGGTTTCAGTGCCGCCAGAACCGCGCTTCGGTGATAGGTTCCGTGCACCTTAAGGTATGTTCCCGCCACACCGAGATCCTTCATTTCCCTGCGGCAGGATTCGGCTTTGACCGTGAGAAGCGTCCGGATCTCGTCGCTAAGCCACGCCGCTTGCCGCAAGCTCTTTAGGCGTGCCGCAAGATAAGCGTTCCCGTCACAAGGCAATGCCTCATCCCAGATAAGCCGCACAAAAGCCCGCAGGGCGGAGTTTTCAAGTTCGTCAGCCGGAACGCCGGAATCGTCCGCAAGCAACCCAACAATGGTCTTACCCCAAACCGGATCCTCGGTTGTCGCAAGCCGCAGGAGGGCTTTGCCGAGTTTTGCCTGCGTGATCCCCTCCGGCAGCGGCCGGTTAATGTTCGAACCGCATGCCGCGTCCCAAAGCAGCCTAAACGAGGCAAACGTATCGCACGCCCTGTCATAAAAGTCCGAAAGTGAGAGTTCAGCAAACGTGAGAAACGCCGCGAGGTCCGCGCTCCTGCCTTCTGCCATAAAGCTTTGCGCGAGATTGAGAAGTCCTTTTTTGCCGGTAAAGCACTGCTTGATATTTTCAAGCACCGTTTCTTTCGCGACGCGTTCCATCGTAACCGAGCACCCCGCTGGCAGCGCATCAAATCCGTTCATGATCTGCCGGACAACGCCCGTGTCGGCCGTGCGTAAGAGTGCCCTGTAGCGCGACTCAAAACTGAAACGCCGGTTTCCTGCGGCAACAAAGTCAAGCACCGTGAGTGCATCTTTCTGCGGGTACTTTCGCAAGCCCCGCCCCAACTGCTGCAGAAAGACCGTGAGGCTTTCCGTCGGACGCAGAAAAACCACCGTATTAATGCACGGAAAGTCCGCGCCTTCGCTTAAGACGTCAACCGTGCAGAGTATTTCCACCTCCCCTTTTTCGAGTCGCTCTTTGACGCGTTCCCGGTCGGCTGAGGGCGTTTCGGCAGTGACCGCCATCGCCTTATAGCCCTGCGCGGCAAGCATTCCTGTCACGTAGCGCGCGTGCTCCTGCGTGACGCAGAAGACGACGGCCCGCAGTTCCTCTTTTTCAGGCGCATAGGTTTCAAGCGCCGTAAAGAAGGCCTGCGTCCGGACTTTGGAGCTGTCCCCTTGGGTATAGCGGTTTTCCAGAGCCTTAACATCAAAGTGCCCGCTTCGCCACGGGATGTCCGCGAGGCTCACGGGGTCCGTGAGCACAAAGTAGTTAAAGGGTACGAGGAGATTCTGTTCAATGGCTTCTGGAAGCCGGATTTCTGCCGCAATACGGCCGTCAAAGTAGCCGAGAATGCTGCGGCCGTCGGCGCGCTCGGGCGTGGCGGTAAGGCCCAGAAGAATTTTGGGCGTAAAGTACTCGAGCACCGTGTCGTAAGAGTCTGCAGCCGCATGGTGCGTTTCGTCCGCCACAACCATGTCAAAGTGGTCCCGGGCAAAGCCCGTGAGATTCACCGGATTTTTGAGTGTCTGCACCGAGGCAAAGACCTCGCGGTTGTTCGCGGGCTTTGCGTCTCCCGTCATCAGTGAGCCGAAATTGGCGTCCCGCAGGATGCTTCTGAAACAGGCCTGTGCCTGCAGCAGAATTTCTTTGCGGTGCGCAACAAAGAGAAGCTTGGGGCGGATGCCGTTTTTAATCTGCCGCTGATAGTCAAAGGCGGCAATCGCGGTTTTACCCGTACCGGTCGCGGCCACCACGAGGTTTCGTGTGTGGCCCGCGGAGCGCTCCGCGGCAAGCGCTTCAAGCACCGCGGCCTGATAGGGATAGGGCTCAAAACTCCCCCACGTCACGGGAGCTGCCGGATCTCTTTTCCCGCCACAGGCTTCGCGCTTTAAAGCCGTCCGCAGACGCTCATCGTCCCGACCCGGGACAAACGTCTCAAAGCGCGCATCCGACCAGTAGGCTTCAAAGGTTGCGGCAGCTTTGGCGAAAATCTCGGGCGTTTCTTTGGCGGCAAGTTTAAGGTTCCATTCAAGGCCGCCCGTAAGCGCCGCCCCCGAGAGGTTGCTTGAGCCGATGTAGGCCGTGCTGAAACCAGTCTCACGGTGAAAAAGATAGGCCTTGGCATGGTGGCGCGTGCGGCTGCCGCTGTACTCGATGCGGATTTCGGCGTTCGGAAGTTTCGCGAGCATCTCCACGGCCTTGACTTCGGTAGCACCGATGTAGGTGGTCGTAATGACTCTGAGGCGGCCGCCCCGCTGCGTAAAAGCCTTGAGGTCATCGTAGAGGCGGCTTACCGCTGAAAAGCGGATAAAGGAAACAAGCCAGTCGATGCGGTCGGCAGAAGCAATCTCCCGCTTAATTTCACTTGCAAGCGCCGGATCGGTTTTGGCCGTGCCCGTCAAAAGCGCGGTGTGCGCGACCGACGTCTGCGGGCGGGCTGCAGCGGCAGAGGTCATCTCCCGCACTTCGGTTAAAAGGCGGTCTTCTGCGACCGTGTCGGCGCATACGGGCGCTTCCCCGCTTTTCTTAGCCACAAAGTCCCGGGCCGCGCGGCTTAAGAGGTTCACAAGCGCCCGGGCTTCTTCGGCAGAGTCACAGTGCGCCAGGGCTTCCTTCACCGTACGGGCCGCATAGTCCGTGTAGATGCGGCTGCGTTCCGCAGGATCCACGGCCTGCGATTCGGCTGCGAGATGCCGCCCGGCAAGTCCCTGCAGTTGTTCGTTGACTGAACGAGTGAGAAGCGACTCGTACAAACCTTTTTTGAGCTCAGCCGGCATACGCACCCCGTTTTCAAAAAAACACACTGCCGGCAGCTTACCAGAAGCGCCCGGGTGCGCTCTGCTTTAACGGAAAGCGCCAAAGAAAAACCGCCCCGAAGGGCGGTTGATACGGGCTCAGCGCAACTTACTCGGCGCTGCCGGGGAGCTTATCCTCAGCGTCAGGGAGGTAATTCTTATTGAGAACCTCAGCCTTATGCTTGGCGCGAAGCTGTCCGTAGTAGGCCGATTCATCGGCCCGCGAGAGCATCTGCTGCAGCTCGTTTCTTAAACCGGACAAAGCCGCTTCCGTCACTTCCGGCGTTTCGCTCTTTGTGATTTTCACGATCCGGTAAACGTTGCCGTCAGCCACACCCACGTAGGCGGGAAGCTTCGTGATATCGGCGCGCATCACGGCGTTCACAAGATTAATCGTGGCGTTACCCGGCGCACTGCGCGAAACAACCGTGGGGTTCACGAACTTTGCCTGTGCCATGTCGCCCTTTTCAAAAGCGGCAATGAGTTTACCGGCGGCTTCTCCCGCCTTTTCCAGTGCCTTTTGCTGCGTGAGCATTTCAATGATGCCGGCCTTGGCTTCATCAAAAGGCTTGGTGTGGGCCGGACGGAAATTTACGACGCGCGCGGAAACAAGCTGGTTGTTGCCGACTTCAATGGCCTGTGTGTTGCGCTTTTCACGGGCCACTTCATCGCTGAAGATGCTCTCAAGCACATGGTCGTTAAAGAGTTTGGCAAGTGCGGGATCCGTCACCTTCTCAGGCGTCACGTTCTTCACCGTTTCAATCTTCATGCCGTACTTGTCAGCCACAGGCTGCAGGCTGTCGCTCTGCTCGTACACCATGTTGGTGAAGTTTTCGGCTTCCGTGCCGAACTTCTCCTGGGAGTGCTGTTCCTGATAAAGTCGGACGATCTCGTCGCGCACTTCGGCAAGAGGCCGCACGTGCTGCCCCTTGATGTCCGTGACTTCAATGATGTGGAACCCGAAGTCGGTTTCAACCGGCCCCACGATTTCACCCTTCTTCGCCTTATAAACGGCTTCTTCAAAGGCCGGAACCATCACACCCTTACCGAACCAGTTGAGGTCACCGCCGTCTTTGGCGCTGCCCGTGTCAGCCGAGTATTTCTTCGCAAGTTCCGCAAACTTCTTGGGATCGGCCTTGACTTCCTTCAGAATCTCTTCGGCCTTTTTCTTTGCGGCGTCCTTACCGTCCTTCAGATCAATGAGGATGTGCGAGGCACGGCGCTCTTCAGGGGCGTTAAAGCGGTTGCGGTTCTGAGCGTAGAACGTTTCAATGTCTTCCTTGGTGGGTTCTACATTCTTAAAGAGTTCCGGAGAGAACACAACGTACTCAACGTCGGCTTCATCGGGCATTGCAAACGCCTTCGGGTTCTTTGTCCAGTAGTCCTTGGCTTGGGCTTGCGTGACCGTCACGCCCTTTTTGTAGTCGTCGGCGTTAAAGGCCATCACTTCCATCGTGCGCTTTTCGGTAAGAAGCTTGTTGACTTCCTTCACAACGCTTTCAGGGGCACCCGCGGTACGCGTGAAGGCCGCGGTGAGCAGCTGACGGGAGACGTCCTGGCGGACGCGCTCGACAAAATACTGATCGGAATAGCCGGTGGACGCGAGGTAATTCTGATAGAGCTCAGCGGAAAATTTGCCGTTTTCCTGGAAAGCCGGATAGGTCTTGATGACTTCAATCGCGGTTTCTTCGGGAACCGACACAAATTCCTTGGCAACCTCACCCATCAGAGACCGCTCATTCATGATGCTCTGCAGCACCGCCCAGCGGCCTTCGGCCGTATCAAGAAGGTTACTCTTAAAGTTTTCACCGAGTCTCTGGCGCAGATTGTCAAGCTGCTGGCGCTTGACTTCGTCATACTGCTGCGGCGTGATGGAGACGTCATCGACTTTGGCAATGGCGCCGTCGTCACTCATCATACGGTTGTAGGAATAAATACCCGTGACTACAAAGCTCGGAATCACAAGGATCATGGCGATAAACATCAGCCAGCGCTTGTGGTTGCGGAAAAGCTCAAGAAGCATTGTGTGCCCTTTAACGCGGTGAAAATTACAAACGTGTGAGTTTATCGCGTTTTGCCGCTCTTTTGCCTATGCCGCAAGGCTTTGCGCCGCGTAAACAATCGTCAGAAAATGATTCTTGTTGCTCCGTGCCGTATTACGGGCCGGTGCCTCAAGAGGAAAGACATCTGTTTTTTCCGCAAAAACAGATGTCTGCACCTGCGACCACTCGTTTTTGTGTCAGCACCGGTTGCAAAACACACGCCCTTCTGTATAATTCGGCGCTTCCCGCAGAGGGAACCGTAAGCGGATGCACGCACGACGGAGTGGTAGTTCAGTTGGTTAGAATATCGGCCTGTCACGTCGAGGGTCGCGGGTTCGAGTCCCGTCCACTCCGCCACACCTCTCCTTACAGAGAGGCATCCTGTCAGTTCATTCGCGGTTCACTAAAACGGAAACGGAGTGGTAGTTCAGTTGGTTAGAATATCGGCCTGTCACGTCGAGGGTCGCGG
>ERZ1026878.891-NODE-891-length-20496-cov-7.600607_pt1 | contig 20496 bp, 18 predicted proteins | sample MGYA00380169_ERZ1026878 | MGnify/ENA primary metagenome ERZ1026878 (study PRJEB33269, sample SAMEA4719805) | human gut metagenome | biome: human-associated habitat; feature: organic feature; material: feces | place: Cameroon | collected 2013-10 ...
CTTTTTGTGTTATTTTACTAATAAATGAAACTTTTTTGATGTTTTCATTACAATATATATTGTATCTTTGAATTTCTTTATCATTAATGTTAACACATACATTTCCAATAATACACTCATTATTAACCGGTGCAGCAATGCTTGATGGAATATTGTACACGACTTCTACATTATCATTATCGCTTATGCAGGCAGACAGTTTTTTATCAAATAGTATATCAATGGAACTTTTAGAGCCGTTTTTAATCTTTATATTAAAGACTTTAGGGCAGATAAGTATGTCCTGCTTTGTATAGCTGGCTCTGGCGTAGTCAAGAAGACGTTTTGCATCAGACCATTTATAAGTCTTGTTGTCAGGCCAGCCACAGGCAAGCAGGGCAACAATAAATGTCCTGTCGTTATCCTTATAGGCACACACATAGCAGTAGCCGGCATCGCCAGTAAAGCCCGTCTTGCCGGATATAATGTTATCATACATATTAAGAAAAGCATTGGCATTGCTTACAGAATATTTTCTGCCGGAAAGACTTGTAAAACTGTAATCGTGAGTCTGTGTTATAGAAAGGAAATGTTCGTTTTTAATGCAGTAGGACATAACAACTGCCAATTCATAGGCTGTTGTCGAGTGAATGCCTGCATCATCAGAAGCATCAAGGCCATTAGGTGTTATATAATGCGTGCTATTACAGCCAAGACTGGAGGCTTTTCTATTCATTAAATTAGTAAATACCAGCACAAGTGCTTTGCTTTGTTCTTTGGATATATTCTCAATAAAATGTGAGTTATAAGAGTAGTCATTTATAAAAGAAATGTCAAAGGTAAGTTCGTTGCGTTCTTTATCGGTTAAAGAACAGATATAATAGTAGGCGGTATTTTCTGCAATTATAACGGCGGTATCATTATGGGAACGAAGCATAAGGGAATAGTACAGGTCTTTTATTGAAAACTGTTCGCCTTTTACAGCATTAAGTTGTACATCTGGCATAGAAGCCGCATATGCAGAAGTGGTGGCAATATAATCATCAGGACATATCTCAAGGGCGGTTATTAATGTCATAATCTTGGTGGTGCTTGCCATAGGTGCTTTGGTGTCAGCATTTTTACCATATAGAAGCCTGTTAGTATCGGCATCTATTACTGCTGCAAATCTGGCGTGTATTTCATTATCTTTTGGAGATGAGTCGTTTTCTTTAGCATTTACCCTATTAAATGGAGTTAAGACGATTGAAATAATCAGACATATTAAAATTATGAATTTTAATGGCTGTATAAGCTTTTGAAAAAAATAAGCAACTGCTGATAGCATAAAGAAGAAACCTGGTTATTATAATTAATAAATTATACACTTTTATTTTGCTATTATACCTAAAATGAGTTATTATATATTTACTACATAAATAATCATATTAATTTACAGAGGTGCGTATGAGCTACATAGAATTTGATGATGTAAAGAAGATTTATAAAATGGGTGATGTAAAGATAAAGGCACTTAATGGTGCAAGCTTTACGATAGATAAGGGAGAGTTTGCAGTTATAGCAGGTGCGAGTGGTGCAGGTAAGAGTACAATACTTAATCTTATGGGCGGTATGGATACAGCTACGACAGGAAAGATTATCGTAGATAAAGAGAATGTGTCAAAGTTCACAGCTAAGAGGCTTACAACATACAGAAGATATGATATAGGCTTTGTATTCCAGTTCTATAATCTTGTACAAAATCTTACTGTAAGGGAAAATGTTGAGCTTGCAACACAGATATGTAAGAATCCGCTTGATGTTGATGAGGTTATAGAAGCAGTGGGACTTAAGGAAAGAAGTTCTAACTTTCCGGCACAGTTATCAGGTGGTGAACAGCAGAGAGTTGCAATAGCAAGAGCGTTGGCCAAAAATCCAAAGCTTCTGTTATGCGATGAACCTACGGGAGCACTTGATTATAATACAGGCAAGCAGATATTAAAGCTGTTGCAGGATACATGCCGTGAAAGAGGTGTTACAGTTGTAGTTATAACACATAATCTTGCACTGACAGCTATGGGCGATAAGGTTATCAAAGTGAAAAATGGAGTAGTTGACAGTGTGACTGTCAATGAAAATCCGCTTCCAATAGAGCAGATAGAATGGTAGTTAATATGGAAAGGCGGAATTAACATAATGGGAAAGTCGGTATTTAAAGATTTAATAAGAGAGATAAAAGGTTCGCTTGGAAGATTTATTTCAATAATGGCAATCACAGCCATAGGAGCTGCATTTTTTGCCGGAGTCACAGCATCTTCGGGCGATATGAAGCGTTCGTCAGATAACTATTATGATGAATATAATATGAATGATATAAGAATAATATCATCTATAGGGCTTACAGATGATGATTTGCAGGTAATTGCAAAAGCGCAGGGAGTAAAGGCAGTATATGGTGCCAACAGCAAAGATGTGCTCATCAATTATGATGATAAAGAGTCAGTTGCGCATGTTTTAAGTATTCCTCTTAATGCAGATGATAATGATGACAGCTATATTAACAGACTTCGCATTAAAGAGGGAAGACTGCCACAGAATGATAAAGAATGTGTTGTGAAGTACGAGTCTACAAGGGAAGCTGTCAAAGTGGGCGATGTATTAAAATTTAAGTCTGGAACTTCTGATGATATTAACGATACATTTAAGGATACTGAATATACAGTTGTTGGAGTAGTATATTCGCCTTGCTTCGTTTCTTATGATTTAGGTTCGTCTGATATTGGTAACGGCAATATCAGCTATTGTGTATATGTTGGAGATGATGAATTTAAGAATGATTATTATACAGAAGCTTACGCTGTAGTAGACGGAGCAAAAGAGCTTGATACATATTCTGATGAATATGATAAAAAGGTTGAAAATGTACAGAACAGAATTAAGAATATAGCAGCAGGACAGCTTGATAACAGAAAGAAGGATATAAAAGAAGAATTTGCCAAAGCCAAGGAAGATAAGAAACAGGAACTGCTTGATACAATAAGACAGAAGGTAACAGAGTCTATTACGAAGCAGTATCAGGAATATTATCCGGGATATGATGTGTCTTCAATGATAGCACCTTATATTGAACCAGCGTATATTAAAGCAGTTCAAGAGTTTGACTTTGATGCGGTATATGCAAAGTATGATGAGCAGATGAATGAAACTTTGAATAACTCTGACGACTGGGAATGGTATGTGCTTACAAGACAGTCGCAATATTCGTATAGGGATTATGAGTCGAGTGCTGACAGAATGAAAGCTATAGCTACAGTATTCCCATTGTTCTTTATAATTGTTGCAGGTCTTGTGTGTCTTACAACAATGACAAGAATGGTAGAAGAACAGAGAAGTTTAATCGGAACATACAAGGCTTTAGGTTATGGAAAAGGTACTATAGTATTCAAGTTCGTTGCCTATGCCTTTATAGCTTCCTTTGCTGGAAGTGTAATAGGCTGTATTGTTGGTTTAAAGCTGTTTCCGTATATAATATATAATTCGTGGAACATAATATACCAGATGCCGCATATAACTTATGCAAGCCATACATTATTATCTGTGGCAGTTATTATCTGTCTTGTAGCGGTAACATTTCTTGCGGCATTCTATTCGTGTTACAATGATCTTTCAGAAGTGCCGGCTATACTTATGAGACCTAAAGCTCCTAAGAGTGGAAGAAAGATATTGTTAGAGCATACATTTATATGGAAGCATCTTTCATTTACAAGGAAGGTTACTATGCGTAATATATTCCTGTATAAGAAAAGATTTTTTATGACAGTAATCGGAATCGCAGGATGTACAGCGTTGACAACGGCAGGTTTTGGAATTAAGGACAGTATACAGTGTGTTATTGATAACCAGTATGAACAGATACTGCATTATGATAATGTAATTACATTTAAGAGTGATGTTGAAAGTGAAGAAATTAACAATATAATATCATCTATAAATAAAGATGAATATTATAAAGAATACACTACAGATTATGGATATACTGCTGATGTGAAAGCATTAGGTGGTGGTGACAGCTATTCAACTGAGATAACTGTTGTGGATGATACAGATAAGTATAGTGATTTTGTTACATTCAGGACAAGAAAGAAGCATAACCAGTTAGAGCTTAATGATGACGGTGTTATTATATCTGAAAAGCTTGCAAAGGATCTGAAGGTTTCTGTTGGTGATAATATTACTATATGTGATATTAATGATAGGCAGGCGGCAGTTAAGGTGACTGGAATTATGGAAATATATATTAATAATTATATTTTTATGACATCAGGTTATTTCAATGACACATTTGGCTATACACCAGATAATAACAGAGTATTAGGTATACTTAGTGATGACAGCGATAATGTTCAGGCAGTTATCGGAGAACGATATTTGTCTAATTCAGCAGTTAAGTCGCTTACATTCTTAAAGGTTAATATGTCAAGATTTGAGAATATGATACAGTCCCTGGATCTTGTTACATGGGTGCTTATAATATCTGCAGGTATGCTGGCGTTTGTTGTATTGTATAATCTTACTAATGTTAATATATCTGAGCGAATAAGGGAGATTGCGACAATAAAAGTTCTTGGCTTTTATGATAATGAAGTTGGAGAGTATATATACAGGGAGAATATCATACTTACACTTATAGGCGGTCTTGCAGGACTTTTATTAGGAAGAGCACTTCATACATACATAATGACAACAATAGAATTAGACGGAGTAATGTTTGGAACAAGAATTAATTTAAGTTCATTCCTGTTATCATATGGAATTACATTAATTTTTTCATTGATTATTAATGCAATTATGTATCCGTCACTTAAGAAAATTCCAATGGTGGAATCTTTAAAGTCAATAGAATAATTCGTGATTGCTGATAAAGGATTTAATTGAGAATTTAATTAATGATTTGATGAATAATTTAGTGCAGGAATTAAAGAATAGATAAGCTGACAAGCCTGCACAAATAATGGTAATATTAATAAGAGCCTCCACATATATTGTGAAAAACGATATATGTGGAGGTTATTTTTGTATGGGGGATATTGGACAAATTATAAAAATTCTGCCGCCAGCTCTGGCTGACAAGCTTAGACTGCATACGTTGTCATTTGGCAGGCTCAACGAGCTAAGATTAAGAGTTGGCAGAAATGTAACTTTAATATATGACAATAAAGAGATAATGTATGATATTAAGGTTACCAAGGACTGCATAATGAAAATGCTGGAATTAGCTTCCAATTACTCTATCTATGCGTATGAGCAAAGCTTCAAACAGGGGTTTATTACAATAGAGGGAGGGCATAGGATTGGGATATCAGGACATGCGATTATAGAGAATAATGTCATTAAGAATTTTAATTACATAACCTTTCTTTGTATAAGGGTGGCACATGAGGTTATAGGGTGTAGTAATAAGGTTGTTGATTTCGTATATGGAGGAGGTATTGACCATACGCTTATTATTTCACCGCCGGGTTGTGGCAAGACAACGCTTTTAAGGGATCTTGTAAGAAATATATCTGATAATGACAGGCTTCATATTAATGTAAGTCTTATAGATGAAAGGCAGGAGATAGCAGGCTGCTATATGGGAGTCCCACAGAATAATATAGGCAGACGTACAGATGTATATGATGGCTGTCCAAAAGATGCAGGAATGATGATGGCAATCAGGGCTATGTCGCCGGGGATAATAGCTGTAGATGAGATAGGTGGGCAGAATGATGTGCAGGCAATTAAATACTGCATAGCCTGTGGCTGTACGATTATTGCAACAATTCATGGTTATTCACTTGAAAATGTAATGAACAAGCCTTTTATGGGTGAACTTATAAGCTCTGATTATTTTAATAAAATAATAATATTGTCAGGAAGAATGGGAAAGGGGACGGTAGAGCAATGTTTAAATTATCGGGAGCAGCACTCATAATAACTGCCTGTACATATTATGGCTTTTATTTAAGCAGTAACCTATATATGAGAACACGGATTATACAATCGCTAATAACAGCCCTTCATTATATTAAGGCACAGATAGGTTATGCTTCAAGCACGCTCCCTGACATATTCAGGGATTTATCTGTTAATTCTGATAACTGCTATGTTCAGGAAATGTTCAGTTATGCAGCGAAGACATTAAGTGATGAGGGCATTGTTACATATGAAGCTGTGTGGGAGGAAGCTGTAAATGTACTTAACAGGAGAAAAATATTAAAAAAAGACGAACTTAATGTAATGTATGAATTGTCGCATTTTAATTCGTATATTGATAAAAATATGCAGGTTCAAAATCTGGAATTATCAATTGAAAGGCTCAAAAGAATAAATGAAAATGTGGCAATGGATATTGCACCGAGAATGAAAATCTGCAGGATTGGTGGAATAACAGCAGGAGTGTTTATAGCAATAATGCTGATATGAACACAGCATAATAAAGAATGGGGATGTGTATGGAAATTAATTTGATATTTAAAATAGCTGCCGTTGGAATAATAATCTCTATACTTAATCAGATATTAAAGCATAGTGGAAGAGAGGACCAGGCTTTCTTAACAGGGCTTGCGGGACTTCTGCTTGTGCTTTATTGGATACTTCCATACATATTAGAACTGTTTACAACTATGCAGAAATTGTTTGATATGTAAAAGGAGTAACAATTGCTGAAAATATCTATGCTTGCATTATGCACGGTTATAACATCACTGCTTATAAAAAAACAGTCACCAGTAACAGCTTCTGTTATAGGACTTTCGTTATGCCTTATTATTTCAATTAATATAATAAATAACATATCAGCCATAACAGGACAGCTTGGAGTAATGATTTCTTTAACAGGAATTGGTGATGTGTATATAAAGATAATAATGAAGATTATAGGAATAACCTTTATAACGCAGCTTATATCTGATGTGTGTAGGGATAATGGGTTTAACGCGGCGGCATCACAGCTTGAGATTATGTGTAAGATTGCTGTTGCAACAATAAGTATTCCAATTGTACTGTCGCTTATGGAGATGATTAATAAATGTATAAAATAAGATGTATATTAATGCACAATAACTGCCCCCAATATATGTTGTCATTATTAAGAAGCATATTTACTGGGCGGAAATATATATTTATGAAACTTAATTATATACTACCGCTATTAAAAAGCGTATTACTAATGTCAGTAATATTAATGCTTGTATACAATAATGCCAATGTGATTAAAGCAGAAACTAACGGACAGGAAACTGTCACGGATACATCTGGCTGGTCTGATTATGATTATAAGGATATTGATAAGATATTAAAAGAAAGCAGTTACAATTCGGTTACCTTTGAGGATATAGTAGACAGCATATATTCGGGTAATTCAACGAGGGATTCGGGTAAGAAGATTGTACAGTATATAACAGAGGTTATAAGCAGTAACCGTAATGATTGTATGAAGATACTTATTTTATGTATATTATCTGCATTTATAAATGTATTTGGCCCATTTTTTAATAAACAGCAGCTTACCGAAAGCACATTAAGTGTTATAGCAATATCTCTTATAACGGTATTGTTTGTTGTGTTCATACAGGCTTCAGATACAGCCAGCAGCACTCTTACATCGATTATTAATCTTTATAAAGCAATCAGTATGGTGTTCCTGCCGGCAATAAGTGCTTCTGGTGCAATAATGAGTAAAGCTGTGTATTACCAGATAATAATTGCTATGATTGCAGTCAGCAATATATTTTTTAAAAATATATTATTAAAAACAAATAAAATATATCTCATAATTTCGTTATGTGACTGCATAGACAAAGAAGCACATATGGATAAGGCGTGTAACCTTATTAAAAAAGGAGTGAAATGGTGCTGCTATACGATACTTACAGTGTTTATTGGACTTAATGCAATTAAGAGCATATTAACACCTGTTCAGGACACGGTTAATTCTAAAGGTATATTTATGGGGATAAGCCTTATACCTGGTATAGGTGACACAGCACAGGTGTTATCCAATACGATACTTTCATCTTCTGCATTAATAAAAAATGCAATCGGTGTGTCGGGAATTATTGCTATTGTTATGTGTATGTTCTTTCCGTTGCTGCGGATTGGTCTTCTTGCGGTTATATATCAGGGGATTGCTGCAGGACTACAGCCAATAAGTGATAAGAGAATGGTAAGGGCAGTCAGTTCGCTTGGGCAGGCACTTGGAATGATTGTATATATTATGATGATTACACTTGTCCTGTTTATATTAACAATAGCAATTATATGTGTTGCAACTAACTGTGTATCAGTATGAAAGGAGACACAATGAAGCTGTATTCGTGGCTTAGGGCATTGCTCATATTTATGGTTATGTCGGCTGTATTAATGAATGTTATTCCACCCAGGTATGAGGGCAGCTATAAGGTGGTAATGAGGCTTATATTCCTTATGATTTTATTAAAGCCTGTACTTCTGCTTTTATTTAATGAGGAATATATAACTGACAGGGTAAATACATTGTATAATGATTATAGTAAAAACATTGCAGGCTATTCAAGTTCGTATACTGGTGATAGCAGCCTTCAATCAGACTATTACAGCTATGTGAGCAATGCAGTAAAACAGACAGTTATAAGCAGGGTGTTAAATATAGCAGAGGAGTGCAAAGTTGAAGTTAATAATGTAAAGGTTGAATTAAACGATAAGAGCATATTGAATAAATCAGACACCGATTATTCATCTGTAATTACAGGGATTGATATATCAGTAAAAAACAAAAAAAGTGTTTCAAGTTTGGAAAGCACACAGAATGCTAAAGCAACTTTGAATAAATCGGACATAGAGCAATTCGCTAAAATGGTAGCGGATAATTTTAGTATAGATGAAATACTTATCAATATACATTAAGCCAGGTACAGAGAATATTTCGTATTCCGATGTTCAGGACGGAAAGGAGAATTATTATATTTAATTATGAAAATATATTGAATAAATTAGGCAAAGATAAAATATTAATAGTAATACTAGCAGGCATACTGCTTATGGTTATATCAATTCCTGTAAAAGACAGACAGACTGTATCAGAAAACACAACATCTAATCAGGAAAGCGGTGAGGCCACACAGAAAATGTATGAGGAATATGTAGAGAAAAGATTAGAAGATACCTTATCTGATGTTGAGGGGGCAGGAAAGGTTAAAGTTATGGTCAGTCTTAAGAATTCGTCTGAAAAGATACTTGCCAAGGATACAGATTATTCTGATGAAGAAGTTAATGGGAATAATGATGAGAATTCCAATAGTACGCAAAAAACAGAGACACACATTTTTTATGATACAGCTAATGGTAATACGCCATATGTAGTAATGGAGAATATGCCTGTTATTGAAGGTGTGATAATAGTATGTGAGGGTGGTGATAATAAAGAGCTTGTAAGTGAGATTACGAATGCTGTATATGGGCTTTTAAATGTTCCTGTACATAAAATCAAAGTAATGAAAATGTCTTAAATATGGAGGTTTTTTGTGAAAAGAGTTAAGAAAAATCAGGTTATTATTACAGCACTTGCTATTATGATAGCTGTTGCGGGATATATTAATTATGCAGGAAACATTTCAGATATAATATCTGTCAGCAGTAAGAGCGGCAGTAAAGTTGTCAATACATCAACAGATGATACAATATTTACTGAGGAAGAACCAGATGATGAGAGTCTTGAAGAACCAGGAAGCGTTATACTTACATCAGGACAGGGCGTGTCTTCAAGTGTAATCTCTGAAGCTAAGCTTAACAGAGAACAGATACGTGCCAAGAATACAGAAAATCTTACTAATATAGTCAATGATACAACAATCGATAAGGCTTCAAAGACAGAGGCGATAAATGAACTTGCCAAAATTGCAGAATATTCAGAAAAAGAGGCAGCTATTGAGTTGTTATTAGAGGCAAAGGGATTTAATGATGTGGTGGCTTCAGTGGCAGAAGACAGCGTTGATATTGTAATTAACCAGCAGACATTAGAAAACAGCCAGAAAGCTCAGATTGAAGATATAGCAAAGAGAAAGACAGGGGTTACATCGGATAAAATTACCATTAATGTTATTAAGTAACTTATCATTGCATTTATTTATATTTTTTATTATAATAGATTAAAGATTACGTTAATAACAGTCAGGAGGGCATTATGACAAAAGAGTTTGAAGATAGAGGTAATACTTATACAATTCACGAAAGCAAGGATATTGGCGAAGTAAGAGTTGCAGATGAGGTTGTTGCTATTATTGCAGGTCTTGCTGCTACAGAGGTGGAAGGCGTTGAGAGTATGGCTGGCAACATCACTAATGAACTTGTAAGCAAGCTTGGAATGAAGAATTTATCTAAGGGTGTTAAGGTTCACGTTGGTGAGAATGATGTGACAGTTAATCTTGCACTTAATATTAAATATGGCTGTGAGATACCTAAGGTATCAGCCACAGTACAGGACAGAGTTAAGACAGCAATCGAGACAATGACAGGTCTTGAAGTATCAGAAGTTAATATTAAGATTGCTGGCGTTAATATTGACAACTAAGTACAGTAAGCTTTTGGGACTGTCCTTAATGGGCAGTCCTGTTTGAGTAATTAATTGATGAGAGGATTCCTATGACAAGATCAGAAATGAGAGAACACGTTTTTAAGCTTATATTCCGTGTTCCTTTCCACGATAAGAATGAATTAAGAGAACAGATTGACTACTATTTTGATGATTTGACAGATGTCAATGAGAAAGATTACGAATATATTAAGAATAAGGCACTTCTTGTATGTGAATTAAGCGATGAGCTTGACGAGAAGATTAATTCGGTATCAGAAGGCTGGCCGGTTGACCGTATTGGTAAGGCAGAGCTTGCTATTATGCGGCTTGCAGTCTATGAGATGCTTTATGATGATGATATTCCTGTTAATGTAGCTATTAATGAGGCTGTAGAGTTAGCTAAAAGTTATGGCTCTGATGATAATGCAGCATCATTTGTCAATGGTGTTCTTGCAAAGCTTGTATAATAACCTTTTGCTGAATTAAAGAGCATAATAAAGAGATTAAGAAAGAGGAACGATGGCTGGAGTATATACTGTAACACAGATTAATTCCTATATTAAGAATATGTTTAGACAGGATTTTGTACTTAATCGTATTCAGATAAAAGGGGAAATATCTAATTGCAAGTATCATACATCCGGTCATATTTATTTTACTTTAAAAGATTCGGGTGGAACGATTGCAGTTGTTATGTTTGCCTCTTATGCATCAAAGCTTGATATAAAGCTTGAAAATGGAATGTCTGTTGTAGTAGATGGCAGAATTGATATATATGAACGTGATGGCAGGTATCAGTTGTATGCCGTTAATATTACCGAAAGTGGTATGGGGGATTTATATAAGAAGTTTGAACAATTAAAACAGCAGTATGATGATATGGGATATTTTGATTCATCATATAAGCGCCCGATACCACGTTTTGCAAGAAAGATAGGAATTGTAACAGCTTCAACAGGAGCTGCTATACACGATATAATGAATATATCACACAGGCGCAATCCGTATGTAAGTCTGTATCTGTATCCTGCATTAGTTCAGGGCGAATATGCCAAGTACAGCATTGCCAAGGGAATAGCTGTGCTTGATAAGTTCGGGGTGGATTGCATTATTGTTGGACGTGGAGGAGGTTCACTTGAAGACTTGTGGGCATTTAATGAACCAGAGGTTATAGAGGCAGTATTTAGCTGTAATACACCGGTTATATCAGCGGTTGGGCACGAAACAGATTTTACAATCACAGACTTTGTGGCAGATTTAAGAGTTCCAACACCATCTGCCGCTGCAGAGTGTGCAGTATTTGATATGGTACAGGTTGATGATTATATGCAGGCATACAAGAGACGTTTAAGAAATGCTCTGGATAATGTATTTGCCAGATATAAGAACAGGGCAGAGAAGGACAAGCTTTCTTTGCAGATATACAATCCTATTAACCAGATATATGAAAGAAGACAACGTCTTATTCATATAGAGGATATATTAAATAACCAGATGACACAGGCAGTGGAACGCTACAGGCAGAAGCTGTCATTAGCTGCGTACAGACTTGATAATGTAAGCCCTTTAAAGAAGTTTGACAAGGGCTACAGCTATGTAGAGAATAATAAACAGAGAGTACAGTCGGTTAGCGATGTATCAGTAGATGATTTGTTAACGCTTTATTTAAAAGATGGTACTGTGACAGCTAAGGTCACAAATATTGATAATGTTTAATGAGGTATAATTAATGGCAAAGGCTTCTAATCTTGAAGATACATTTAATAAGCTTGAGGCAGTTCTTAATGAAATGGAACAGGGCGAGCTTACATTAGATGAGTCTTTTAAAAAATATAAAGAAGGTATGGAATTACTCAATAAATGTAATACTATGCTTGATAAGGTTGAAAAACAGATTGTTATAATTGATGATAATGGGGTGGTGGATAATAATGAATAATTTCAAAGAACAGTTAAGCAAAGAGACCTCCTGTATAGATAATATAATAGAAAAGTACCTGCCAGAAGCTAAGGGACACGCAGAATATATTAAATCTGCGATGGATTACAGCGTTGAAGCTGGCGGCAAGAGAATAAGACCAATGATTATGCTTGAAACTTACAAGTTGTGTAATGGTACTAACGAGGAAGAATTGTATCCATTTATGGCGGCTCTTGAGATGATACACACTTATTCTTTGGTGCATGATGATCTTCCTGCTATGGATAATGATGACTATAGAAGAGGAAAGCTTACAACACATAAGAAATTTGGTGAAGATTTTGGAATATTAGCTGGTGACGGACTTTTGAATCTTGCGTATGAAACAATGCTTTCAGCTATACATAAAGCAGCAAAGACAGGTGATGCACAGGCTGTATTAAGATATTCTGCTGCCGCAGATGTGATAGCTAATAAGGCTGGTGTTGATGGTATGGTCGGAGGACAATCGCTTGATGTAATGCTTACAGATAAGCCAATGAATGAAGAACAGCTTGATTACATTTTCAGATTAAAGACAGGTGCTCTTATAGAAGCGGCATTTATGGCTGGTGGAATTATTGCAGGTTGTGATGAAAATGTCACTAAGCTTCTTGAGGAAACAGGTTATAATATAGGCTTCGCATTTCAGATTAAGGACGATATTCTTGATGTTACAAGCACACAGGAAGTACTTGGAAAGCCTGTGTTAAGTGATGAGAGAAATAATAAAACAACATATGTTACACTTTATGGAATGGAAAAAGCAGAAAAAGATACTGCTGATATGTCCGTAAAAGCATTGGAAACACTCAAAACTATTGGACATAACGAGTATCTGGAGGATTTAATCACAATGCTTATACATAGGGATAGGTAATCGTGTGAAAGAGGTTAATTATGATACTTGAGAAAATCAATAAACCTAACGATATTAAGAAATTATCACCAATAGAATACAACCAGCTTGCTGATGAGATACGCCAGTTTCTTATTGATAAGATAAGTGTCACAGGCGGACATCTGGCTTCTAATCTTGGAGTTGTGGAGCTTACTATGGCACTTCATATTGTGTTTAATCTTCCAAAGGACAAGCTTATATGGGACGTAGGACATCAGTCATATACGCATAAGATACTTACAGGAAGGAAAAATCAATTTGATGAATTAAGAAAATTTGGCGGTATGAGCGGCTTTCCTAAGAGAAATGAAAGTGATTACGATGCTTTTGATACAGGTCACAGCTCGACATCAATATCAGCAGGACTTGGAATTGCTATGGCAAGAGATGTACAGCACGAAGATTACAGTGTAGTTTCTGTTATAGGTGATGGTGCACTTACAGGTGGTATGGCATATGAAGCTTTAAATAATGCTTCAGGTATTAAGGGTAATTTTGTGATTATACTTAATGATAATACAATGTCAATTTCTAAAAATGTCGGCGGCGTATCCAATATGCTTAGTGAAATACGTTCGTCAGACTCTTACTATGATTTAAAAGAGAATATAGGCAATGTATTATATAAGCTTCCTAAAGGGGACAAGGTTGTAAAGCTTATCCAGAAGACAAAGTCGAATCTAAAGCAGGTGATTCTTCACGATTCGATGTTTGAAAGTATGGGTATATATTACCTTGGACCAGTTGACGGACACGATATGGATAAGCTTATCAAGATACTTACAGTTGCAAAAAGAATAAATGGACCTGTGCTTGTCCACGTTGTTACGCAGAAAGGACGTGGTTACAAGCCGGCAGAGCGCAATCCAAGCAAGTTTCATGGTATTGGACCATTTGATGTGGCGACAGGTATGGAGATTAATAAATCTGACCGGCCAACATATTCGCAGGTGTTCTCTAATTCTATATGTGAAATAGCCAAGAAAGACAGGTCTGTATGTGCTATTACAGCGGCTATGCCAGACGGAGTTGGGCTTGCTAAGTTCTCAAAGTGGTTTCCGGATAGATTTTTTGATGTCGGAATTGCTGAGGCTCACGCTGTAACATTTGCGGCAGGATTGTCAGCAGGCGGATTAAAACCAGTGTTTGCGGTATATTCTTCATTTTTACAGAGAGCTTATGACCAGATATTACATGATGTGTGTATACAACAGCTTCACGTTGTGTTTGCAATAGACAGGGCAGGACTTGTTGGAAGTGATGGAGAGACACATCAGGGGATATTTGATATATCATTCCTGTCATCAATACCTAATATGACTATTATGGCACCAAAGAATGATTATGAATTAAAGTCATCACTTGAGTTCGCTCTGGAAGAATTTAATGGGCCGATAGCTATAAGATATCCAAGAGGCGAGGCAGTTGTCAGATTTCGCGAATTTAATGCACCGGTTGAATACGGCAAGGCTGAGCTTATGTATGAAGAAAGTGATATAGCAATTCTTGCACTTGGAAGTATGGTTGATACAGCATTTAATGTAAGGGAAAGACTTAAAGAGCAGGGCTATAACGTGACACTTGTAAATGCACGTTTTGTAAAGCCTATAGACAGTGCAATGCTTGATAAAATAAGCACAACACATAAGCTTATAGTAACACTTGAAGAGAATGTATCATCGGGCGGATTTGGGCGTGCAGTCTGTCAATATATCAATGATAAAGAACTTCATAACTATGTGCTTGACATATCACTTCCTGATGATTATATAGAACACGGAAGTGTTGATATATTACGGCGTGAGACAGGAATAGATGAAGATACAATTGTTAAACGTATAACAGCAGTTTATAATAATATTGGAGATAATAATAATGAGCAGTAAAGAAAGATTAGATGTTCTGTTAGTGAACAGGGGGCTTGCTGATTCCAGGGAAAAGGCAAAGGCTATAATTATGTCTGGAAATGTATATGTTGACGGACAGAAGGAAGATAAAGCTGGGTCATCATTTAATGAGACTGTTAATATTGAGGTAAGAGGCAATACACTTAAGTATGTAAGCCGTGGCGGGTTAAAGCTTGAAAAAGCTATGGAGAATTTTGATGTAACGATTGAAGGGAAAATATGTATGGATGTTGGTTCATCAACAGGTGGTTTTACAGATTGTATGCTTCAGAATGGTGCTGTTAAAGTATATTCTGTTGATGTGGGACATGGACAGCTTGCTTGGAAGCTTCGTAATGATGAGCGTGTTGTATGCATGGAAAAGACTAATATACGATATGTAACACCGGAAGATATTGCGGATAAGATAGATTTTTCAAGCATTGACGTATCATTTATATCGCTTACAAAGGTGCTGCTTCCAGTGAAAAATCTTCTTACAGATGACGGGCAGATAGTATGTCTTATAAAGCCACAGTTTGAAGCTGGAAGAGAAAAGGTTGGTAAACACGGTGTTGTAAGGGATAAGGCGGTACACATCGAAGTTATAGAAATGGTTATTAATTATGCAATTTCAATTGGATTTGAGATACTTAACCTTGAATTCTCGCCAGTTAAGGGTCCGGAAGGAAATATCGAATATCTTCTTCATTTACAGAAACATATAGAAGGAACCTATGATAATATTCCTTTCACAATACAAAATATAGTAGACAAAGCCCACGAAACATTGTAATATATTCATATAGATATTAATATTAATTTAAAGTATAGAGGCGTTAATGAAATCTTTTTACATAGTCACGAATACAACTAAAGATCCAGACCTTGTATATACAAACAGTATTCTGGATTATCTTAACAAGCACAATGTAAGCTGTATATATAATCCTGACTCGGCAGATGTAGAACATACTGATTATTGTTATACGAATGCTGATATTGTGCCAGATGATACAGAATGCATAATTGTTCTTGGTGGGGATGGTACGCTTATACAGGCGGCAAGAGACCTTAATTCTAAGAATATACCTCTTCTTGGTGTTAACATAGGAACGCTGGGGTATCTTACTGATACAGATATGAACACAGTGTATGATACCCTTGAAAGCCTTATTAATGACTGTTATGAGATAGATACAAGGATGATGCTTGATGGAAAGATATACCGTGATGACGAGCTTATATATGAAGATGTAGCACTTAATGATGTAGTTCTTAGCAGAAGGGGAATATTAAGGGTTATAGATTTTGATATATATGTCAATGGAGAATATCTTAATTCGTTCGCGGCAGACGGAGTTATAGTATCTACGCCGACAGGTTCTACAGCTTATTCTTTATCGGCAGGCGGACCAATTGTCCAGCCGAATGCACATCTTATAATGATTACACCAATATGTGCACATACACTTACTCAGAGAAGTATAATATTTGAACAGAATGATGAGATTGTAATACAGATGAATGATAATAAGAAATTATCAGAAGAAAGAGTAGCTACATATGATGGAGAAAGCTATTGTAATGTCATAACAGGGGACAGAGTTGTTATTACCCGTTCTGATAAGACAGCACGGCTTATAAAGACAAGCAGAATTTCTTTCCTTGAAAGGATAAGGAATAAAATGTAGCCGGAATAGGAGAAGAAAAGTGAAATCAGACAGACATAAAAAAATATTAGAACTTATAGCTGATAATAATATAGGAACTCAGGAAGAGCTTGCTGATGCACTTAATAAAGCAGGATATAATGTAACTCAGGCGACTGTTTCAAGGGATATAAGAGCGCTTAATCTTACCAAGGTCACAATTGACGGGGTTAATCAGAAGTATACAACTCTTTCACATAGCAGTCCTGTACCTAATGACAAATATATAAGAGTGCTAAAGGAAGGCTATCTTTCTATGGATATGGCACAGAATATTCTTGTTATAAGGACTGTTCCGGGTATGGCAATGGCGGTGTGTGCGGCACTGGATGCACTTAAGCTTGATGAGATAGTTGGTTCTATTGCAGGTGATGACACTATTATGTGTGCTGTAAGGACTGCTAAGGATACTGTAAATGTTTCTAATAAACTTAAGAAACTTATAAAGGCATAGTATTATAAAGATATAGTATCAGAGGAGGAATATGTTATCTAATTTACATGTTAAGAATCTTGCACTTATAGAGGAAGAGAATATTGATTTTGAAGAGGGGCTTAATATTCTGTCAGGAGAGACAGGTGCAGGTAAGTCTATTATATTGGGTTCTATTAATGCGGCACTAGGTGCCAAGACATCGCCTGATTTTATAAGAACAGGTGCAGAATATGGACTTTCAGAACTGCTTTTTAATATTGAAGATGATAATGTAATTGAACGCATAAAAGAGCTTGGAGTTATAGATATTGAGAATGGTGAACTGCTTATTTCAAGAAAGATAACACCAACACGTTCGCAGATAAAGGTTAATGGACAGAATTTTACAGCGGCACAGACACAGAAGCTTGCACGCTATCTTATAGATGTTCATGGACAGCACGATAACCAGATACTTATGGATGATGCTAATCATCTGACGGTTGTAGATACATTCTGTGCTGATGAAATAGCTGAATTAAGAGAGGCTATGGAAGATGCATATAAAGATATGGTTAAAGCAAAGAAAGCGTTAGAACTTATTGATAAGGATAAAGATGAACTTCAAAAAGAGATAGCATTTCTTGAGTATGAAGCTAATGAGATACAGACGGCCGATATACAGCCAGATGAAGATGAGGAGCTTGAAGCAAGATATCATAAGCTTAATAATTACCAGAAGATTACTAATGAGCTTTCGTATGCAGATATGCTTTTGAATTCAGGTAATGATAATATAAGTGATATGATAGGAACTGCATTAAAGTCACTTATAACAGCAAGTGAATATGATGATGTATTGAAAGAGTGCTGTGATACTTTGTCTGATGCTGAAGGACTTATTCGTGATGCCGGACACAGTATCAGTTCATATATAGAGAACTCTGAATATGATCCAAGAGAGTTTAGCGAACTACAGGAAAGACTTGATCTTATTAATAATCTTAAGAACAAATATGGAAGTTCAATAGAGGCTATTAATGATACCTTAAAGGCTGTTAATGCGAAGCTTGCAGATTATTACAATTTTGATGAGCTTATAAGCAGAAGGAAAAAAGAGTATGAAGATGCATGCTGTAAGGCGTGGGATATAGCCCAAAAGCTAAGTTCCATAAGACAGCAGGCAGCAGTAAAGCTTGCAGAGCAATTCATAGCTTCTTTAAAGAATCTTAACTTTTTAGATGTAAAGTTCAGAATAGATTTTGCTAAAGAACCATCTTTATCTTCAAAGGGCTGTGATAATGTAAGATTTATGATATCAACGAACCCTGGTGAGAATTTAAAGCCATTATCAAAGATTGCTTCGGGTGGTGAACTTTCAAGAATTATGCTTGCCATAAAGACAGTTATGTCAGAAGATGCAGATAAGACACTTATATTTGATGAGATTGATGCAGGTATAAGTGGTAAGACGGCTTCAAAGGTATCTAATCAGCTTGCAAGGCTTTCGTTATCGCATCAGATAATATGTATAACACATCTGCCACAGATTGCGGCTATGGCAGATGCCCATTACATAATAGAAAAGAGTGTACACGATAATAAGACCTACAGTAATATCCAGAGGGTCGCAGGAGATGATAGTCTTAATGAAATTGCCAGAATGTTATCCGGTGAGACACTTACAGACTCTGTGCTTGAGAATGCCAAAGAATTAAAGATTATGGCTGATAAAGTGAAGTCAGAGTTGTGATTTTTAGATATAGTTATTATAATAATTATATCTGGAACAGTAAAAGCACTCTGAAAAATTAACGGCTGGTATGTATATACCAGCTGTTAATTTTATGAAGCATTAAGCATATTTTCTATATATATGCCATATCCGCTTCTTGAGTCATCAATAAGAACGTGTGTTACAGCACCGATTATCTTTCCGTCTTGAATAATAGGACAGCCAGACATACCTTGTACAATTCCATTAGTCATATCAAGAAGTTCTTCAGAGGTAACAACAAAACTGATATTTTTGGAATCGTTATTGTTAAGCTGTGTAATTTTAATTTCGTAGTCATCATATTTATTATTCCTGTAAAATCTTACATATGCTTTACCCTTGTGGACACTGTATCTGTAACCGACACTCATAAGTGAAAGAGAATGCTTCTTTACAATAGAGTTGTCGATTGTTCCATATATTCCGTAAGAGCTGTTCTTGTCAATTGTTCCTATCGGGGTACTGTTCTTGTAGTCTATAATTCCCTGCAATTCTCCAGGAGTACCATTCTGTCCTTTTATTATTGATAGAATTCTTGTGTTATATAATCTGCCATATTTAATATTAAGGGCTTTGCCGGTGGTATTATCAGTTATCGGGTGACCAAGTGCAGCGTAGTTATAATCTGTATCAATATAAGTTATTGTTCCTATACCCTGTGCATCATCTTTTACCCACAGACCTAGCTTATATTCACTGTTTTTATCCTCAACAGGGGTTACAGTTACATTTATTATTTCATCATTACGCAGTAATTCTATATTAAGCTTCTCGCCAGCACATTCATTTACCTTGCAAGATAACTGCTTCTTGGAATTGATTTCTTCATCATTGATTCTTAAAATGTAATCGCCTTTGGTAATAATATTTTCGCAGGGGGTTATTGTACCACTTGATTTGCTCTCGATGGAATCGGTCTTTACTACAAGTATTCCGCTGCTTTTCAGATATAAGCCAGCCTGAAAGCCACAGGGATAGACGTATTTTTCATCAACTACATTGACATTTACTGTCTTTAAAAATAAGAAGCCGAACAGATGAAGGTCGATGTGGTAACTTCCAGGACTGCCGGTTATAAAAGTAACCTCTCGGCTGAAATCAGCATTTGCAAGACTGTTATTAGTACCATTCTGCGTGTTGTGAACGCTTCCGGTAACGGGGAGTGACAGGTTGATACTTGTATCGCTTTGCTCAGTTATATATATCTGTTCAGGAAAATGCTTATTAACATAGTTTACATAAGATGTAATAAGAATAAATAAAAGTGTTATTATTCCTGACCAGTAAATATACTTA
>ERZ1026878.893-NODE-893-length-20494-cov-11.483096_pt1 | contig 20494 bp, 13 predicted proteins | sample MGYA00380169_ERZ1026878 | MGnify/ENA primary metagenome ERZ1026878 (study PRJEB33269, sample SAMEA4719805) | human gut metagenome | biome: human-associated habitat; feature: organic feature; material: feces | place: Cameroon | collected 2013-10 ...
GGGCCAAACTCGGCCACAAAGTCGTTGCCGCGGTACAGCCGCACGCTCTCGGCGTTGGTGAACACCCAGCAGGCGGCTGCTGCGCCGCCGGGCAGGTCGCCCAGCGTCATGGCAGAGGAGACCTCCAGCACGATGTCGGAGGGTGCGCGGGGCGTTTTCTGGCTGGCATAAACGGCGGCAGAAAGTTTCGGGTTGCGGAACAGATCCATCACGCCGTGGTAGCAGATGCGGTCGCCGCTGCCAAACTCCCGGTGGGTGTTGTAGTCGGTCATGCACCAGCCAAAGCTGCCCGCCACGCCCGGCTGGGCGATGCTGTCGTTCAGCACAGCGGCGTGGTGCAGCGCCTGCACCAGACGGTGGGGCTCATCGTCAAAGGGCTTGGCGGGGAAGTTCTGCCCGCCGAACTCGCTGATAAGGTAGCCCTTGCGGGTGTCGGGAGTCACGGCGGCGCGGTTCTCGCAGCCCGCGCCGCGCCCGGCGTAGGAATAATCGTTGTAGGCATACACGTCCTCCAGCAGCTGGCTCTTGCGGGTGCTGCGGCTGCCCGCCGTGGGGCGGGTGGGGTCCAGCCGGTGGATGGCCTCGTTGGTACGCTTATAAAAGGCCTCGTTGTCGGGGCTGCCGCTGATGCGGGCACCCCACAAAAAGATGCTGGGATGGTTGCGGTACTGGCACACCATCTCCCGGCAGTTCTGCAGCGCCTGCGCCTGCCAGACCTCATCGCCGATGTGCTGCCAGCCGGGCATTTCGGGGAATACCAGCAGACCCAATTCGTCGCAGGCGTCCAGAAACGCCGGGCTGGGGGGCGCATAGCAGGTGCGCACGGCGTTGCAGCCCAGTTCCTTTTTCAGCAGCTGGGCGTCCAGCCGCTGGATGCTGTCCGGCATGGCGTAGCCCTGATAGGGGTAGCTCTGGTGCCGGTCCAGCCCGCGCAGCTCCACCCGCTGTCCGTTCAGGTACAGCCCGCCTGCCACGAACTGCACCGTGCGGAAACCGAACCGCACCGTTTTTTCGTCCAGCACCCGGTCGGGCAGACCGCCGGTGCCGGGGCGGATGAGCCGCATGGTCAGGGTGTACAGGGTGGGGTGCTCCAGGCTCCACGGGTGCACGTTATTCAGCGTGCCGGTGATGGGCAGGGAAAGCTCGCCGCTGTACACCGCCCGGCTCCCGGCGGGGCTGCGGATCTCGGCCTGCAGGGTGCAGCCGACCGTCTCGCCCACGGTGGCGGTGTAGATGCGGAAATCGCCCTCGGCCTTTGCCTCGATGAACACGTCCCGCAGGTAGGCGGGCTCCTTGATATCCAGACTGACGGCGCGGTAGATGCCGCCGTAGGTCAGCGCATCCAGCTGCCCGCCGAAGGGCGGGACGTTCAGATCCTCCCGGCAGTCGCAGCGCACAGCCACCACGTTTTTCTGTCCCAGACGCAGCGCGCAGGTCAGGTCTACCGTAAAGGCGGTGTAGCCGCAGCCATGGTGGAACACCCGCCGCCCGTTGCAGAACACGGTGGCGTCGTGCGCCACCGCCCCGAAGGTAAGCAGCACGGTGCGGCCCAGCCACTCCTTGGGCGCAAAAAACTCCCGCCGGTAGCCGCACAGGCGCTGGTAGTCGTTTTCATTGCAATAATTATAGGGCAGAGGTTTGACCGTGTGCGGCAACCGCACCGGGGTAAGGGAAAGCTCCGGGCACTCCGGGCGCACCAGCGCCGGGTCAAAGGTGGGGGCAAACAGCCAGCCCTCGTTCCAATCGTAGTGTTCCATAGCAGGATCTCCGTCTAAGTGATAAGCTTATAGAGGTATGGTATCACAAAGTTATGAACGAAAAAAGCATTCGCACCCTTTTTGCGCCGGTTCAGCAGAAATTTTGTAGTGCGCGAAAGCTGCCGGTGGCAGATTGCCCAATAAATGCGGGGTGAAGATTGTGCAACTATCCAAAAAATAAAAGGAAGGGGAAAAAGGGGCTGAAAATGCCGCAAAAAGCGGTACAATAAAAAGGTGGAAGCATAGGGGTATGCTTCCGGTGCAAATAAAATAGAAAGGAATCATGAACCATGAAACGAATCCTTGCGGTGTTTCTGACACTGGCAATGGCGCTGAACATTGTGCCCATGGCTGCTTTTGCGGCTGCGGACAGCGATGCGGCATCCATTGTTGCAGTGGAAGAAACCGACGAAACTTCCTCGCCCCAGCTGGACGAGGAAACGGCGAGAGCCATTGCGTCCGACCCGTTTTTGCAGGCAGCCTATGCCCAAACGGAGCAGGAGCAGACCGGACAGGCGGAGGTGGACACCTCCAATGTGTCCGTAAGTGCGACCAACAGCTTTGGTCAGCTGCTGGTGAATGGTCTGGGGATGGACGGAGAGAACGGGAGTGATCTCTCATCGGAAAGCCGCGTCATTGAGATCACCATGAACGGCAGTACCGCCATGGTGAAATATATCGCGAAAAAAGACGCAAACCTTGTGGTGGGCATCTATACGGATGATAGCGAACAGGAAATGATCGCTAGCGGAACAGTGGCGGTACAGGCAACACCGGACAACACGGCAAGCAGCATAGTAGAAGTTCCGTTGAGTGGAGAAATACCGGAACACTATACTGTGAAAGGTTTCCTTCTGGACAAGGAAGATCATGCACCACTCTGCAAGGAGTACACAAATGCGTTTTACACAGAAAACGTGGAAGAGCTGGAGGGTGCTACGATCGATGATTTTGATTCAGCACGGGCGGTCAATTTGGATGATGACAGAACCACGAACTTTGGTGTTGTGAAGCAAGGCGTTATACTTCTTCAAGAGGATGAACCGGAAAACGGTGCAGGGGAAAATATTGTTGTTCTGGACGACAGTGAAAACCAGATATACCAGTTCGAAAACGCAAGTACAGAGCTTCTGAACCTGAAGCAAGGTAATATCATTGTTTATAAATATGGCGAAAATAACCTTATTATTGCGCATGTTGCAGATTTTGAAATCAACGGAACCACAGTCACGATTTATGGTGACGAGGATTTTCAGTTGGAAGATGTGTTTAGTATTCTGAAAATGGATGGCGAGAACACAACGGATAAAGCAATTGTGGATACGGAGACCGGGGACGGCAAGGTGTCCTATATTGGAACACAAGAGATAGAAACGCTGGATAGCACAAACGAATGGGAAGGAAAAGCAGAGTTTAGTCACGTTTTCAAAATTTCAACGGATGACGGGAAAGATGAGGATTCGGAAGAAAAACCTGTTTCCGGTTCGGTTGAGGGAACGGTGTCGATCAAAGCGGCAATCAAGTTAAAGCTCCGGCTCTGCGATGACAATAAAATGGTTTCACTGTCCTTCCCGATGACAGAGAAATTTGAGCTTGAGGGCGCGGTCGAATACAAAGGAGAGCTTCTGAAATTTCCGAAGATAACTCTTCCTGTCTATGGGTGTCTTTCGGTAGGATTTGAGCCGCAAATGGTGTTCAAGGCAAATGCATCTGTGGCCTTTAAAATGGACAGTACTCAGATGATCGGCTTTGAATGGAGCCAAAAAGATGGCACGCAGAATATCAGTGAGGCACCTGTTACAAGCATCAACTTCAAGTTGAGCGGATCGATCTATCTGGGCTTTGATATGGCTCCCAAAGCAGAGCTTGGCGTAGGCAAGGTAAGTCTGGTAAAGCTGAAATTCAAAGCGGAAGCCGGATTTGAACTTTCTGCAGAAGAGCGATTGGGAGATCAGGGGACAGGTCTGGATGAAATTCATGGCTGTAAAAATTGCTATGAGGGAGAATTGGAATTTAAAATAACGCTTGGCGTAAGCTTAAAGATTTTGCTCTATGAGCCAAAGATCGAGATAACGCCTTTCTCCCATAGTTTTGGCAAGGCATACGCTTCAGCAGACTACGGTGATTTTGGCTGGGGCGAGTGTCCTCATGTAAAATACCGTCTGACATTGAAAGCGGGCAAAGCGGGTGCAGGTGCAACTGTGAAGATTCAGTCGAATGATTCTGACACATCGAGCCTTTATACCGAAACGACATTGGATGCAGACGGAAACAGTACGGTCTATCTTCCGGGACGAGAATATCGGATCATTGCCGATAAGGGCAGCATGGAATTTGTAAAGACAATCAAGCTGTCCCGCGGAATTACAGTGGACATCGACCTGGAACAAGGTTCGACCGGCGGAAACCCTGGAACCACAGACCCGGATACCCCTGACCCTGATAAACCCGACCCGGACAATCCCGACCCCGACCCGACTCCCCCGAGTGAGACCATTGTGGCATCCGGTACCTGTGGGGATAACCTGACGTGGAAGCTGGATGATGAGGGAACTTTAACTATCAGTGGCAAAGGGGCGATGACTGAATGGGTTAATAGTGATTCTGCTCCTTGGAAAACATACAGCAACACAATAAATAAGGTGGTGATTCAGCCTGGTGTAACAAGCATCGGAGGACATGCGTTTTCTAAGTGCAAAAATCTGACGAGCATTACGATACCAGAAGGTGTAACAAGCATAGGATCCGATGCTTTTAGCGGGTGTAGTAGTTTGACGAGCATTACGATACCAGAAGGTGTAACAAGCATCGGAGAATATGCGTTTTATGCATGCGAAAATCTGAAGAGCATTACAATTCCAAAAAGTGTAACAAGCATAGGAAACTATGCTTTTGGAGGGTGTAGTAGCTTGACGAGCATTACGATACCAGAAGGTGTAACAAGTATCGAAGGTGGTGTCTTTTATAAGTGTAGCAGCTTGACGAGCATTACGATTCCAGAAAGTGTAACAAGTATCGGATGGTATGCTTTTCAAGGGTGTAGTAGCTTGACGAGCATTACGATACCAGAAGGTGTAACAAGCATCGGATGGTATGCTTTTCAAGGGTGTAGTAGCTTGACGAGCATTACGATACCAGAAGGTGTAACAAGCATCGGAAAAAATGAGTTTTCTGGGTGCAAAAATCTGACGAGCATTACGATTCCGGAAGGCGTAACAATCATAGAAGCCGAGGCTTTTAGAGGGTGTAGTAGTTTGACGAGCATTACGATACCAAAAGGTGTAACAAGCATCGAATGGGGTACTTTTCGAGGGTGTAGTAGTTTGAAGAGCATTACGATTCCAGAAAGAGTAACAAGCATCGAATGGGGTACTTTTCGAGGGTGTAGTAGTTTGAAGAGCATTACGATTCCAGAAAGAGTAACAAGCATCGGAGAATATGCGTTTTATGCATGCGACGGTCTAATTGACGTGACATATCATAGTACGATGGAGCGGTGGGAGAAAATTTCTATTGAAAGCAACAACTACTACCTTTTGAATGCCACCATCCACTGCACCGATGGCGACATTGTCCCCAATACGGAAAACTCCATCACCACCGGTGCGGCTTCCGCTTCGGACAGCAAGTTCCAAGCTGCCTTTGCCGATGCCAAGGCGGGCAAGGAGTATGTGGTGCTGGTCAGCCGCTCCGGCAGTGACCCGCTGAATGCGGACAACCTGATCTACATCAACCAGATCACGGCAGATGCTGATGGCGAGCTGGCTGTGCCGTTTATTACGGCAGCAGACGCAGCGGAGATGACCTATGTGGTCGCCTGCGCACAGGATGATGCAACGGTCGAACCCGGCCAGCCGGACAAACCGGATCAGCCGGATCAGCCCGGCGGGGACCAGCCCTCTTCCGGCGATGACGGCGGCGGCGCGGCCATTATCCTGATCGGCGGCGTAGCAGCCGTGGCGGCGGTAGCCGGTGTGGCGCTGCTGATGCCGGTCAAGGTGGAAGGCACTGTAAAACTGGCCGACCAGCCGGTGGCAAATGCTACCGTGCAGGTGCTGAAGAACGGCAATGTGGCAGCGCAGACCACTACGGACGCAAACGGCCACTTTACCGTTAAGGTGAAGCGCGGCGGCTATACCATGCGTGTGCAGTGGACGGACGCCAGCGGCCAACCCGTGACGCGCACGGTGGACTTCAAGGCACCCAACGCAAACCTGAACGTGGCGGCATAAGCTGCGCGTAACAGAAAAGCAGACCCAATAAAAAGACCGGAACGGCCTTGCCCTTCAGGGGCAGAGCGGTTCCGGTCTTTTGTGCGTTTTTTAGCGGATAAAGTTGGTCATGGGGCGGGGCGGGTTCTGCGGGTGGTCGATGCCTGCGGCCTTACCGGCCTCGATGCAGCGCAGCAGCCATGCCATGTTGCGGCCCAGTTCCTGCATCACGGCGCAGCCCTCGGCGTCCTGCAGCACCTGCTCGGGGTTGGAGCCGTGCACCATGGCCCAGTAGGAGCCGTTGACCAGCGGCATGTGGAAGAACTGGGGGTATTTGACCAGCTGGTCAAGGGTGGAGGTGGTGCCGGCGCGGCGGGCAGAGCAGCAGATGGCGGCGGGCTTGTAGGCCAGATACTTGCCGCCTGCGTAGGCCAGACGGTCCATAAAGCTGGCCATGTTGCCCGCAGCGGAGGCGTAGTGCACCGGGCTGCCGAACACGAAGGCGTCGGCGGTCTTTGCCTTCTCGATGGCCTCGTTGACCACGCCACCGAACACGCATCCATTGCCGCTGCGGCAGCCGCCGCAGCCGATGCAGCCGCCCACGGGCTGGCCGCCGACGTGCAAAATCTCGGTCTCGATGCCCTGTGCCTTCAGTTCCCCGGCAATAAGGGAAAGGGCGGTGTAGGTGCAGCCCTTCTCGTGGGGGCTGCCGTTGATGAGCAGAACTTTCATGCTGTATACTCTCCTTTGCTGAAATGCGCCGTAAAATGCGCAATATTGCTGCTATGATTGTAGCACAAAGCCGCCCGCAGCGCAATGCGGACTCTTGACAATGCTATGCAGTTGGGAGATAATAAAGGATACGAAAGAGTTCAAACCGGCTGCCGCGGGGGCGGCAGCTACGGCAAGGAGGTAACATCATGCGCGTGATCGCAGGAGAAGCCCGGGGCCGCAGGCTGGAAGCACTGCCCGGCACCGATGTCACCCGCCCCACCCTCTCGCAGGTGAAGGAGGCGATGTTCAGCATCGTACAGTTCGACCTGCCCGGGGCCCGGGTGCTGGATCTGTATGCCGGCAGCGGCCAGCTGGGCATTGAGGCGCTCAGCCGGGGTGCGGCCCGGTGCGTCTTTCTGGACGAGAACCGGGAGGCCGTAAGCATCGTGATGCGCAACTGCAAGGCCTGCGGCGTGTTCGACCGCAGCCGGGTGAATATCGGCGAGGCTGCGCGGTTCTTATCGGCCTGCCGGGAGCAGTTCGATCTGGTGCTGCTGGACCCGCCCTTCCGTGGCGGTACGCTGGAAAAGATCCTGCCTGCCGTGGAAAAGTGCGTTGCTCCGGGCGGCATCGTGCTGTGCGAGAGCGAAACAGGCATCGTGCTGCCCGCGCAGGCGGGCAGTCTGACCCTGCAGAAACAGTATAAATACGGCAAGGTGCTGCTGTGGAAGTATACAAAGCCCATGCAGTCCGCCGCTGAGCAGGAGGGAGAAGCCTTATGAACGTGAACGAGCTTTTGGATACCATTGAGGATGCACTGGAAGAGAGCGCAAACGTGCCCCTTTCCGGCGGCAAGCGCATCGTGGATGTGGAGCAGATCCGGGATTATCTGGACGAGGTGCGGGCGGCATTGCCCGGCGAGCTGCGGCAGGCGCAGCAGATCGTGAACGACCGGGCACAGATCGTGGACAGCGCCAACGCACAGGCACAGGCCATCGTGAAAAAGGCCGAGGAGCGCGCCCGCATTCTGGTCAGTGACGCCGAGATCGTCAAGGCCGCCCAGCAGCGCGCTTCTGAGATCACCTCCGCAGCCCAGACCGAGGCGCGCACCCTGCGCCAGACCGTGACCGACTACTGCGAGAACATGCTGCGCACCACCGAGGATACCATGGTGGAAAACGCCGCACAGGTCAAAAATATCCGTGCCAGCCTGCGCCAGAACGCCAAGAAAAACGGCTGATAACGGTCAACTTTCCACACAAATTCCACAGATTGCGGAAAACGAAGTCCCTGCGAGCAAAAATGACGGCTCACAGGGACTTTTTTTGTGGATTTTTGCGGCAAAAAGCCGCCCGAAAACCCTTGCATTCACGAACTTGATTTGCTACAATAAAGATGTGTCAGTGGGGCAAAGTGGGTAAAAGTAGGGCACACGCCCTGAAAACGCCCCTGAAAGGGGGAGCAGCGCGTGTTTTTTGGCCGTTATGATTACACCATCGACGCCAAGGGGCGGCTGAACTTCCCCGCAAAATTCCGCGACGCCATGGGCGAGAGTTTCGTGGTGCTGGAATGGGTGGACAGCTGCCTGTTCGCACTGCCCATGGAAGAAGTGGAGCGGCTGGCGGACAAGCTGGAAAGCGATGAACTGATGGACAGCTGGGCAATCTCCGGCGACCTGTTCAGCACCGCCTGCGAGGTGGCGCCGGACAAGCAAGGACGCATCCTGCTGCCCGCAGAACTGCGCGCCTACGCCGGGCTGGAAAAGGACGTGACCATCATCGGCAACCGCAACCACGCCGAGATCTGGGCCACCGAAGTCTGGAATGCCCGCCGCGCCGCCGTGACCAACGACCAGCGCGCCGAGCGGCTGCGCAAGCTGCACCTCTGATGCAAAAAAACTAAAACCGAGAAAGGAGGCCGTGCCAATGGCCTTTGAAGAACAGCAGCCCTTTGACCCGGCCTCGTTTGAGCATATCCCCGTTTTGCTGAACGAGTGCCTGACGGGGCTTGCCATTGATCCGGCGGGCACCTATCTGGACGGCACCGCCGGCGGCGCGGGACATTCCCGCCAGATCGCCCTGCGGCTGGACGCCGCCAAGGGCGGCAGACTCATCTCGCTGGATCAGGACCCGGACGCGGTGCAGACCGCGCGTTCCCGTCTGGCCGGGCTGCCTGCCACCGTGGTGCAGATCAATTTCCGCTATGCGGGACAGGCGCTGGAGCAGCTGGGCATTGAAAAGATCAACGGCGCACTGCTGGATCTTGGCGTTTCCAGCCATCAGCTGGACGATGCCGCCCGGGGCTTTTCCTACCGGGCGGACGCGCCGCTGGATATGCGCATGAGCCAACAGGGCGAGACCGCCGCTGACCTTGTGAATACCGAGAGCCGCGAGGAACTGGCCCGCATCCTGCGGGATTACGGCGAGGAACCCTATGCGTGGCAGATCGCAGGAAAGATCGTGGAGGCGCGGGAAACTGCTCCCATCCTGACCACCCTGCAGCTGGCAGATATCGTGGCAAGCGCCATGCCCCCGGCAGAGCGCCGCAAGAACAAGAACCCCTCCCGCCGCACCTTTCAGGCACTGCGCATTGCAGTGAACCACGAGTTGGATGCGCTGGAGGAGGGCTTGGATACCATTTTCGATCACCTTGCACCGGGCGGCCGGTTGTGCGTGATCACCTTCCATTCTCTGGAGGACCGGCTGGTCAAGAACAAATTCCGCCGCTGGTCCACAGCCTGTACCTGCCCGCCGGAGTTTCCGGTGTGTGTATGCGGCGGCAAGGCAAAGGCAAAGCTTATCACCCGCAAACCCATTGAAGCTGATACGCAGGAGCTGGAGGAGAACCGGCGCAGCCGTTCCGCCCACCTGCGTGTGCTGGAAAAATGCTGAGATGCCGGAAGCACCGGCATTGTGAGGAGGAGAGAAACCATGGGTCAGCCAGCATATGATCGTAATGCGGTGCGCCGCCGCAGGGCACCGCAGCCGCAGCGCAAAGCAAACCTGCGGGTAGCAAAGGGCGGCAAGCGGCGGTTGAACCCGCTGCAGGCCGCCGTACATAACGCCATGAATCTGGTGGCGGCAGCACTGCTGGTGGGCTTTGCCATCAGTCTGCTGTGGAGCGAGGCACAGCTGGTGGAGCTGAACGACCAGATCCAAGCCACTAAGGCGCAGCTGGTCAGCGAGCAGAGCCAGTATACCTACTACAACAGCACCCTGAACAGCAAGACCAACATTGCCAGCGTGGAGGAGACCGCAGGGCGGCTGGGTCTGATGAAAGTAGACCCCAGCCAGATCACCTACATCCGCCTGGGCGAAAGCGGCGCACTGGTGCGCCGGGAGTCCACCGTGCGGCAATGGACCGACTTTTTGTACACCGGCGCGGTGAACATTCTGGGCACCGTGAGATAAACGAAGAAAGCGTGCGGCAGCGCACGCTTTTTTCGGTTTATGGACACCGCAGTCTGAATAAATAACAGCGCAGGGCGCGCGGAGTGCAGTGCACGCCCCGCAGGAGAGAACCAATGCAAGAACCTTTCCGTAACAAAAAAAGCAGGGGCTACCGCCTGCGTCCGGCCTCCGGCCGGGATCGGCTGGACAGCCGGGTGCGGCGGCTTTGCAGCCGTCTGGGCATCCTTGCGGTGGTGGTGGCGGCCGCCATCGTCATCCGCAGCCTGTATAAGATCCAGATCCTCCACGGGGCAGAGTACCGCCAGTATGCCGCCCAGCAGCAGCTGCTGGATACCACCATCAAGGCCACCCGGGGCGAGATCTACGATGCCTCCGGCATCACCCTTGCATCCACCAGCGTGGTGTGGACTATCTGGGCAGACCCCAGTTACAGCAGCATCCTTTATACCAGCAAGACCAACGATGACGACACCGTGACCAAAACGCTGGACCCCGCCATGTGCGCCGAGGTGAGCCGGGAGCTGACGTTGCGTCTGCTCTCCGGGGACGGCGAGAGCTTGGACAGTGTGGACACTTCCTCGGCAGAGTACCAGCAGCAGTACCAGACCGTTTACGATGCACTTTCCCGGCTGGATTCTGCCTACGTTACCCTTGCCACCAAGGTGAACAACGCGGTGAAGCTTTCCATTGAAAAATACGTCACCAGCTTCAACAAGGCGCACAAAAAGGCCACCGATACCTCCCGCAAGGGGCGCATCTCGGTGTCCTCGGAAAAAAGCTTCCAGCGTAACTATCCCTACGGCGCCTTTGCCGCAGCGGTGCTGGGCTTTACGGATGCGGACGGTGTCGGCACCTACGGACTGGAAAAATCCTACCAGTCCACCTTGGCCGGTGTAGATGGCCGCACCATCACCCAGCGCAACGCGGTGGGCAACGCCATTGCAGACGCCAACGCCACCACCTTTGCCGCCAAGGACGGCTCCAATCTGGTGCTGTCGCTGGATGTGAACGTGCAGGAGATCGCGGAGCGGTACCTGAACGAAGCCATTGCAGCTAATACGGTGGAAAACCGCGGCTGCGCCATTGTGATGGACGTCAAGACCGGTGCCATCCTTGCCATGGCCTCCAAACCGGACTTTGACCCCAACGACCCGCTGAACTTCACTGCCAACGAGGCTTACCTCAACGAGCTGGTGCACGCAGAGCCGGAACTTTACGGCATCTATAAAAAGGATGCCGATGGCAACTACATCACCGATGAACAGGGCAATAAAATCTTGGACGAGGAAGCGGACTATTCCGGTTACTACCGGGATATCCTGTGGAAGAACAAGACCATCACGGAGCTGTACTACCCGGGCTCTGTGTTCAAGGTCATTACCTCCGCCATGGGCATCGACTCCGGTGTGGCGACCATGAACACCACCTTTACCTGTTCCGGTGCCTACGGTGTGGCCAAGGAGACTTACCACTGCGCAGGGCGCAAGGCGCACGGCCTGCTCAATATGGCCGAGGCACTGCGCAAAAGCTGCAACATCTACTACATCCAGCTGGGGCAGCGCGTCGGCTCGCAGCAGTTCTATAACTACTTCGATGCCTTCGGCTTTACCGCCCGCACCGGCGTGGACCTGCCCAGCGAGACCAACTTTATGCAGTACTACCGCGCCGACCAGCTGGGCGAGGTGCAGTTGGCTTCCTCCTCCTTCGGTCAGGCCATGGCCATCACCCCGCTGCAGATGTGCACCGCCATTGCGGCCACCGTCAACGGCGGGTATCTGGTCACCCCCCATGTGGTGGATAAGATCACCGATGCCAATGGCAACGTCATTCAGGAGATCGGCGCAAACGTGCGCCGTCAGGTCATCAGTCAGAGCGCCAGCGAGGTTATCCGGCAGATGATGGAGTACGAGGTGGGCAACGGCACCGGCGGCGGCAAAAACGCCTATGTGTCCGGTTACCGCATCGGCGGCAAGTCCGGCACTTCCGAGCAGCTGAATATGCACCGCCGCGCCGACGGCGACTATAAAAAGGTGGCCTCCTTCGTGGCGGTGCTGCCCGCCAACGACCCGGAAATTCTGGTCTACGTCATGCTGGACGACCCCAACAACGCCCGGACGGACTATTCCTCCATCCTTGCAGCCCCTGTGGCGGGCAATATCATCAGCGAGGTGGCCCCCTATCTGGGCATCGCCACCGACGGCGAGGACCGCAGCGGTACCATCGTTACCGTGCCGAACCTTGTGGGTACCGAGTGGAGCAATGCGCAGGTGCAGCTGAACATTCAGGGCCTGAAGCATCAGCTGCAGGAGAGCCAGAGCAGCCAGTCCGCTGCCCCGGTCACCTACCAGTACCCCCACGCGGGGAGCAAGGTGCCCTACGGCACCACCATCTACCTGTATACCGATACCTACGAGGGCAGCCACACCGAGGTGCCGGATGTGACCGGCAAGAGCCCGGATTTTGCCCGCCAGATGCTGAGCGCCGCCGGGCTGAACTGCGTGGTGGAGGGCAGCGGCACGGTGCAGGCGCAAAGCGCCGAGCCCGGCTCCAGCGTGCAGCGCGGCACCATCATCACCCTGACCTGTGGGTAAAACAGCTTTTCCGGCATCCTCGACCAAGGCTTTCAGCATAAAGCACTGCCGCAAGGCGGTGACGGATGAGGGTGCAGCATTCAATAGAACGAGAGGGGATAGAACAATGGAAAAGATCCATGCAAGCAAGCTTCTGGCAGGGCTGGTGCCTGCCGGAAAACTGACCAGTGACCCGGAGGTGGCACTGGTCACCACCGACAGCCGCGAGGTAAAACCCGGTTGCATTTTTGTGGCCTTCCCCGGCGAGCGGTTCGACGGCCATGATTTCGCCGCCCGTGCGCTGGAGCAGGGCGCGGAGTATGTGGTGGTCAACCACCCGGTGCCCGGTGTGCCGGAAGAAAAGGCCATCCTTTGCCCGGACAGCTACCACGCTATGATGGTGATGGGCGCAAACTACCGCAGCCAGTACCACCCCAAGATGGTGGGCGTGACCGGCAGTGTGGGCAAGACCACCACCAAGCAGATGACCTACGCCGCCCTGAGCAGCTTTGGCGAGACCATCAAGACCGAGGGCAACCAGAACAATGAACTGGGAATGCCCCGCACCCTGATGCGGCTGGAAAGCAGCACCGAGTACGCAGTCATCGAGATGGGCATGAGTCACGCCGGCGAGATCGACCGTCTGGCGCGGGCAGCACGGCCGGATGTGGGCATCATCACCTGCATCGGCGTGTCTCACATCGGCAATCTGGGCAGTCAGGAGAACATCTGCAAGGCAAAGCTGGAGATTTGCAACGGTCTGCCGGAGGGCGCGCCGCTGGTGCTGAACTACGACGACCCCTTCCTGCGCAAGGCAGTGCTCCCCGCCCATGTGCGCCCGGTGTGGTTCAGCCTGAGCGATGAAAACGCAGACGTCTGCGCCCTGTCCATCCGGCAGGAGACTGACGGCATGAGTTTTGTGCTGGAGGATCAGGAGCACGGCACCTTTGTGGTGAACATCCCCGCCATGGGACGCCACAATGTGGCGAACGCCTTGGCTGCCTACTGCGCCGCCACCCGTCTGGGCTGTGACGCCAAGAGGGTCATCCGGGGTCTTTCCAACTTTGAGCAGACCGGCCGCCGCCAGAAGGTGGTGGACAGCGAGGGCGTGACCGTCATCGAGGACTGCTACAACGCAAACCCGGACAGCATGAAGGCTGCGCTGGCGATGTTCAAGGACTTCCCCTGCAAGCGCCGCTTTGCCCTGCTGGGCGATATGCTGGAGCTGGGCGAGCTGAGCCGCGAGGCACACGAGGAGCTGGGACGTCTTGCCGCCGAGAGCGGGCTGTATTGCCTGATCACCTACGGCGAGCAGGCCAAGCGCACCGCCGTGGTGGCTGCCGCCAAGGGGGTAGAGACCCTGCACGCGGACAGCTACCGCGAGGCTGCCGATGCCCTGCTGAGCCGGGTGCAGCCCGGCGATGCCATTCTGGTAAAGGCCAGCCACGGCATGGCACTGGAAAAAGTGCTGGATATCTTCTACGAAGAGCATAAAGAAGCGGAAGTATAACTATTTGGCGAAATGGAGTGTCTGAGTTATGGAGCGTTTCGCCTTGGCAGCGGCGGTGGTGCTGGGCTTTGCCCTTACGGCAGCCCTGTGCAGCCTGTTTGTGCCGCTGCGGCGGGTGCTGGAACGCCGCGAACAAAACCAGCAGCCGGCACAGTCTGAGCAGCCCCGGCCTGCACCCCTGCGCGCCCCGCTGTGGGGTGGGCTGTGTGCGGCGGCGGGCACGGTGGCTGCGGTGGGTGTGGGCTGGCTTGCCGCCTGCGTAGGCCAGCCGGAGCTGCTGGGCAGCGAGGGCCGGCTGATGACACGGCTGCTCACGGCGCTGGCCGGAAGCCTTGCCTTTGGGGCAGTGGGTCTTGCAGAGGATCTTGCCCGGATGCGCAGCCCGGCGGCGCTGGGGCTGCGGCGGGACGTCCGCCTTTTGCTGGAGGCACTGGCCGCGGCATTCGTTCTTTTGCTGCTGCGGGCAGCGGGCTGTCTGCCCCGGGGACTGGACGTGCCTGGGGCGGGGTATGTGCTGCTGGGCAGCGCCGTGCCCTTTTTGTGGGCGGTGCTCATGGTGGCGCTGGCTGAGTGTGCCCGCATCGCCGAGCGGGACGAGGGTACGGTGTGCGGCGCGGCCTTTGTGGCTATGCTGGCGTTGATGATGGCAGAGGCCGGCTTGGGCGTGCCCGGGCTGGCGGTGCTGCCCGCCGCGCTTGCCGGGGCACTGGTGGCACTGGGGCTGTGGGCGTTCCCCCCGGCAAGGCTGGGGGTGGGCTGCTGCGGCAGCCTGCTGGCGGCGGGTGCCATCGGCTGCATCCCGCTCAGTCTGGATATGACCAGCCTGACTGTGCCACTGGCGCTGCCCTTCTGGGCGGCAGGCGGTCTTTGGGCAGCGCAGCTGCTGGGTGCAAAACGCACCGGCAAGCCCTTGCGCTGCTGGGTAAAAAAGCATAAAATGAGCCCGGAGACGGTGTTCCTGTGCAGCTTTGCGCTGAGCGCTGTCGGCTATGTACTGGCGCTGGCGCTGCTGCGCTGGTGCTGACCGGGCACAGAGAGGGAAGGGAGCGCAGATGGCGACTAACCGCAAAAAACACAGAGCGCCGGTGCCGGTGTTCCAGCGAGACCCGGGCCCGTGGTCCCGGCTGCTGATCGACTGGCTGGCCACGCTGGCTGTTATTATGATCTTTGGGCTGGTGATGCTGTTCAGCGCCAGCTACACCACCGGTTACCTGCGCATGGGCGACAGCTTCCACTACATCAAGCAGCAGGCGCTGTGCATGATACTGGGGCTGGGCTGTATGTTCCTGATAAGCTATGTGGATCACCGTTTTCTGCGCAAGATGGTGGTGCCGGGGTACTTCATCGTGCTGGCCATGCTGGCCGTCACCCTGACCATGGCACCCCTGAACGGCTGCCGCCGCTGGATCCGTTTTGCAGGCCTTACGCTGCAATCCTCGGAGGTGGCAAAGTTTGAGATGATCCTGTTCAGTTCCCATCTTGCAGCCAAGGCACCGCAGGTGGAGCGGCTGGACCCGGAGCGCCGCATCCTGCTTACCCCCCGGGAGTGGCTGCGGGTGCGGGTATGGAAGCAGCTGGTGGTGCCGGTGCTGCCCCTTATACCGGTGGTCCTCCTGCTGGCGCTGGAACCGCATATGTCCGGCATCGTGCTGACGGTGGCGGTGGTGGGCACCATCCTGCTGCTGTCCGGCAGCGGCGGTGTGCTGACATGGGCGGGTGCCATCACGGCGGGCACCCTGCTGGAGACCCTGCTCTCCCATGTGGACTCTATCCCCTACCTGCAAAAGCGTCTGGACGGCTGGACGCAGGATCTGAGCCAGATGACCGACCAGACCGTGCAGAGCCTTTATGCTATCGGCTCCGGCGGACTGAAGGGGCTGGGGCTGGGCAACAGCGTGGAAAAGCAGCTCTGGCTGCCGGAAAGCACCAACGACTTCATTTTCAGCGTGGTGTGCGAGGAACTGGGCTTCATTGGCGCAGTGCTCATCATCGTGCTGTTCGTGCTGTTCATCGTGCAGGGGCTGCTCATCGCCTATAAGGCGGAAAATCTGTACTGCACCATGGTAGGCATCGGCATTATGGCGCAGATCGCGTGGCAGGTGTTCTGCAACATCGCCGTGGTCACCAATACCCTGCCCAACACCGGCATCAGCCTGCCCTTCTTCTCCTCCGGCGGTACCAGCCTGATCCTGCTGCTGGCAGAGATGGGCGTAATGGTGAACATTGGCCGCAACGGCGAGCGGGCGGCGCAGCAGCGGGAGCAGATGCGTGCCCAGCGGGAGGCCGCCCGCGCCGAGCGGGAAGCAGAGCTTGCACGCAAGACCATTGACTTGGCTTCTGCCCGCGCAGCCCGTACAGAACAGTAAAACAAACCGCAAGCCCGCCCGGCCGCAGGCCGGGCGTTTATAAGGAGGAATCACCATGCGTGTTCTCATCGCAGCCGGCGGCACTGCCGGACATATCAACCCCGCACTGGCCATTGCCGGTGCTTTGAAAAAAGCCGACCCTACCGCCGAGATCCACTTTGCAGGCCGTAAGGAGGGCATGGAGTACCGTTTGGTCACACAGGCGGGCTACCCCTTCCACCACATCGAGATCACTGGTTTTCAGCGCAAGCTCAGCCTGCACAACATCAAACGCAACATCATCACCCTGTGGAATCTGGCCCTCTCCGGTCCCAAGGCCAAGGCCATGATGAAGGAAGTAAAGCCGGATCTCGTCATCGGCTGCGGCGGCTATGTGTCCGGCCCGGTGGTGCGCTGCGCCGCCAAAATGGGCATCCACACCGCCCTGCACGAGCAGAACGCCTTCCCCGGTGTGACCAACAAGCTGCTGGCCCCGGATGTGGATATCGTGTTTGCCGCCGTGCCCGCCGCCGTGGAAAAGCTGGGCGCACCGGACAAGACCCTTGTGGTGGGCAACCCCGTGCGGCCGGAGGTGTTTGCACAGGCCGCGAATCGCGAGGCCATCCGTGCACAGCTGGGTGCGGGCGACCGTACCGTCATCCTGTCCTTCGGCGGCAGCCTGGGCGCACGCCGGGTCAACGAGGTGGTGGCAGACCTGTGCGCCTGGGAACAGCACGAGCACAAGCCGGTGCTGCATCTGCACGCCACCGGTCAGTACGGGGTGCAGCTGTTTGAGCAGCTGCAAAAGCAGAAGGATTTTGCCCCCGGCGACAGCCTTGTGGTAAAGGAATACATCAACAATATGCCGGAACTGCTGGCAGCGGCAGACCTCGTCATCAGCCGCGCCGGTGCGCTGACGCTGGCCGAACTGGAGGCTGTGGGACGCGCCGCTGTGCTGATCCCCAGCCCCAACGTGGCGGAAAACCATCAGTACTACAACGCCATGGAGCTGCAAAAGGCCGGGGCGGCTGTGGTCATTGAAGAAAAAGACCTGACCGGTGAAAAGCTGGTGCAGACTGTTTCTGCCATGCTGGCACAGCCCGGCAAGCTGGCCGAGATGGGCAAAAACGCCCGCAGCCTGTCTGTGGACGACAGTCTGGACCGCATCACTGCGGCGCTGCTCAAGCTGGTCAAGACCCCGTGATGCAGCCCCGGAATAAACAGGAAAGAAGGTGCGAATGATGCAGCAGAACCGTGACCGCAACGGCAGACCCCGGAACCCGAGACCCTATGACCTGAACCGGGATGTGGCGCGCACCTCTGCGCCTTCGCAGGATCATACGCCCCGGAGCACCGGCAGCAGCCGCTACGGCTACAACGGCGAACCGCTCAGCCGCCCGCCCTCCCGCAGCGCCAACGGCAGCGTGCGCTCCTCCCGGGCAGATAACAGCATCCAGTTCCCCACCCAGACCCAGCCCCGCAGCCCGGCGCAGGGGCAGGGGAGCAATACCACCCAGTACCCCGCCGGTAACCGCCCGGCGGGCAGCAGACCAAAAAACGCGAAGTCCGGCGGCAAACAGCGCCGCCCGGCAAACAATGCCCGCAGCGGGCAGAGCAGCCGGAAAAACCAGAACGCGCAAAACTATCCGAACCGGCAGCACCCGGCAGGCAGCCAGAGCGCCCCGCAGCAAAGCCCTGCCCGGCGGGAAATGCGCAAAAAGCGCAAGGTGACCCGCGCCACATTGCGGCGCCGCCGGATACTGCGCCGCCTGACCGCCTTTGCCATGCTGCTGTGCGTCATTGGCGCGGGCATCTACCTGACCATGACCATGCTGTTCCGCATCAATTCCATTCAGGTGCAGACCCCGGACGGCAAGCAGGTGACCGAAATCGCGGGCTACTCCGCAGACAGCATTTTGCAGCGGATGGGCGTGCAGCTGGAAGAGAACATCTTCAGCTTTGAACCCGGCGAAAAGGCCGCGGTGCTGGAGCAGAATTTCCCGCTGCTGGGCTCCATCAAGGTGATCCGGGACTACCCCAACACCGTGGTGGTGCAGGTGACCGAGGCCGTGCCCGCCTACGCGGTGCAAAACGGCAATAAATGGCTTGTGATCTCGGACAAATGGAAGATCCTGTCCGAGGAAAGCACCCAGCCTGAGGGACTTTGCACCCTGTACGGCGGCAAGCTGCAGGACACCACCCCGGGACAGGGCTTCTGGTTCGTGGACGATGCGGACGCGGCAAGCGCCTCCGGGTCGGAAACCGCCGAAAGTGAAAGCACGGTGAGCACAGAGAACGACCGTATGGAAGCGCTGCGCACACTGCGCAGCAAGCTGGAGGAATACGGCCTGTCGCAGGACGTGACACGGCTGGAAGTGGCAGACACCGAGCAGCTCGCATTTTTGTATCAGGACCGCATCAGCGTGCTGCTGGGCACGCTGAACGATCTGGATTATAAGCTGGACCGCGCCCGCTATGTGCTGACCAACGCCGACGGTAAGGGCTGCGGCCCCACCGATACCGGGCGGCTGGATTTCAGCCATACCAGCGCCAGCAGCACACGCAAGATCTATTTTGCACAGGGCGAGCCCACTCTGCCTTCCGGCTATGTGGTGCCGCCCAAGGCCGAGGAACCCGCCCCGGCCGAGGACACGGCAGACAGCACCGACAGTGCAGAAAGCACGGATACTGCCGACACCACCGAACCGGCGGCTGAAACGGACACCGAGCAGCTGCCCCTGACCCACCCTGACCGCATGACGGCCAACGAAGAAGAAAACCCCATGTAAAGAAGCTCTTTGGAGGAGACTGTATGAAGCTGGAACAACTGATGGAAGGCGTGCCCTTTACCCTTGTGCAGGGCAGTCTGGATACTGAGATCGCAGATATCATCTACGACAGCCGCAAGGCTGCCCCGGGGCTTTTGTTCGTGTGCATCGTGGGCACCCAGCGGGACAGCCACGCGTTTGCCGCTGACTGCGCCGCCAAGGGGGTCAGCGCGCTGGTCATCCAGCACGATATCGACCTTTCTACCCTGCCCGGGGTGACCGTGGTCAAGGTGGAGAGCAGCCGCTATGCCATGGCGTTGATGAGCGCCAACCTCTTCGGCAACCCTGCCCGGCAGATGACCATGATCGGCGTCACCGGCACCAAGGGCAAGACCACTACCACCCACATGATCAAAAGCGTACTGGAGGCCGCAGGCCGCAAGGTGGGCATGATCGGCACCAACGGCATCTACTATATGGGACGCCACAAGGACACCGCCAACACCACCCCGGAAAGCTACGAGCTGCAAAAGACCTTCCGGGAGTTTCTGGATGCCGGCTGCGATACCGCGCTGATGGAGGTATCCAGTCAGGGTCTGATGATGGACCGCGTGGCGGGCGTGCACTACGATGTGGGTGTGTTCACCAACCTTTCGCCGGATCACATCGGCCCCGGTGAGCACAAGACCTTTGAGGAGTACCGCAGCTGGAAGGGACAGCTGTTCAAGCGCTGTGATGTGGGCGTGGTGAATATCGATGACGAGAACACCGCCGCCCTGCTGGAAGGCCACACCTGCAAGCTGGTCACCTATGGCCGCGATGAAAAGGCCGACTACCGCGAGACTGGCTACAAACTGCTGCGCACCCACGATTTTCTGGGCGTTGCCTTCCACGTTACCGGCAAGGACGAGATGGACGTCAAGGTGAATATGCCCGGCGAGTTCAGCGTGTACAACGCGCTGGCAGCGCTGGCCGTGGGCAAGGTGCTTGGTCTGCCGGATGCCGCCATCCACGATGGTCTGGGCAAGTGCGTGGTGAAGGGCCGTGTGGAGCTGGTGCCCATCAGCAAAAAGTTCACCATCCTGCTGGATTACGCCCACAACGAGGTATCCACCGAGAGCCTGCTTACCACCCTGCGCGCCTACAAGCCCCATCGTCTGGTGGTGGTGTTCGGCTGCGGCGGCAACCGCTCCAAGCTGCGCCGCTACG
>ERZ1026878.898-NODE-898-length-20438-cov-9.461905_pt1 | contig 20438 bp, 12 predicted proteins | sample MGYA00380169_ERZ1026878 | MGnify/ENA primary metagenome ERZ1026878 (study PRJEB33269, sample SAMEA4719805) | human gut metagenome | biome: human-associated habitat; feature: organic feature; material: feces | place: Cameroon | collected 2013-10 ...
GCCAGGCGAAAAGCCTGAAGCTATCTTCCTGACCAACGCAGAAGCCAAGGATGTTGTGGCTCGCGAATACTGCAACCTTCATGGTCTGTGGAAAGGGGAAATCTAAAGAATATTATTATCCGGGAGGGTGTGTCTCTATACTTTAGACACACCCTCCTGCTTTTTTATCCATTTCATCAAGCAACTTTTCTCTAAAAACCTTGGAACATATTGAAATAATTCGTATATTTGCACCTGGCAATGCCAAAAACCTAATTTTAAATCATAAAAACGCGTTTAAACAGAAATGCGTATTAAGCATACAATTTTAATTATTAACATTTAAATTACATCAATTATGAGAAGAACAATCTTTACCCTTATCATGCTTTGTATCGCAACCCTAACCCTGCAGGCACAAGATGTCTGGACTGCAGCAGGTTCCAGTACACTCTTCGGTTCTAATTGGAATGAAACGGATACCAGCAATGACCTGACCGATAAAGGGGACGGCATCTGGGAACTCACAAAAACCGGTTGCATTCTTGAGCAGAATGTGAAAAACGAATTAAAAGTCCTGAAGAATCATTCTTGGGCCGAATCGTACCCAGCAGCAAATTATGTCTTTACAGTAAAAGAGACTGGTACTTATAGCGTGACTATCCAGTTTAACGCAAACAATTTTGAAATCAATGTCAAAACCACAAAGACTGGCGATGCAGTTATCGGCGAAAAGACATGGACTGTAGCTGGATTTGGCACAATTCTCGGAATAGAATGGGATCCGAAAGCAACAGAAAACGACATGATTAAACAGGATGATAACGTCACATATATTCTGACCAAGACCGATCTAACCCTCGCTATAGGTACTTATAAATATAAGATCTGTGCAAACCATGGATGGGCAGAAAACTATGGTGACGAGAAAGATTCTGAAGGTAATGCCTCCGTTTTTATCACAAAAGACGGAATCTACGACCTCACCTTCACCTTCAATTCGAAGACCCACGAAGTTTCCTGCGATGCAACCAGAAAAGCAGATGCCATAATTGAAAAGATATGGTCTGTTGCCGGAAGCGAAGGATTATTTGAGACAGCGTGGGACGAGCAGTCCACAGCTAACGAGATGACAAAGCAAGAAAACAATATCTATATCCTGGAAAAGAAGGGTATAAACCTCAACGCTCAAACTTACGAATATAAGGTATGCTCCAACCATGACTGGACAGAAAGCTATGGTGCTGACCCTTCAGGAAGAGGAAATGCTATCCTCACCATCACTGAAGCCGGAATCTACGACGTTACCTTCACCTTCAATTCAGTAACTAAGGAAGTATCAGCTACAGCTGTGCGCACCGATACCGATGGCATCAGCCAGATTGCCGGCGACGTCAAAGCCAAGAACGTAGTCTTCAACCTTCAGGGACATCGTGTTTCAACTCCTAAACAGGGAGTTTATATCATCAACGGTAAAAAAGTGGTCGTAAAATAATAAAAACTGCTCAAAGTAATCATCAGAAAGGCATTCACCAGCATCGTGAATGCCTTTTTTAGTTTATTTACCACGAATTATTTTGTATTTTATTCGATTTAACGTACCTTTGCACCCAAATATTTAAACGTTTAAAAATAAAATGGCATTAAAATGTGGTATTGTAGGTCTTCCTAACGTGGGAAAATCTACATTGTTCAACTGTCTGTCTAGTGCAAAAGCACAGGCAGCTAACTTCCCTTTCTGTACTATCGAACCAAACTTGGGCGTCATCACCCAGGACGCATCGTCCCAGCTACTTGCGAAATCGTAGATATCGCAGGTCTTGTTAAGGGTGCCAGCAAGGGCGAAGGTCTTGGTAATAAATTCTTGGGAAATATTCGTGAGTGCGATGCAATCATCCACGTAATCCGTTGCTTCGACGATGACAATATCGTACGTGAGGGTGGCGCTAAAGTTGACCCATTGGAGGACAAGAGCGTTATCGATACAGAGTTGCAGCTCAAGGACTTGGAGACTATCGAATCCCAGCTCGCCAAGCAGCAGAAGACAGCTGCTGCAGGCAACAAGGACGCTAAAGTGATGGTTACCGTTCTGGAGGCTTACAAAGCAGAGTTGGAGCAAGGCAAGAACGCACGTGGCGTTACTTTCGAAAACAAAGAAGAGCAGAAGGTGGCTCACGATCTCTTCCTCCTCACTACGAAACCAGTACTCTACGTAGCCAACGTAGATGAAGCTTCTGCCAAGAGCGGAAATGAATACAGCAAGAAGGTAGAGGAAATCGCTAAGGCAGAAGGTGCCGAGTGCATGGTTATCGCTGCGAAGACAGAGGAAGACATTGCATCTCTCGAAACCTACGAAGACAAGCAGATGTTCCTCGAAGAACTCGGATTGGAGGAAAGTGGTGTTAACCGCCTCATCAAGAAGGCATACGCTCTCCTGAACCTTGAGACATTCATCACTGCTGGTGAGATGGAGGTAAAGGCATGGACTTACCACAAGGGCTGGAAGGCTCCTCAGTGTGCTGGCGTCATCCATACCGACTTTGAAAAAGGATTTATCCGTGCTGAGGTCATCAAGTACGACGATTATATCCAATATGGTTCTGAGGCTGCTGTCCGCGAGGCAGGTAAACTCGGTATCGAGGGTAAGGAATATGTCGTTCAGGATGGCGACATCATGCACTTCCGTTTTAATGTTTAATTATGATAAACCTGCTTAATTATATCGTTTGGGATCCAGATCCTATTCTTGCGCATCTGGGTCCTTTGACCATCCGATATTACTCCACTTGCTGGCTTATAGGTTTACTATTGGGTTATCTGCTCATGCAGCGACTCTACAAGCAGCAGAAATTGGGCGATGACAAGTTTGAGCCTCTCTTCCTTTATATCTTCTTCGGTATTCTGGTAGGTGCACGTCTCGGTCATTGCCTCTTCTACCAGCCTGAGTATTTCCTTACGCAATGGGATCACTTCATCGAGATGCTGATACCTATGCACCACATGCCGGATGGCAGTTGGAAACTTACAGGATATGAAGGACTGGCCAGTCATGGTGGTGTATTCGGAATGTTTGTTGCCATCTGGCTCTACTGCCGCAACATGAAGGTAAAGGGCTGGGTTGTGCTCGACAATATGGGTATTGTCTCCGGTATTGCAGCCATGTTTATCCGTCTGGGTAATCTGATGAATTCAGAGATTATCGGCAAGGTGACTGATGTGCCTTGGGCATTCATCTTTGTTCGTGAAGATCAATACCCTCGCCATCCAGGACAACTCTACGAGGCCATCGCCTACCTCATTATCTTCTTACTCATTTTCTTCATCTATAAGAAGAAAGGTCCTAAGAGTGTGGGTACTGGCCTATATTTCGGTCTCTGTCTCACCCTCATCTTCGCCTTCCGCTTCTTCATCGAATATACGAAGGAGATTCAGGTGGCATTCGAGGCTGGACTTCCTATGGATATGGGACAGATATTGAGTATTCCACTCATTCTTCTGGGAGTTTGGAGCATCGCCTCCAGTTTTAAGAGAGCAAAGACTCAGGAAGAGAAACAAGAGAAATAGGACTTGTCTGGGGCTTGTTTTGTCATTGCGGATAGTAGTATTTACTTTGCCGAGGCAGTAATACTTACTTTGTCAATGCAGTAGCATATAGGAACCATTTTCAATTTTAACCATACAGTTAGAACTGTTTTTCTATAAAATAAGAAACTCTCCCTTGCAGGAATCCAATCCTGAACAAGGGAGAGTTTTTATTTTCAATTCATCATTATCTACTTCTTATCTTCCCATCAAAATCTTCTTGATTTCATTGAGTTTGTTCAAAGCCTCTACCGGTGTGAGATTATTGATGTCCAAACCCAATATCTCATCGCGTATCTGACTCAAAACCGGGTCATCAAGCTGGAAGAAACTGAGTTGTACTCCATCCTTCGGTTCATCCAAATGCTGCATATTAGGTTTGCCGGCAGCACCCACACCCGCATTGTCATCCTCCAGTTGTTTCAGAATAACATTGGCACGATTTACGATGCTACGAGGCATACCGGCTATTTCAGCCACATGAATACCAAAAGAGTGCTCACTTCCACCCGGTTCCAACTTACGCAGGAAGATAACCTTGCCATCCACCTCCTTCACACTTACATTGAAATTCTTGATGCGAGGAAAGTTCTTTTCCATCTCATTCAGTTCGTGATAGTGGGTAGCAAAGAGCGTACGTGCTTGCGCCTTCTTGTGCTGATGCAAGTATTCCACGATAGCCCAAGCTATTGAGATTCCATCATAAGTAGAAGTACCACGTCCTAACTCATCAAAGAGAACCAGAGAACGAGGAGAAACATTATTCAGGATATTCGCAGCCTCAGTCATCTCTACCATAAAAGTAGATTCACCAAGCGAGATATTATCACTGGCACCCACACGGGTGAATATCTTATCCACCAGACCTACTCTTGCACTCTCGGCTGGTACGAAACAGCCTACCTGTGCCAGCAGAACTATCAAGGCCGTCTGCCTTAAAAGCGCAGATTTACCGGCCATATTAGGACCCGTAATCATCATAATCTGCTGCTTTTCAGTATCGAGCAACACATCGTTTGGCACATATCGCTCACCTAAAGGCAACTGAGTTTCTATCACAGGATGGCGTCCCTGCTTGATGTCGAGCACCTCAGAATCGTCGATGACAGGACGCACATAGTGGTTTTCTTCCGATGCCTTCGAGAAGGAAAGAAGACAGTCCATACGGGCAATGAGGTTGGCATTGATTTGTATCTGAGGAATATACTCTTGCATCGAAGCTATCAGTTCATTGAAGAGTTGGGCTTCGAGAATCAAAATTTTCTCATCGGCACCGAGAATCTTCTCTTCATATTCCTTCAGTTCCTGAGTAATATATCGCTCTGCCTGAGCAAGCGTCTGCTTGCGAATCCAGTCTTCAGGCACCTTGTCCTTGAAGGTATTGCGCACCTCTAAATAATAGCCAAATACATTATTATAACCCACTTTCAGGCTGGAAATACCTGTTTTCTCTATCTCACGCTCCTGTATTTTGAGCAGATAGTCCTTACCATGCCGGCTGATGGAACGCAGATCGTCCAATTCTGCATTGTAGCCATCAGCGATAACATCGCCCTTATTGATAAGCTGCGGAGGATCTGGCTGGATTTCCTTTGCTATCCGTTCTTTCAGCGTTTCACAGAGATTGAGTTGCTCACCCACTCGCTGCAAGGCTTCATTCTTGGCATGTTGACAAGCCACCTTGATTGGCTGGATAGCCTCCAAGGCATGTTGCAATTGCACAACTTCACGAGGCGAAACTCTACCCACAGCCACTTTGGAAATGATACGTTCCAGATCACCGATACGATGCAGTTGATCATCCATCAACTGCTTGAACTCCGGTTCCTTGAAAAAATATTCCACGATGTCGAGTCGTTCATTGATTGGGCGCACATCTTTCAGTGGAAAGACAAGCCAGCGGCGGAGCATACGGCCTCCCATTGCCGTTACGGTGCGGTCGATGACATTCAGAAGCGACGAACCATCGTCCTGCATCGGAGCCACCAGTTCGAGACTGCGGATGGTAAAGCGGTCCATACGCACGAACTTATCCTCCTCTATACGGGAAAGTGCTGTAATATGATTGATTTGGGTATGCTGGGTAATCTCCAGATACTGCATGATGGCTCCGCTGGCAATGATACCGTTCTTCAGATGTTCTACACCAAAACCCTTCAAGGATTTGGTCTTGAAATGACCGAGGAGTTTCTGTCGGGCAGTCTGTTCGGTGAAAACCCAGTCGTCCAATTCGTATGTACAGTATTTAGTTCCGAAACACTGTTCGAATTTCTGTTTCATGGCACGATCATAAAGCACTTCTTTCGGCTGGAAGTTGCCCATCAGCTTCTCCACATAGTCGGGAGTACCTTCCCCTGTAAGGAATTCGCCCGTAGAGATGTCGAGGAAGCTTACACCACAAGAAGCTTTTCCGAAATGGACAGCAGCAAGGAAATTGTTCTCCTTGTAGTTCAAGACATTATCGCCCATCGCCACACCCGGAGTCACCAGTTCCGTAATGCCTCGCTTCACCATCTTATCCATCTGGCTAAGCCCCTTCTTACCCTTGATTTCCAAGCGTTTCTTCTTTGGATCTTCCAGCTGGTCGCACACGGCAACACGCTTGCCGGCACGTATCAACTTAGGCAGATAAGTATCGAGTGCATGATGAGGGAAACCAGCCATCTCAGCACCACCTGCCGAACCGCCATTATTACGACGAGTCAGGGTAATACCGAGCACCTTGGAAGCCTCTATAGCATCCTCGCAATAAGTTTCATAGAAGTCACCACATCGGAAAAGCAACAGTGCCTCGGGATGTTTCGCTTTCATCTCAAAAAACTGCCGCATCATCGGCGTAAGACCTTTATTATCGTTTGCCATTATATAATTTATTCCTTTCGTTATTTTTAAGTTTATCTTTGGGGGGATATTCTCTCCCAAATTTTGTAATGCAAGAATTGCAAAAATAGGAAAAAAGAAAGAGAATACAAAAGAACCACTTCTTTTTTAATATTTTTTTGAACTACACCTTCTTATCCAACCATAAAATCAAGAGAGGATCAGCTATACTATATACCTTTTCATTTCTCGTCAGGATATCGTCCTCCAAGAGTTTTTGAGCAGCCGACTGGGTGGCACTTGGCGACTTCAAACGATGTTTTTTGGTAAAAGCTGCAGAAACTATGCTCTTGGCTTGCCCCTCTTCATGTATGGCGTAAAGCACTTCTTTCTGAGGCTCAGAAATATAAGCCAAAAGTTCTCGAATACGGTAATCATTTTCCGTCACAAAACTATCTATCAAACTATCCACTAAAGCCATATCACAAGTTACACCCACTGGAGTCATAGCGTATGCGTCTTTCATAATGCGCTGCATATAGAGGGTTACACCCCGGAATGTCATATATACTTTTTCTATAGCTTCAGGCATGATTTTCTTTTCTCCCTCCTGAAAATGCTTAATAACAAACTCTTGATAAATAGGCAAGGCTATAGCTTCCAACTGTATCAACTTGGCACTTTGGAAAAAAGGACGGCGAGAAGAAAGGAACATTTCTTCTAATATGGTACGCTGACTGCCTGCGAAAACAAAATTAGCATTGCTCAGTTTTTGGATATAAGAGCGAAGTATCGCTTCTATGTTCTTCTCCGGGTACTTGGTTATTTGCTGGAACTCATCTATCACCACCAAACAACGCTTATCTGCATGCTCGATAAATTCGAAAATTTCCTTGATAGTATATTCTGGCATATTGATGTCACCCAACTTCACATCAAAAGTCGGAGTATTCTGTATTGGATCATATCCAAAGGAAGCAGAAAGAGAGCGCAAAGTCATCATAAAGAGCCTACGCATCTTATCACTCTTGGAAGCCACTTTCTCATAAACAGCAGTACCCAATACATAAATAAACTCCTTGAAACAAGTGGTATGCAGAATATCTACACTAATCGTGAAGAAATCCTTCTGTACATCCTCCTTATCAAAAACGAAATCGACCAAAGAAGTCTTTCCCATCCTTCGTGGTGATGTTATCACTACATTCATTTGGTTGAGCAATGCCATGCTCAACACTTTAGCTTCCTCTACTCGATCACAGAAATAAGGAGCAGGTATCTTTCCTGTCACAACAAATGGGTTGATATTTACAGTCATAGCTTTACTTCTTCTTTTGTTTTGTGGCACAAAGATAAGACTTTTCAACGAATTATCCAAAACAAATTATCTTTTTTTGATAATTTGCAAATAACTTCTCATTTCAAAGCCATACTAAACTAATGTATAACACTTTTCTCCAACTTAAAGAAGTTTTAAGCTTAAAAACTTGCTTGCAAAAGAAATTATGAGTAACTTTGCAACCGATAGGCTTAGTATAGCCTTAAGAGTTTATTCACAAAAATGTCTAACTTTAAAATACAACGGATTAAGAAACAGAAATAAAGAACAAGGAATGCCTAAGGAAACGATTCTTAGAGAATCCGCTCCCAAGAATGAATCATCGAGGACTTCATGCCCTCATATTTATTAACTATGTGCATTTCCGTTTCGACTTTTGAGATATTAAAATATTGAGCTTTTAGCTCTTGTTCTCTGTACCCGAATACCGCCAATATTCAAAACGCAGCAAGAACAAGCAGATGGAAGGTTCATGCCAGTTATGGCGTGAGCCGTTTTGTGCTTGTTGCTGTGTGGGTCACTTGGCGGTAACCTGGGTATAAACAAGTCACGAACGGTTGCACGCCATTTTTTATATGTATATGAATCTATTATACAAAATAGTTTGCATTGTATTTCTTTCAGTTTGGGGTACTATTTACTCAAGTGCATACAAAGTCAATGGTATTTACTACCGATTAGATACAAAAACTGGATGGCTTTACATCATTAAGTCTGAAGATCCAGGAGGTTACAAAGGAAAAATCGAAGCTCCTATTACAGAAACGGTTGCAGGAACAAAACGTATTGTCGCAGACTTTGACGATGATGCTTTTGTAAATTGCCCACAACTAAATGATGTAATTATTACAACAACCGACAAAAAAATTACACCAGAAATGTTTGCTGGGTGTACTTCTCTTGATTCTATTAAAGTATATAATGGGATTCAAGGGAGCTATAATGGAGTACTATATAATTTTAAAGGAAAAAATATAGACGTGTTTCCTCCAGGAAGAGAAGGAGAATATACTATTTTAAATTCATGGAATCTAAAAGGAGAAGCCTTTTTAGATTGCAAAAAACTTACGGCAATTAATCTTGAATATTGGAGCGATATAGAAAGTGGTGGTTTTAAGGGATGCGACAATCTTACTGCTTTTAATATATCAACCATAAGTACAAAATTATGTGATATTGATGGTGTCGCATATGACAAGAAGAAAACTACCATCAAGGCATTTCCGACAGGTAGACATGGCAATTACACCATCTATGAACAAACTGGTTTCATCGGAAAAAGAGCATTTGCTTATTGTTCACTTGATACTTTAATTGTACCCGAAAAAGTTTCTAATATAGAAAAAGATGCTTTCACTGAAGCTAATATCAAAAATCTTTTTATAGAAGGATACCCTATGGACTATTCTTTTTTGAAAGATTTAGATACTTCAAGTATTGTTTATGTACATGGCAAAGATTATGAAAAAGCAAAAAAATATTTTTCTGGTACAATAAAGACATACGAGCATTTTTGGGTTAAAGAACAAATAGAAACCCTACTTGGAAAAGTAATCTTTAGCTTACAAAACGGAAGTTCAAATGCTATTTCTACTCGTACAACAATAGTTGTCAAAAATGGAATATATATAAGTTCTGTTACTTGCAATGGAATTGCAATAAAGAAAAATAATAATGGAACTTATACTGCAGAAGGGTTAGTTCCATCAAATTACTATCCTATAGAAATTAAGTGGAATGCTTACGAAAAAGGCAAAATTATAGACTCAGGTACTGATAAAGATACTATAAAAACTGCTAAAGCATCTATAAAACTTACTTATGTTTCCAAAAAGACAAATTCTATTACTTTAAAAACGACGGTTAGTTCTGATGAAAGTTTATCGCCAAGTGAATTTGGTAGCTATTGTGATCAAACAAAACTACAATATCAAGCTAATAGCATAACAGGTAAATCTGAAGTTAGTAACTTAATTCCAGACAGTACATATTCGATTTGGTCTTATGCTATTTATAATGGAAAACGTATTATCGGATCAACCCCTCTTAGATTAAAGACTGATAAGCCAAATATTGACATAAAGATTGATAGTACTCAAACAACTTTTACAATAAATTCTCTCAAAGTTATTGCGGACGAAGGTACGATAGCACCAAAGACTATTGGATTTATTTATGATGGAAAAGAATATATATGGAATGGAAAAACAATTTCATTTAAAAATCTATATCCCAATAGGTTATACGTAATATACCCATTTGCCATATATGAAAAAGAACACAAAATAACTTTAAATGAAAAATATATTAGAACAAAATCTTTCCATCCTTCAATTTACAAAATAAGTGCAGGTCCAACAAGTATTCATGTAAAAGGAACATACAGTTTAGGTGATTCCAAACTTGAAGAAACGTTCTTTAGTGACCATAATGGTGAAGGTGACGATATTGTTGTTACTGGTCTAAAACCAAATACAAAATATTCGTTTAGATATTGGGTAAAAGCAAGTGGTGCATCAGAATATGCTACACTTGATGTCACTACTGCAAAAATCACCCTTCAGTCCCAAAATCCAAAGGTTTTAGGAAATAACTCTGCTATTGTTTGTGCTAAGACCAACATTGAGAACGAAGAAAAAGGCGCAGGTTTCGAGTGGAGAAAGACAGATGCCCCTGACGTTGTAGTATCAAAATCAGGAAGCGGTGTTGTTTATGGTGGTATGTTAGAAGGAAGAATCAACAACCTCAGTACCTCTTCTTATTACAAGGTTCGTCCTTTCTATAAGGCAAGCGATGGTACTATGTACTATGGTGAATGGATTGGATTTGATCCAAGTGATTTCAGTTATTTCGAACCAACAGTACATACTTACGCAAGAGTAAGCGTACAAAGCACGTCAGCAAAGGTTAAGGGAGTTGCTTTGCAAGGAACTGACGACATAACAGAACAAGGCTTCGAGTATTGGGCTGAAAATGCAATAGCAAGCCGTGCTGCTAGTGACAAGCAGATAATACAGGCTACAGGTCAAAGTATGGAGGCAGAAATCACAAACCTCGCTCCAAACACAACTTACAACTATCGCGCTTATGCCAAGACTTCGAAAGGTACAACATATGGCGAAACATTGAAGTTTACAACACCTGTTGCCACTGCTATTATTGGCATTACAAACACCACAAATAGTGACCTACAGTTTAATGTAAGAAATACAAATAATGTACAAATCGCCATCAATGGTACAGATAAGGAATGTAATTACAGAATGAATAGCATCACAGGAGCAAACATTGCCTCAGGCAAAACTACTGCTGATGGTGAGTGGCATACCATTGCAAACTATCAACTTCCTTCCGGCATTTACATCATCACAGTATCTGACGGAAAGGATAAAAAATCTACAAAGATTGCCATCAAATAACATTATTCATTAACTTAAAGAGGGTGTGTCATAAGTCTGTGACGCACCCTTTTTTATAAAGCATTTCCTCAAAAGAAACGCATTTATAAGCTCTAACGAAGCGCTTTATTAAGTGCTAATAAAGCGCTTCGTTAAGTGACTAAAAAGCGCTTCTTCATCCGTCTATAATTTTCAAGGATTCAGGTTTCATAATTTCCGCCCCTGTACCCACTTTTATTTTTCCCTGCCCACGGAAAAATTCTTGCGTGGGCAGGGAGAAAAAAATACCCAGGCAGAGAAGGGAAATTATAAGAGTATTTGTAGAAAATGGGAGTGTCATCGAGAAGGGCATGTCTTAACATTTATTGTAGGAAAATACAGATAGAAAGAGGGTGTGTCATGGTTTATGACACACCCTCTTCTATTTACAGAAACATTTCTTTGTCTAATGATGCCTCAGTCCAAAAGATATTTATAGATAGGAACAACTTCTACATCAATTTCTAAATCTTTCAAAGTGATAGTTTCTTCTTGATCATAAGTGATAATCATACATTTTTAGCTTTCAGAAACTTTGCGACCTTTTGCAAAGCACCGACCTCACGATTCTTTGTGGTATCATCTAACATACGATAAGAAACCTGAACCAAAAATCCTTCCTTTGGTACACAAAAATCAACTTCTACGTTTTTGTTATAGTAATACAAATCCTCCCCATACCTTTTATACAGATGAATAGCCACCATATTTTCCAACAACTTAGTCTCTGGTTGGAAGAGAAAGAGGTTCAAGATACCATTATCATAGAAATAATGCTTTTTGATTGTTTCCCTATCAGAGATAGAGTCTGTAAAACAACTGATACCAAAAGTAAGATATGATTCATTCGTATAGTCAAGATAAGAACTGATGGTTTCCCTTGTAATCTTTGTTCCATTCCCTTGCAAAATATTCTGTAATCTCTTGATGGCTGTAGGCTGCATCACACTATCAGCCAATTTTCTTACAAGCATACGCAGGCTCTGCTCATTTCTTACACCTCTACCTATACATAATTGGCGTTTTCATCAAAAGAGACACTCCTATTTTGGAGTCTTACTTTACCAACAAACTCCTGTTGCCAAAGTATGATTTGCTTAATGACGTTTTTATCCATTTTCTTCCTTTCTACGCTATATGGATGCAAATATAAACAAAAAAATCGATATAGGAAGCATAAAACTGGCAAAAGATGACTTCTATAGAAGACATCTTTTAGTTAAAAAATGCTATATTCACAATTTGCAGATATAAATGTTACCCAAAGATAACATTTATATATTTTTAAATGATAATCTAAGGGTTATCCGACAAGAAATGCGTACTTTTGCTTACATGAAAAGAAAACAGATATATATTGCTATCATATCCCTCGTTTGCTGCACGCTCATTGCAATCGGGGTCACTCTTCATCTGCGCAATCAGAAGGAGCCTCAGCCTACCGCTGTCAAGGCACCAGATACCCACAAGAAGAAAACCGTGGCAAAAGATACCATCAAGAAGATAAAACCTGTCATCAAGCAGGACTTCAATATCATAGGTACCCTGAGAGATACTGACGGAAAAGGTGTGGCGAACGTCATCGTAAGCGATGGTTATAACTGCGTGAAGACTGATTCGCTCGGAAGATACAAGATGAAACGGGACAGTCTTGCCCGCTTCATCTACTACTGCGTGCCTGCCGACTGTGAGGTTCCTACCCATTCTGCTACAGATCGCACGGCTTGCTTCTACCAGCCAGTATCCAAGAAAAAGAAAATATATGATTTTACCCTGAAAAGACTACCTGGAGGAAAGGAAATCAGTTATAAGATGATTGTCATCGGCGACCCGCAGGTTACCAATGCCTACAGTCCTTATTATACCTCGCCCACCGACAACCCCATCAAGAAGAGCGACGTAGAGCGATTTACCACCCAGACGATGGCAGATATCAAGCAGACTATCAGGAGTCTGCCTGCCGGGACTCCTGTCTATGGACTCAGCATGGGCGATGACGTACAATATTACGGAGGATATAATGCCCACCTGGAGAGACAGATACGCCAAGCTTTGGGCTCATCGAAGATGCGCCTCTTCTCCGTCATCGGCAATCACGACCAGGACGGAAAGGCACTCTACAGACGTAAGTGGGAGGAAAACTTCGGACCTACCGACTACTCTTTCGACCGTGGCGATGAGCACTTTGTGTGCATCAACAACTGCTTCTTCTATCGTGGGAAAGCCTATTATTCACCAGGCGAACTGCGAGAGCGGCAGATGCGCTGGCTCAAGCAGGATCTCGCCCTCACGCCCAAAGACAAAAAGGTAGTACTCTGTTACCATATTCCTTTCACCTTCGGAAATGCACCTTTCGGCAAAGCCAAACCTCTTGGCATAGAGAATGAGAAGGGACATTATTCCTCCTCTCGCCTATCCCAACTCCTGGCACTTCTGCATCAGTTTGAGGGAGGATACGAACTCTTTTGCGGTCACACCCATTTCGCCTGCAACCATGAAATTCGGTATGAGGGCGAGGATGTGATGGAGCATTGTCATGCTGCAGCATGTGGCAATATATGGCAATCCAACATAAATATCTGCGGTACACCAAACGGCTATTATGTCTATCAGTTCATTGGTACCCGCCTTACCGATTGCTATTATAAGGGCACATTCTGGGATAAGAACAAACAGATGACCATCTTCAGAGCACAGACCGACTTCAATGGCGAATCGTATGCTGAGGACTGGGGACTTTCCAAAGATAAAGATAAGAATATACTGGTAGCCAATGTCTTTAACGCCGACTCCCACTGGCGGGTTGTGGCAATAGAAGATGGCAAGGAATACCGGATGCACCGCATCAGCAGCAAAGGTCAGGATGCCTTTGCCGCTGGCTATCATCATAAATACAGCGAATCAGTATCCTATCGTTTTGTGAGCAAGGGCAACAGTTATCTGCTCATGAACCATCTGTATTATTATGTCCCAAAGAATCCGAATGCCAGAATAACAATCAAGGCTTCAGACCCTTATGGTCATACATTTACCGCAGAGAGTACCGAAGCGGTCAGTGAGCCTTTCTTCAATTACGCTCACTACTATGAGCAGGAGAATCAGGAATACAAGAAGGCAAGAAACTCCCTCTTGCGAGATTCTACCATAAACAGGCAGAAGGATTCGACACGGAGTAATCGCCATACAAATACAAAACTATAACCATATAAATTGTTGTGTTTAACTATCTATTTTATAATAAGAGTACGTTTAAAATACTTGGTGGATTCATATATGCCAGTCTTTTGACCAATTCTTTTCAGAAACTAATACTCATGATAGTCAAACAGGAAAGCGGCGCCGCCTGTAAATCCGCAGGAAAGCGCCGCCCATTGTAAACCTATTCTCGTACAAATATGACTTCTTGAAAATAAAACTACTTTGCCTTGATGACGAAGCGGAATTCGCGGTCGCCATAATGCATACGGTATTTCTCCATAGGCTTAGTCATCCAGCTGTCGATGCAACCTAAGCCGTACTGGCGTTGCTGGATATGTACCTGTGTCAAGCCCTTGTCAACCAAATCACCGCTATGCTGTCCCCAAGCATGCTCCTTTTCATCACCAGAATCCAAATCCTTAATAGAATAAGGAATGGCACTACACTCCATCGGAGCATACCCCTCGAAAGTAATACCCTTGCCTGATGCAGGATTGAAGATGGAGAAATAACGGATATCTGTATGGTTGCCACTCTCCTGAGGACGAATATAAGGATAATACTCATCCTTTACATCCGACTCATATTTGCCAATAAAGGTAGAAGAATGACGGTCGATATAATTCTCCTCCGGGCCACGGCCATAATACTCCAACTTAGAGAATGATGCAGGCAAATCCAATACCATACCATATCGGAACAAGTCAGCTATCTTAGCCGCTTTATCCGTGGTCATCTTCTCGGTAACAGAAACCTCACCTACCGCATTGATGCGATAACGAAGTACCAACTCAGCCTTCACCTCAGGCATTTCAAAGGTAGCCGTCAAAACAACACTATCCTTCATCTCACTCTTGTCGAATGACTTCAAGTTCATTACAGGATTTTTCCAAACCTTCAACTCCTTCTGCAAAGAAGCACCATAATCATTATCAGTAGGAGCACGCCAGAATTCTGGCTTCATGCTCTCGCGGAATTTCAAGATAGGCTCACCGTCCACGTCAAGATAGTCTATCAAACCCGTCTTTTTGCCTATAGTAACCGACATTCTCTTGGCAGAAACCTTCACATAGCTATTGGTTTCCTCTACCTCTATATTGCTGGTACTCTGGAGTTTCCCTTTCTTACCAGAAAACTTAGTAGAAGTCGCCGCAATAGGAGTATCTACCTTATCAAACTGATATTCATTGATGACAAACTGCTGGCGGGCCATTACCTGTCCTTTCTCTACCAATGGTTCTGTACCATCGCTGGCAAAGGCAAAATTGACTGTAATTTCCTCTTTACCATGTTCAGTCTCTGCTTCAGCAATAGCATACTTCAAAGCATCACTCTTCACCATTTTAGTAGTCTGAGGAGCAATACCCTTAGTCTCAGGAATCTCAACAGTAGATAACTTCACGCCATTGGCATAGATAGTTGCAGTAAGGTGCAGGTCGTCAATATTCTTGAAGAAATTCTCATTATAGATATTGAAAGCACCATTCACGGCATCCAGATCCTTGATCCATACATTCTGATGCCAATACTGGATTTCGTAGGCATGCGGATTCAAACGGCGGTCTGGAGCAATAATACCATTGCAATTGAAGTTGTAGTCACTGGCAGGATAACGCCCATAGTCGCCACCATAGGTAAAGATTTCCTTGCCTGTAATCGGACTTTTGTCACGCAGACCCTGATCTACAAAGTCCCAGATGTATCCACCCTGATACTTAGGATATTTGCGAATCAGATCCCAGTACTCCTTGAAACCGCCCTCTGAGTTACCCATCGCATGAGCATACTCACATTGGATATAAGGTTTTACGCCATCACTCTTGCAATATTTCTCACTCTCCTCGTAGTCGATGTACATCGGACAATGAATATCTGTCTTACTGTCATATCCACCACGCTCATACTGCACAGGACGAGTCTGATCATAGGCTTTCACCCAGTTATAGGTCTTCTCGAAGTTGATGCCATAGCCACACTCATTACCCAAACTCCATACGATGATGGAAGGATGATTGATGAAAGTCTTCACATTACCCTCGTTACGCTCGATATGAGTCTGGAGGTATTCAGGGAACTTAGCGAGAGATTTCTCATCATATCCCATACCATGAGATTCAAGGTTTGCCTCAGCAGTCACATAGATTCCATATTCATCACAGAGGTCATACCAGCGAGGATCATCAGGATAATGACAGGTACGAACAGCGTTGATATTCAACTGCTTCATAATCTTAATATCCTGAATCATGCGCTCCACGCTGACCACATAGCCACCATCAGGATCTATTTCATGACGGTTAGCACCCTTGATCAGGACAGGCTTGCCATTGACCAGGAGCTGTGCATTCTTGATTTCCACATTGCGGAAACCTATCTTTTGAGGAATGACCTCCGATACACCCTGCTTATTTTTCAAAGTAATGAATGCCTTATATAAATAAGGTGTTTCTGCAGTCCATGCCTTCACCCCTGGCACCTTAATAGTACCCTGTACGCCAGAAGCCTCGGCAATCTTCTTGCCATCCTTATCACACAATGTAAGAGTAACATCAGTCTTACCACCCTTCAAGGCTACCTGATAGGTCAGGACACCATCCCGGTATTGATTTTCCAAACCTGCATCCAGACGGATATCAGCTGCATGAACTTTCGGACGGGCATAGAGATATACCTCACGGGCAATTCCTGTAAGACGCCAGAAGTCCTGATCCTCAAAATAAGAACCATCACACCAGCGCATCACCTGCATAGCAATGAGGTTCTTGCCTGGTTTCAGATATTTGGAGATATTAAACTCTGCAGCCACCTTGCTGTCTTCGCTATATCCCACATACTTGCCATTCACCCAGAGAGTCAAATTGCTGGTAGCAGAACCTACATGGAAATATACATCCTTTCCCTTCCAGTCCTTAGGCAGGTCAAAGGTGCGGCGATAGGAACCCGTATAGTTGTTGAGTTCGCTGATATAAGGAGGATTTGGGTCAAACTGGGTAGCCCAGGCATAACCGATATTCTTATAAGTAGCATCGCCATAGCCATTCAGTTCAAACAAGCCAGGTACAGGAAAATCCTTCCATTGAGAATCATCAAAGTTGGCAGCGAAGAAATTGACAGGACGCTTGTTGTAGTCCTTGACGAAATTAAATTTCCAAGTGCCTTCCATCGAAAGGTAGTTGGCTGAATTTTTCTTCTCGAAAGCCTGAGCCTTATCCTGATTCTCGAAAGCAAAGAACGCAGCACGGCGAGGAGCACGATTCTGCTGATTGACATCTACATTATGCCATCTGTTGGCATCTTGCGCCCTTACTTCGCCATGCCCATTAAGAACCATGGCACCCAGTAGGGCAAGAAACATGAAATTTCTTTTGTTCATATTCATGAATATTTATGATTTAAAAACAGGTTTTACCTTATTATATATTTAATGGAACAGTTGACTATCTTCAACATCCGCAAATTCCTTGGAATTATCCTTGCGCATCTGCAGGTTGAGTCCGTTCCACCAAGAAGGCCAGCCACCAGTAATATTGGCTATGAAGACATACTTGATAGGATGTAACCCCTTAGCCAAAGCTACGCAGTTGTCACGATGGGAAATACTCTTCACTTCGCTGGAGTTGTCGATAAGCAACTTACTGTCAATCCAAACCTGGTCGGCACGGGAAGAAACATAATATACACCATCCTCTGGCACCATCATATATCCTTCAGCAATAGCAGCATAACCATTCTCTCCACGCAGAGTGCGAGCATCGTCAGCCTGCTTCAATTTCATTTCGCCAAAGTTGCGGATAACAGAATTTTCCCAGACGCCATCCGTCCATTCTAAGTCATTCACATGATGATAATACCCCTTGATACGCTTCATCTCCAAACCCGGCTTTACATCTTTCACCTCAACAGAAGGAGCATAATTCTGTTTCTCCACCTGGATGGTTCTGATGCGACTCATCTTACCAGAAGGCAAAACCGTAGCAATATTGATGATACAATCACGGTTTACAGGGATAGGAGCAGTATAGACCAGAGACTCTGGAGTTGGCATCGTACCATCCAGTGTATAAACCATCTTCATCGGACGAGAAGTGGTAAAGGTTACTGTAGTATCCTTGGTAATCACCACTTTATCGCAGGATCCGTATGGCTGCTCCGGCAGAGGAAGATGATATTTGATACAACGTTCATCAAGTCTTACGAGGTTAGCATCCACTCGCTTGCTGAAATCCGTAAAGTTCTTACGACTCAATGGCGACCAGGCCACCTCAGAGAGTGCCAGGGCACGAGGATACATCATATACTCCATCTTGGCATTGGAATACATATATTCAGACCAGTTGTTGCATTGCACACCCAAAATATGCTTATCAAGTCCAGCCTTGCGGATTACATCAGGAACAGGGTCGAAACTATAGGTTTTGGCCAGATAGACAGGACTGCTTGGAATCGTGATTGGTTCTATCTTACTGTCACCCTGATAATGGTCAAGGTAAAGACCACCAGAACCAGGAGTCATGATAACATCATGCCCTTGCTTAGCAGCTTCGATACCTCCATCAATACCTCGCCAAGACATGACGGTAGCATTCTCACTCAATCCACCTTCCAGAATTTCATCCCATCCGATGATTTTCTTACCATACTTCTCCAGCATCTTTTCTACACGTTTGATCACATAGCTCTGCAGTCTTTCCTCTGCAGAGTGCTTGCCATCGCCCTGAAGATGCTCGTCAACAATACGCTTCTGACAAGTAGGGCAGGTTTTCCAACTGTTTTTCGGGCACTCGTCGCCACCTATATGGAAATATTTACCAGGGAAGAGCGGCACCATTTCCTTGAAGATATCATCCAGGAAATGGAACATCAATTCCTTGCCGGGACACATCACGATGTCCTCGATACCCCAAACCATTCTTGGAGTCCATTGCTCTCCCTTGCAGGACAATTCCGGATAAGCAGCAATAGCCGCCATCATGTGTCCAGGAAGATCCACCTCAGGAATCACCGTCATATAACGCTTGGCAGCATAATCCACGATATCCTTAATCTCCTCCTGTGTATAAAAACCTCCATAGATAGAGCCATCGCCTTCCTTGCGATAACCGCCAATAGAAGTCAGTTTAGGATATTTCTTGATTTCAATACGCCAGCCCTGATCTTCCGTCAGATGGAAATGCATCGTATTGACCTTGAGAGAAGCCATCAGGTCAATCTGCTTCTTCACATTCTGTACAGTAATGAAATGCCGGCATGGATCGAGATGGAAACCACGATAACCGAAACGAGGATAGTCTTCGATATCACAACATTGTGCCACCCATTTGACTCCCTTTACCAGAGAAGCACTTTCCACTTCCGCTGGCAACAGCTGCAGGAAGGTCTGCATACCATAGAAGGCACCCTTACCTGTCTTAGCTTTGATAACCACTCCCTTGGCAGTAACCTGAAGGCGATAGCCCTCCTCATTCATTTTCATCGAAGGGTTGATAATGATAGAGATATTTCCCTTCTTGTTGCCCACATTGACCTCATATCCAGTAGAAGTCTTGAGCTTGCCTGCCAGATAACCAGCTATCGCTTTACCTTCCTCTGTATTGTAGGAAATACCAAGGCTGGAAGGCAAAATAAATTCTCCACGCTGTTGGGTGAGTTTGACTGGTGTTGGAATCACATTGACTTCTGCAGCCAAAGAACACACAGGATTCATCCCCAAGGAAAACATGAGGGCGAATGCTGGAAATAGTTTCTTAATCTGATTCATATCGTATTCAGTTGTTAGTTTGATCTAGTTATTCAAATATGAGGTTTTAATCTTTCTAATATCTTTTATTAGTTGCCAATATTTTAATAAAATATTTTATTTTGCAAAGATATATGTTTTTTGTGTTACTTCAAAGGTTTTATGGTTAATAAATCTAAAACGCCAATACTTTTCGTATCTTGTCATCTTTATGCAGATAAGTGTATATTTGCCATATTGTCAGATATTTACGTGTAAAGGAACAAAATAACTCACGGAAAGAGTGAGACTATTTTCTATCATAAGAATTTTAATAAAAAGGACTTTAAGATAGAAACTCTAAAGT
>ERZ1026878.909-NODE-909-length-20227-cov-16.486813_pt1 | contig 20227 bp, 15 predicted proteins | sample MGYA00380169_ERZ1026878 | MGnify/ENA primary metagenome ERZ1026878 (study PRJEB33269, sample SAMEA4719805) | human gut metagenome | biome: human-associated habitat; feature: organic feature; material: feces | place: Cameroon | collected 2013-10 ...
TCGGTGCGATCCGTGAGCGATAATATCAGAATGGGTTAACCGGACAGCAATAATTTCCATCACGAATAAACAACCGTTCTGACCTTGCAAATGCGGCCTGAAAGGCCAATGCAGCCCATAGCCCAGGGCAAGCGTAGCGACACCCTGGGTCTCCCCGTGTTGGAGCAGTCGCACCCTGTAAGGGCAAAAGCATTACAATGCGCTTTGAAGTTTTACCAGAGCAATAATTACGAGACACTGCTTATATGGGGGCGCCCCACCCTAAATTTGCAACGTGGGTTACACGGATAATTAAATCCATGTAACCCGCGTTAATTCGTGCATTTAGTCCCAATCTTTCATTTCGTCCTCATTTTCCCCTGTTTTTGGGTCAGGGTCAATCAACCCCTCGTCTATCAAGTCGTTGATTGGTTTACTAAGGCTACGGCGCAGCTCATCGCGATGCGACTGCACATTGTTGAGTGCTTGGGCATAAAGCGACTTCAACGCCTCTTCGTCCTTATCGAGCCAATGCTGTTTCACCACCTCTTCTATTCTCGCCGAAAGAATTGCAACGTCGTTTATGCTGAAGCCACAGCCGCGTATAGTGCACTGCGACAAATCTCTTGACAAAGAAAGGAAGTCGTCAATGTCCCAGTCCTCGTATTCATATTCCGTGTCCAAATGCTCATACGATCTCTGCTGCAAAGGTTCATTGGGCACTGTTTCACGGTTCAACGACCACGACACGACTTTGACGCTATCGTTGCACGGGGTATGATACGCTATCACATAGCCATCGAATACCGTACAGGTGCTAAACAACACATCTATCGGCACATTACATACAATAACCGTTTGCGGTTCGTTATCGTCGCTCGAATAGCCTACAAATGCCACGTAGCCCATACTGCGCATCAAGCAGCAATAGTCTTTACAATTCTGAATGGCCTCTTCTCGCTTCAAGTAATCGAGTTGTGGAGAATGCCAATGATCGCGGAAATAGATTACTGCCATACTGCCTATAAATGAGGCTCCTAACTCCTTTGCCCACTGATTTTGGGGGTCGAACACTACTGGATTGTTGTTTGTCATGTTATTTGATTGTGTTAAGTAAGTATTAGAACGCAAGCTTAACGTCCATACTAAACAGATCTGGCGTGATGTGCATAATTTCGTTCATTGTGAAATCTTCCATCAAGTTAATGAATGCCACGGATCGGCATCAACGTTCATCCTAAACAGGTCTGGCGTGATGTGCATAATTTCGTCCATTGTGAAATCTTCCATCAAGTTAATGAATGACCAACAGATTGGCAGGTGGTACTGCTGACGCAGTTCTTTCCACTCATCATTCAAGTCGTCGTCGGACTTTAACATGGTGTGTCCCCAATCAGCAGCTTCGCTACGCAGTTGGTCCTCACACTTGCGGAAGTGATAGTCGTGCAGAATGACGGTTGTGACATGGCGCCCGGTCATTAACATCTCGTTCAAGCAATATTTGCTACCTTCGCGGTGAAGTTTGCACGCTTCGTCGGGATAGAGGCAGCCAAATTCGGGACAGGACTTTAACATGTCTTGTATACCAAATCCCAAACTTACAGTGCCCTTTATAATGTATCGGCGTAGAAAGGCAGATTTCCGCTCTTGGTATCTTCGTCTCGCACGCAATGCCTCAGCCACAGCATATTCGAGCGAACATTCCGTAAGTTCCGCCACCCGCTTGTTAAGCTTGGTTACATGGGCCACCTCCTCGGGGGTAAAAGTTGAATGCGCCTGCCATGCTTTTGAAACATATATGCTTCTTCTAAACAATTCGTAGTTCCCAGGAATTCTTGTCATAAACGATTAATTTTGTTTTTGCTCACAGCTCTATATAGTACTTTGTCTTGCGTATTTCAAAAAAACGCTGTAATATTTTTCATTTGCGCTACTATTCTTTTGCCTACGCCTTGCACGTTTATTCGTATTGCGATGAGAATCAATCGTTTTGTGTAAGCATCCCATGCAAGCCGTATTGAAAAGACTCCAATAAAGTTCGATTTTTGCAGACAAAAATACTTGAACGAAAATAACATCTATCATCTCTATTCTCAAGGCATAGATATGCGAAAGGGCGTAGAAGGACTTTGTGGCATTATTCGTACGTATCAGCATAGTCCTACCAATCAAGAAGTCTATGTCTTTGCGGACAAATAGTTAGCTAAATGAACACCTATTTTAGCCTATACCTTACGGAAGTTCCACTTCAAAAGGAATTATTTTTATTTTTTTCTTCGAACAATTTGGTTATTTCAAAACAAGCATATACCTTTGCATGTAAATAAAATAGTTTTACAACTGTCGAATGTAAAATGTTCGACTTTTGTAAAATACAGAAAGGAGGGCATATGGCAAAGGAAAAAGAAGAACAAAAGGAAATCCTGCTTCCTGGTGTTGTTTTAAAAGCAAGGCTTAAGGAACTGGGAATGACTCAAAAGTTTCTCGCATCTCAGCTTGCCATTCAGGCTTCACATCTGTCTGAAATCATAAGGGGAAAAAAGAGCCTTACTGAACAATATGCCAAAAAATTGGCAGAGGTTTTTGATGAACCTGCTTCATTTTGGCTTCATTTGCAAGCTGAGTATGATTTCAAGAACAAAACAGCAGACGAAGATGGCACTGCTGAAAAAAACGCACAATATGCTCTTTCTCAGTATGATGAATTGTACGATTTGAAAGAGATATTTAAACGAACTGGAATGCAGAAGACTTCTTGTCGCGAAAAGTTAAACTTCTGTACAACGGTACTGAACTTCGGTTCGATGACAGAGCAAAGACAGATGAATATGGGATACTTTCATCGTTCAGCCAAAACTGGATTGGACATAAGGATGATTTCCACGTGGTCTGTTTTAGCAATGTACGCAGCTTCCCAAAAAACTGATCCTATTGGAGATTTTAATAAGGGAAAATGTGACGAACTGTCTCTAAAACTTGCTTCTATATTCAACGATAACATCGATACTATCAATAGAGTTGAGCGTATGCTGTCTGATTATGGAATAAAGTTTTGCGTAGTACCAAAGGTTAAACATGCTTCAATTGACGGATTTTCATTCTATCAAAACGGAGTACCGTCAATAGCTGTAACAAAGCGATTTGAACGTATTGACAACTTAGCCTTTGCAGTACTGCATGAAATAGCTCACTTGAAGAACCATCTTTCAAAAGATGGAATAGGAAAGGTTAACTTAGTTGACCCTGATGCTGAAAGTTTGGCAACAGAAGAAAAAGAAGCAAACGAATATGCTTCTAACATCTTAATTCCTAATAGCTTGTGGGAAAGTGCTAAAGAACAAGAAATAGCCCTTAACCCATTCATAATTCAGAGAAAATTCTCAAAGTGGGCTCGAGAGCACCAACTTAACAAGTGGATTGTATTAGGACGTCTGTCGCATGAAACGGGCATTTATATGTTCAAATCGGACGACTCTAGAAAAATCCATTAACCCTTAAATAACATAACGCCTATGGGCATACATAGGGACGAAAAATCCCACCAGTCCTGGTACGACTGATGGGATAATACGTTCGAGCGGCGTAAGAGCGAAGTCCCATAAGAACTTGCATAAACATCGGACGAAATAATGCAGTTGCAAATATAAACATTTTGTATTTGTTATCCATGTTTATGCACCAAAAAACGCCGAAATTAATTCATCTCAGCTTCAAAATGCAATAGCGGGATGGCATATATTAATTAAAAGGACGTAACATGGTAACAATTATTACGCCAAGTTTGTTCCCTGATTTTGATATGGGAACTCCAATTTCTGCCGTTCGAAAAGAATCGAAAGAACGGTGGAAACTTTACAAAAACAAGAATTTTGGTTTGGAATATTGTAAGGGAACCACGCAATTTTGTGGTAAATATGGTATTCCTCAGTTGAAGAAATTTACAGGCATAGTACCCAAAAAGTTTATCACGCTTGACGAACTTTCAGATTGTGGTTCTCCAAACACAGGCATACTAGGATTTTCTTACGATTCTAAATTAGATGAAGTTGCAAATAATTTGGAGAAATATGTCCCCAAATTATTGCATTATTCTTGCGTTGGTGAATTCGATTTCTCAATGAAAATAGGAGCACCCTACGCAACTATTGTTGCTAGCGCATTTCGCAGTCACTGTATAGCTTATCACTTACAAGAGTGTGGGTGTCCCATAATTCCAACAATGAAATGGGCTGATAGCACTTCATTTGAAGTTTGCTTCAAAGGCTATGAAAAAGGAGGAGCAGTTCTTATATCTACCATGGGTATCCTTGGTGATGAACGCTCGCATATGTATTTCATAAACGGCTTTAACGAAATGCTTAAGCAGGTTTCTCCTGATGCGATTATTATATATGGAGAAGTCAAAGATTGGATTGAAAAATTAATTCCTTCTCAACTGACTGCATATTTTTTCAGTAATGAACACATAAATAGAATAAGAAACTATGGGCGGAAGAGGTGCGTTTGATTCAAGTTATGGACGCACAGGAGGCGTCCCCATAAATAGTCGAGAGTATTCTTGCGTTGGAGTTCTAGGACATATAAAGATTATCCAATGTAACACAAAATCCAACAACCCCACACCTACATACTCCAATACGGCAAGTACTACATACTATTCGTATTCTAAAGAGTTTCATAGAATAGAACGCATTTTATACTTTCGAAATCACAAATTGTATAAAAGTGTAGATTTTAAACCTAATGAGGTTCCGCATTGCCATTATTGGAGCAACAAGGGTATGGTGGGCAGAAAAAGCCATAGTAAGAAGAATACATTTGCACTAAATAAACGTGATACGCGTCTTATGAAGCAAGCAATAGAACATAATAACAAGCATAAATAATATGGAAGCTAGTATTCTAATTCCTAATTTTTTTAATCCAGAGTGGTATGGTGAATCTGAACTTACCACAGAAGATTTAGGTTGGTCTGATATGATCAAAAAGGATGCTCAATCAGATTATCCAGAAACAATCTTCCGATACATTGTAGAAATAGTTGGATATAATATCCTTTTCTATTGGATTAAGGATAATTGCTGGTATTCAATCGAAACAGAGAAAAATCCGATTGAAGTTCGAAGACTTAGTCCAAACCCGAGTTGGGATGGCAAATATGAATATCTGAAAGCAGGTATAGAAGGTGGTCCACATACAAACTCTAAAGGTGAAATATTGGCAACCTTTGATGACCCAACTCAAATTTGGGATAATCTCTTTATCAAGGGAACTCCAATAGGAGAAATATTAGAAGATTCCTACATTGCAACTCTAGATTAAACTGAATGAAACCTATGGACGCCCACCCTTTCGGGCAATCCTTTCTTTCAGCCGCCGTGCGCATTGGCTCTCTTGCTGTGCGCATGGCGGCTTTTTCGTGCGCTTGGAGCGGAGTGCTCACGTCCACCCCGATGGGAATACTTGGGGCTGTGACGAGCATCATGCTGCGGTCAATCGTAAGCATCCCATGCAAGCCGTTAAGTCACTGAAAGAAAAATCCCCTCATCGCACCCAGCAAAGGGGTGATATGAGGGGAGAAAGGGGTATATCTTATCAACTAATGCGGTAGAAGTAGCTGATCAATACTGCATAGAGAAGGTGATGCCACGGCGCATCATGTCCTTGAGTACAGGCGAGAGACGCTTGAGGAAACCCTCCCACGAGCGTGATGCAACAGGGCTCCAACCCACCTCGGCAAGCGCCAAAGCACGTGGATAGGCCTGGTAGTAAATGCGCTCGGGGGTGTTGATGCATTCGCTCCACAATGTACCTGCCACACCAAACAGGTTATTCTGCTCAAAATCCGGGCCCATGCCCCAGGCCGGGTCGAGCTCGTAGGTGCGCTTGAGCGGAATGATGGGCATGCCCCAATTAACCTCGGGCATATCGCCCGGCGCCATGGGATAGTCGAAGTAACAATGCTCGCCGGGGCAAAGCATGATTTTGGCATTATTAGCCACCGCAGCCTCGAGCGCGCGCTTGGTCAGCCCGTGACGCCAAGCAAAGGTGACGCAGCCGGGTTGTATCTTCTTGAAATCAGTCTCGTACCAGAACATGGGCGTCTTGCCATACTTGGTGCGCAGGGTGTCAATCACGCGGTTAAACATGTACTCCTGCAAGCGCCAATTTTCAGAGCGGTCGGTAGTGGTTATGCCGAGCTGGCGTTTCAGAGCCTGGCACTTGGGGCAGTCTGTCCAGCAGTTGAGTGCGGGATTGCCTGCCTCGTCACCCCCAAGGTGTATGTAGGGCGACGGGAAAATGTCGGCCAGCTCCTTGAACACATTGCCAAGGAACTCGAAAGTAAATTCGCTGCCAGGGCATAGCAATTCGTTCGACACACCACAGGTGGTGCGTATGGGCACTTGCTTGGCGCCACAGGTGAGCTCTGGAAACACGTGAATGGCTGCCACCTCGTGGCCGGGCATTTCGATTTCGGGCACTACCTGTATGTGGTATTGCGCGGCGTAATCTACAAACTCGCGCATCTGCTTCTGCGTATAGTATCCCGATATGGGCACCATCATGTCGTCCATGCCCACACGGGCCGAAGCCTGCGCCGTGAGTTCGGGATATTTCTTTATTTCGATGCGCCATGCCTGGTCATCTGTCAGGTGAAGGTGAATGGTATTGTACTTGTAACGGGCCATTTCGGGCACGAATGCCTTCAACTCATCAAAGGGTATGAAGGTGCGGCATGGGTCGAGCATCAGCTCGCGTATGTGGGTGCGCGGCTGGTCGGCTATGCGCAACTGCGGAATGCTCTCGCAGCAGGCCGATGTGCCGTTGCCACGCAGCAGCTGGTCGAAAGTCATCAGGCCATAGAACACGCCACGCGCCGTGCGCCCTTGAATAGTCACACCCTTTTCGCTGACTTCAAGCGTGTAAGCCTCATCGTCTGCCAAACTTGTGTCTATGCCCAGTGTGAGGGTGGCCTTGCCGGCTATGACAGGGTTCTTAACCTTTGGCAAGCGTTCGCGCAGCAAGCGCTCGGCCTGCACGCATTCGTTTGCCAACCCATCGGCTGCCATCACCTCCCACAGGCGGTTCACGCTGAGGGGGTTGCCGCCAGTCATTTCAAGATGGGCGGGCACTGGCACAAGTGCTTCAGCAGGGTTGCACAAGCGGTTGTCATTGTCGGGGGTGCCGAAGAAACGGTTCCAGCCCTCGGCGCGCCGGTATTTCATTTCGCTGCCACGCGGCACAACGAGCTTCACCTTTTTACGGTCTATGCCTTCAAAGGTGGAGGCCGAAGCTACCGGGGGCACGGCCGAGTTGACACGCAGCGTGCGCAGTCCGCTCAACCGGGCAAAGGCGAACTCGCCCAACGTGGGGGTGCCGTTAATTGTGATGTCGCGCAGCTTGGTGCAACCCGAAAAGGCTGCATCGCCCACACGGGTTAGCGTTTTGGGCAGTTCGATGCTGTTGAGTGCAGTACAAGCAAAGAAAGCCTGCGAACCGATACTGCGCACATTTTCGGGCAGCACTACCTGTTCGAGCACATGACGCGAGTGAAAGGCATTATTGGGTATGGCCTCGCAATCGGCCGAACTGAGGTCGATGCTGCGTAATTGATAGCACAAGTCGCGTAACTGGCGAAAGTCTGAGTTGCCGCCAGTCGACAATTTGCCGGTCAACTTAACGTTGGTGGCAGCTGCCTTTTGCACAGCATTGAGTTCGTTCATGCCGGCCACAGTTTGCGCCGCCACCGAGAGCGACAGCAGCGACATGGCCAGTGTGAGTAATCGTTTCATAAGCAAATGGTATGTGGGGTTAGTGGGGTTTCAATATCAGAATTTTACAATGCGGCTGCCGTCCTCTTGTTCGGCAATCTCCACTTTCACGGCATCACCTGGCAGGAGTTCTTCAATGAGTTCGGGCCACTCTATAAAGCACACTGCGCCTGAATAGAAGTAGTCCTCATAACCCATGTCGTACACCTCGTCAAGTTTCTTGATGCGGTAAAAGTCGAAGTGATAAATGAGTTCGCCAGTAGTTTCTGAGCGGTATTCGTTGACGATGCTGAAGGTGGGCGAATTTACCACATCGGTCACCCCGAGTGCCTCGCACACTGCCTTTATAAACGTGGTTTTGCCAGCGCCCATTTTGCCGTAAAAGGCAAACACTGTATTCTGATCCATGGCCTCGACAAAAGCCTTGGCCGCGCTGTCAATGTCGTTGAGCGACGTTATTTTGATTTCCATAGTTCCTTATGTTATATATACCATTTATTTTATGTTCAATAGTTGCAGCAACTGCGCCACGCTCTCCTCGAGCGAAAGTTTTGAGGTGTCGAGGCTCAGTGCCGGGTGCTGCGGGGCCTCGAAGGGTGCCGATATGCCCGTAAAGTTCTTTACCTCGCCACGGCGTGCACGCGCATAAAGGCCCTTCACATCACGACGCTCACACTCCTCTATCGGGGTGGATATGAATATTTCCTTAAAGTCGTCCTTACCAATGATGTGCTGCGCTAAATTTCGCAAGTCCTCTGTCGGACTCACAAAGGCCGCTATGGTAATGATGCCGGTGTCGACAAAGAGTTTGGCAACCTCGGCCACACGACGTATATTTTCACGTCGGTCGTCGGCCGAAAAACCTAAGTTGGCATTGATGCCGGTGCGTATGTTGTCGCCATCGAGTATGCGGCACAGCAGACCGCGCTTTTGTAACTCACGCTCCAGGGCTATGGCCACAGTGCTCTTGCCACTGCCGCTAAGCCCGGTAAACCACAGCATCACGCCTTTTTGCCCGAGCAGTTGCTCTTTGTCCTGACGCGACAGCATGCGGTCGAATATGGGATATATGTTATCTTGTGTACTCATAAGTAGGTGTTCAAAATTATTTTATACAATCAGCAGGTGCCATTTTCACATTGAAAGCACATTCTCGAGACGCATCTGTCCCCTTCGGCCTCGGTCACATAGCCCGCTATGCTCCCTCACCCGAAGGGAACATCTGCGCCCCGATAATGCACTTTCAATGTAAAAATAATTTTGAACACCTACTTTATGTTGCAAAGGTAGTGATATATATGTCAATTAGGGCGTTAGCGCCACCTTATTTTCTTTATAATGAGCCTTCCGCGCCTTACCACCCTCACATTGGCCAGGGCACGGCGCAACTTGTCGTCGAGTATAATCATGATAACCGAAAGCAATATGAGCATTATGCCACAAGCTATGCGCAGGGTCATCACCTCGCCAAACAGCATTATGCCCAGCACCGCGGCAGTTACCGGCTCGAGCGCACCCATTATGGCAGTTGGGGTGGAGCCTATGCAGCGTATGGCCATGGCCATAAACACGAGCGATATGACCGTTGGCACCAGACCGAGGGTGAGGGCCATGCCCCATTGCATGGGCGTGTGCAGCATTTGCAGTTCGCCCGTGGGGGTTAGCAGGGCGTAGAGGGTGAGGCACACCAAACAACTCGACATGGCATAAAAGGTGAGTTTGACACTCGACATCACAATGCCGCTGCGGTTGACCACAATGATGTAAATGGCATAGCTGAGGGCCGAAACGAGTATGAGCACAATGCCCATCAGCGCTATGGCGCGCCCGCTGTCGTCCTTGTAGAGCAAGGCTATGCCACCCACCGTAAGCAGCATGGCAAGCAGCGAAGGCCATTTGAGCCGTTCCTTGAAAAAAAAGGCCATCAGCATGGCCGTAAACACTGGGTAGGCAAACACCAAGGTGGCGGCCACACCTGCCGACATGTAATGAAAGCTCAGAAAGTAGGTGAGCGACGACACGGCAAACACCGCACCTAACAGGCTCAACACCTTGCCCTCCCTGCGTGTGATGGCAAAACGCTTGCGCTGCACCAGCATGAGCAGGCCAAGCATGACCGACCCGAACAAGAAACGGTAAAACAACACGCTGTTGGAGTTGTAACCGTCTTGATACAAATACTTGGCACAAATGGGGTTCACGCCATAGCTCACAGCAGCTATGCAACCGTACAGGTAGCCCTTAAGATGTTGGCTCATATTTATAAATTATACGTTTAACGGGCGCAAAGTTACGCCGAAATGCAAGAAAAAAGCCATATCGATGCAAAAAAAGCCGCGTTTTGTTTGCAAGTAAAATAAAAAGGCGTAATTTTGCACTCGCAATTCGGGGTGTAGCTCAGCCCGGTTAGAGTACGCGTCTGGGGGGCGTGTGGTCGCTGGTTCGAATCCAGTCACCCCGACTGAATTGTGTAAGGCAGTCAATCAACACTTGTTGGTTGACTGCTTTTTTGTTACGCACACAGTCTGCCAACGGTAGTTTTTGCGTAAGTTTGCAACAAAATATTCCCATCTTTACTACAACACGCTACATGAACAGCGAAGAGACTATTTTAAGATTGCAGCATAAAGGCATCAAGCCTACCGCCAACCGCATATTGGTATACCGCACACTTTGCCAAAAAGCATCGCCCCTGAGCCTTACCAACTTAGAGGCGATGATGCCTACCATGGACAAGTCGAGCATATTCAGAGTGCTATCGCTCTTTTTACAACACGACGTGGTGCACGCCTTTGAGGACGGACGAGGCATTATCAACTACGAACTGTGCAACGAGCAAGGGACTTGTGACCACCACGACAGCCACCTGCACTTTTATTGCGAACACTGCCAACGCTCCTTCTGCCTTGACAGCGTTCAACTGCCCGACTTCAACCTGCCCGACGGCTTCTGCGCCCACAACTTTTCATTCGTCATCAAAGGTCTGTGTCCCCAATGTGCCAAGAGGCAGCACAAAGGCTGAATACACTCAAGCACGAAACTCAAGCGCAAAGCTCAAGCGCAGGACTCAAGCACAAAACTCAAGCACTAATGGGGGCGACGCGTCTCGCGTCGGGAAAAGAAGGAATAAAGAGTTGAACCCTACACTTTCCACCGACGCGGGACGCGTCGCCCCCATTAGAGATCGGCTACCCCATCGCCACAACAAAAAAAGCGCATTCCGAAATGCTCGTTCGAGCATGCGGAATGCGCTTTTTATTTTGCAATTTCAAGTCACACGCCACACGTGGGTGCGACTTGAAATCTATGAATCAAACGTTTACTCCTGAGGCAAAGACCAGTCTTCCTTAGTCTTGCGCACATAAGAAGCGTAGCGACGTTGTGCAGCACGCTTAGTCTCGTCGTAAAGTTCCTGAGCCTGTTCGGGCATAGCCTTCTTAAGCGAGAGGAAACGCACCTCGTGGTCGAGGTAATCCTGGAACTTGTCCCAATCGGGCTCCTTAGAGTCGAGAGTGAAGGGGTTCTTGCCCTGGTCGGCGAGTTCGGGGTTGAAGCGCCACAAGTGCCAGTAACCACAAGCTACTGCACGACCTTCCTCAGCCTGGCTGCGACCCATACCGCCCTTGATCTTCAAACCGTGGTTGATACAAGGTGCATAAGCAATGATGAGCGAAGGACCATGGTAAGCCTCAGCCTCCTTGATGGCCTTGAGGCACTGAGCCTGGTCGGCACCCATAGCCACCTGGGCCACGTAGATGTAGCCATAAGTAGTCTGCATAAGGCCAAGATCCTTCTTGGTCACGCGCTTACCGGCTGCAGCGAACTGTGCGATGGCACCAACAGGAGTAGCCTTCGAAGCCTGGCCACCGGTGTTAGAGTAAACCTCAGTATCGAGCACGAGAATGTTAACGTCCTCACCGCTGGCGAGCACGTGGTCGAGACCACCGTAACCGATATCGTAAGAGGCACCGTCACCACCAATAATCCACTGGCTGCGCTTAGTAAGGAAGTGGCTGAGTTCGGCCAGCTGCTTGCAAGTGTCGCAACCCTTCTCGGCACCAGCCTTAATCATAGGCTCGAGCTTAAGAGCGGCAGCGCGGCTTGCCTCAGCATCGTTCTGACCGTCAATCCATTCCTGAGCAGCTGCCTTGTATTCGGCAGGAGCCTCAGCAGTGGCAATAACGTCTTGCAGCAACTTCTGAATGCGTGCACGCATCTTCTTGTTGGCAAGGATCATACCCATACCAAACTCGCAGAAGTCCTCGAAGAGTGAGTTAGCCCATGCAGGACCTTCGCCCTTCTCGTTGGTAGTATAAGGTGTTGAGGGGATAGAACCTGAGTAGATTGATGAACAACCCGTAGCGTTGGCAATCATCTGACGGTCGCCAAAGAGCTGGCTGACGAGTTTGACGTACGGTGTTTCACCACAACCAGAGCAAGCGCCTGAGAACTCGAAGAGCGGAGTAGCAAACTGAGAGTTCTTGGGGTTGAGCTTGACGTCAACCAAGTGCTGCTTGCTGGTCACGTTCTTAGTGCAGTAAGTCCAGTTTTCGGCTTCAGCCTCCTGGCCTTCGAGCGGCACCATTTCGAGAGCCTTGTTGCCCTTCAAGCCCGGACATACGTCAACACAGTTGCCGCAACCGAGGCAGTCCATCACGTCAACCTGCTGTACAAAGTGCATGCCCTTCATGGCGGCGGGTGCCTTCATGTCGATGGTTTCGCCCTTGAAGCCCTTGAGCTCGTCGTCGGTCAATACGAAGGGACGGATAGCAGCGTGAGGACAAACAAAGTCGCACTTGTTACACTGTATACAGTTCTCCTTGTGCCATACGGGCACGAAGGCTGCCACACCGCGCTTTTCGTAAGCGGCAGTGCCCTGCTGCCAAGTACCATCTTCCGACACCTTGAATGCGCTCACGGGCAAAAGGTCGCCGTTCTGTGCATTGATGGGGCGTACCATGTCTGAGATGAAAGCGGGTTCGTCGCGAACCACCTTCTCGTCCTCGGGCAGGTTGGCCCATGCGGGGTCAACAGTGAGTTGCTTATATTCGCCACCACGGTCAACGGCCTGGTAGTTCTTGTCAACGATGTCCTGACCCTTCTTGCTGTACGACTTAACGATGAACTTCTTCATCTGCTCTACGGCGAGGTCAACAGGAATTACGCCTGTGATGCGGAAGAAGGCTGACTGCAGAATGGTGTTGGTACGGTTGCCAAGGCCAATTTCCTGTGCAATCTTGGTAGCGTTGATATAGTAAACAGTGATGTTGTGCTCGGCAAAGTAGCGCTTCACATTGTTAGGCAGGTTGTTTGCCAGTTCGTCACCCTCCCAAATGGTGTTAAGCAGGAAGGTACCATTGTCGCGCAAACCGCGGAGCACGTCATACATGTGCAGATAAGCCTGTACGTGGCAAGCCACGAAGTTAGGAGTCTTAATCTGGTATGTAGAGCGAATGGGGTGATCGCCAAAGCGGAGGTGTGAGCAAGTAAAGCCGCCCGACTTCTTAGAGTCGTATGAGAAGTAAGCCTGGCAGTACTTGTCGGTGTTGTCACCAATAATCTTGATAGAGTTCTTGTTGGCACCTACCGTACCATCAGCACCAAGGCCGTAGAACTTGGCCTCGAATATGCCTTCGCCGCCGAGAGCCATTTCCTTCTCCAAGGGGAGTGAGTGGAAGGTCACGTCGTCCACGATGCCGAGTGTGAAGTGATCCTTGGGTTCGGGCAACGCCAGGTTGTCGTAAACCGAGATAATCATGGTCGGAGTTGTGTCGCAAGAGCCCAAGCCATAGCGTCCGCCTACGATGAGGGGACGGTTCTCTACGTCGTAGAAGGCGTCCTTCACATCGAGGTAGAGAGGTTCGCCGTTGGCACCGGGCTCCTTAGTGCGGTCGAGCACAGCGATGCGCTTGCAAGTCTTGGGCACAGCTGCAAGGAGGTGCTTAACCGAGAACGGACGGTAGAGGTGTACGCTGACCATACCCACCTTTTCGCCCTTGGCGTTGAGGTAGTCGATGGCTTCGCGGGCAGCCTCGGTTACTGAACCCATGCAGATAATCACGCGTTCAGCATCGTCGGCACCATAGTAGCTGAAGAGCTTGTACTCACGACCAGTAATCTTGCTGATTTCGGCCATATACTTTTCAACAGCTGCGGGCACTGAGTCGTAGTAGGGGTTGCACACTTCGCGGTGAGCGAAGAATGTTTCAGGGTTCTCGGCCATACCGCGTGCCACGGGGTGCTCGGGAGTGAGGGCACGGCTGCGGAATTCGGCTACCTTGTCCATAGGCACGAGCGGACGGATTTCCTCTTGGTCAATCACCTCAATCTTCTGATACTCGTGTGAAGTGCGGAAACCGTCGAAGAAGTTGATGAAAGGCACGCGTGTGTCGAGTGCGGCAAGGTGAGCCACAGCCGAGAGGTCCATAACCTCCTGCACTGAGCCTTCGCACAACATGGCGAAACCAGTTTGGCGGCAAGCCATCACGTCAGAGTGGTCACCGAAGATACAGAGTGAGTGAGTGGCCAATGTACGAGCTGACACATGGAACACGCAAGGAAGCAGTTCGCCAGCAATTTTGTACATATTAGGGATCATCAGGAGCAAGCCCTGTGAAGCTGTGAATGTAGTGGTAAGTGCACCTGCCTGCAGTGAGCCGTGTACGGCACCTGCGGCACCACCTTCGCTTTGCATTTCCTGCACCTTTACAGTGTCGCCAAAGAGGTTGATGCGGCCCTGTGCTGACCATTCGTCAACGTGCTCTGCCATAGGTGATGACGGCGTGATGGGATAAATGGCAGCAACCTCTGAGAACATGTACGCAATGTGCGCAGCAGCCTGGTTACCGTCACAAGTAATAAACTTCTTGTTAGCCATAATTGTAATTTTGCGAGGTTCTTAATATGCTAATATGCAATGTGTCAATATGCTAATGAGCTGACGCCATCATTAAGCTATCGGAGTCATACTTCATAGCCAATTCATTGACGTCATCGCACCCTAACAATACGTAGTATCAACCCACTTGCATTATCAGCATAGTCAAAACACTACTTATTAAATAGAATTGATGTTATGTAGCTTTATTTAGTCCAGTATTATCGTTCTTGATTTGCTTTAGTTTCAGCTTGGCAGACGTTATAATGCGCATTAGCACATTAGCGAACGAAGCGAGCGTCACATTAACACTTTAGCACATTGACTTAGTAAAGGAAGCCAAAGAGCCAAAGCGGTATTTCATTTTCGCGTCCGACATCAGTATTATACTTCACATATATAGTGTCGGCGGCGGTGCGGATACGGCGGGCACGATCGCACACACAAATATTTGTGGCATTGTTGATGCGGAACATGCCAAGACGCTTGCCCTTGTTCACTGTGTGATGGCGCCACAGGCAGTTTACAAAGTAAGTCTCCATAATGGTCTGCTCCGTCATGCAGTTTTCGTAGAGCGCATACATCAAGTTGGCATCGTGCAAATAAATGGCAGCAGGTTTCTTTGGGAAAGTCTCACCCGGGTGGTGCACCATGTTGATAAGGCGCGTCTCCTCAAGATACTTCAGATAGTTCATCACCGTAGCGCGTGATGTACCAATCTCCTGAGCCAATTTGCTCACGTTAGGCGCAGTAGGGTCGCCAATGGCCAACAGATAGAGCAACTTCTTGATACGCGACAGATACTTCAGCTCAATCTGCTTGTTAAGCAGCAAGTCCACCTCAATCATATTGTTCATGGCCTTGAGCAGAGCTTCGGTAAAGTTGTGGTTCTCGAGGAAGAACGGATAATAGCCATGCTGCAAGTAATCCTGGAAATAATGCCAAGGGTGCACTTTAGGCAGTATGGTTTTAAGTATCTGTTCGCTGTCCGAGAGCAGTTGGTCAAATGTATAAGCGTCAAAGTTCTCGTTCGTTTCAAGATTGATATATTCGCGGAACGAGAAACCATGCAACACGTAGGTGCGGCTAATCGAAGACAATTCTGTTTCGTCCTCCCCATCGCCCATGTTCACCGACGAGGTGGTGTACACAATGCGCAGATAGGGGTACTTGTGGTAGCACTCGCACAACTGCTCACGCCAATCGGGCAACTTAAAAGCCTGGTCGATGAGCAACACCTGACCGCCCTCAGCCATAAAACGCCCGGCAAAGTCGACTATGCCGTGTGCTTGAAAGTAAAAGCTATTGAGGTTAATGTACAGGCACTGACGAAGCCGTACGTCAAAGTTTTCTTTGGCATACTGCAACAGGAAGGAAGTACGTCCCACGCCCCTCGGGCCTTTAATACCTATCAAACGGTAACTCCAGTCGATGGTGTCCATCAACGAGCGCCGCACCGGTGCGTTGAAATGTTCCATCAGATAGGCGTGCGATTTGAAAAACGTCTCCATTTGTAACTTGATTTCTGAAAATTCAAGGCAAAGGTACAAAGTTGTACCGAAACTTGCAAAGCTAACTTGGCATTTTTTGGTTAAGTTTGTGCGCAAAAATATTATTTTTACCTCTCTGGCCCATCATTGCACATTCGCCCGACCATGTGCCAAGACCACGCGTGCAGACAAATACACCTAATTACACTTTTTCGTCATTTTGCCTACATCCTACACCAATAGGCTTAAAGTACTTGATTTACAACACATTAATCAGTGTAGACAACACCGCAATTCACCTACACTACCATCTGCACACACACTTGTGCACAGCCATCTTGCACTGTGACAGCAGAGCGGGAAACGGCATAGGGGGAGCGGATTTTCGGTTGCTCCAATCGGCCGGCCGCTCCCCCTATGCCGTGAAACGCGTGTGGCACAACCATTTTCACCCCCTGCCTGCACCATCTGCACTACAACTGCGGCAGTGCAGACAAGTGCAGACAAGTGCAGACAAGTGCAAGCACCAGTGCACACTAAAAGTGCAGTTACCTACACTGCCGAAACGCCTGATAATCAACGCAGTGCAGACACTTTGTGCAAGATGCAGGCAAAAAGGTGCAAAACGTCTGACGCGTGCGCGCGCGAGCATTTGCTATCACACATCTGCACACAGACTTGGGGCTTTGGCTGAATTTGCGAGCAAGTTAACCCGCTACCCCAAATTCCGCCAACGGAAATCCTTAACACCTTTGTAATGCGGCTGTAACACCACTGACATACCACCACCCTACCTTTGCAGTCAGAAACAAGCATACCGCATGAAGCGCATGCTGGCGGAACGGAGCGCCCAACTTGCCGGGCTACACGCAAACAAATGAGGCCGCCACGTTCTGCACAAACGCCATCGTGCAAACGAACCAAAAACATACAATTACCGACATGACAAAGAACGTCACCACCAACAAGGACTATGTGCCACGCGACATTAGCTGGATGTACTTTAACCGCCGCATTTTGCAGGAGGCCGAACGCAAAGACATTCCGCTGCTCGAGCGCCTAAGTTTTTTGGGCATCTACTCCAACAACCTCGACGAGTTTTTTCGTGTGCGCGTGGCCCTGCTCAACCGCATTGCCGAGTGCAACGACAAGGAAACGCGCGACGAACGCCACGAGGCCATACAGACGCTGAAGGTCATCAACAAGCTCAACGCACACTATGCCAAAGAGTACGAACAGGCCATAAGGCAGGTGGAGGACGACTTGCGACAGGAGCACATCTGCATGGTCAACGACACCGAACTTGACGAGGAGCAGCGCAAGTACATTCAACAATATTACTACCAAAAGCTCGACGGCTTTATAGCTCCCGTATGGTTTTCGGCTGTCAAGGACTTGTCTACCGCTCCCGACGACAGCATCTATCTGGCTGTAAAAATGCGCAAGAAGAGCGACAAGACTCACCCCGAATATGCCATGCTGCAGCTGCCCGTCAACCTTGTGGGCCGCTTTGTGCAACTGCCCGACAAGGACGGCAACGCCTACATCATGTACATTGACGACGTGGTGCGCTGCGCACTGCCGCTGATTTTTGCCGGACTCAACTATTCGGTGTTCGAAGCCTACGCTTTCAAGTTTACCAAGGACGCCGAGATGGAGATTGACAACGACCTGCGCACTGGTCTGATGCAGAAGATTTCAAAAGGCGTGAAGAGCCGTAAAAAGGGCCAGGCGCTGCGAGTCATCTACGACGCATCAATGCCACGCGATGTGCTCAAGCGCGTGTTGGGCAAGCTCAACATCGACAAACTCGACACCATACTGGCCGCCGGACGCTATCAGAACCACCGCGACCTGATGTCGTTTCCCGACTGCGGACGCAAGGACCTTAAATATCCCAAGTGGACGCCCGTGCTCAAGCAAGAGCTGATGGGCGAGGGTTCGCTACTGGCCGCCGTGCGCCAGCGCGACCGCTACATTCATGTGCCCTACCACGACTTTGCCTCGTACATACGCTTGCTGCAAGAGGCTGCCGTGCACAAGGAGGTGAAGAGCATCGAGACCACGCTTTACCGATTGGCACGTGAGTCGAAGGTGGTCAAAGCACTCATCAACGCTGCCCAAAACGGCAAACAGGTGACGGTGGTGATTGAGCTGCTGGCACGCTTTGACGAGGCATCGAACATCAACTGGTCGAAAAAGATGCAGGAGGTGGGCATCAACGTCATATTTGGTGTTGAAGGACTGAAGGTGCACTCCAAAATCACGCACATTGGCATGCGCAAGGGCGCGGACATCTGCGTGGTGAGCACGGGCAACTTTCACGAGGGTAATGCCCGCTGCTACACCGACTATATGCTCATGACGGCCAACCGCAACATTGTGCGCGATGTGGCCCAGGTGTTCGACTTTATCAAGCAGCCCTATCTGCCCGCCAAGTACAAGGAGCTGCTTGTGTCGCCCAACGAGATGCGCAACCGCTTTGTCAAACTCATCAACGACGAGATTAAGAACCACAATACGGGCAAACCTGCCTATATACGCATCAAAATCAACCACATAACCGACCCCGTGATGGTGAAGAAACTTTACGAGGCTTCGGCCAACGGGGTGAAGATTGACTTGGTGGTGCGCGGCAACTGCTCACTGGTGACAGACATTGCGGGCAAGAGCGACAACATACGCATTGTGGGCATCATCGACCGCTACCTTGAGCACTCACGCATCTTCCAGTTCTGTGCAGCAGGCGAGGACAAGATGTTTATTGGCTCGGCCGACTGGATGCCACGCAACCTCAACAGCCGCATCGAGGTGGTGACACCGGTTTATGACCCGGCTATTAAGGACGACCTCAAACGGGTGATTGACTATGCGCTGCGCGACAACCAGCAGGGGCGCGTTGTCGACGGCACTGGCCGCAATCTGCCATGGCAGACTGGTGACGAAGCCGCCCCGTTCCGCTCACAAGAGGCGCTGTATGAGCATTACCGCGACATGGAGGCCGAAGAACAAGGATGACGGGGGACGGGTTTACAGGTTAACGGGTAAGTTTGCCAAGTATCCTTGACCTTAACATAACAATGTGTAAAGCATACTTACTTGTTACCCCGTCAACTCATCAACTCATAAACTCATCAACTCATCAACTTAACCCACCATACATTTTGGCACGACTCAATTACGCTGCAATCGACATTGGCTCCAACGCCGTGCGATTGCTCATCAAAAGCATTGACAGCAAGGCTGACGACAAAAGCAAATTCAAGAAAATCATGTTGTTGCGTGTGCCGCTGCGCCTGGGCTTCGACATCTTTTCCAACGGCGAGTTGTCGGACAAGAAGGCCGACAAGTTGCGCCGGCTCATGAAGGCTTACCGTCAGCTGATGAAGATATACGACGTGGACGACTACCGCGCCTGTGCCACATCGGCCATGCGCGATGCCGTGAACGGGCCCGAGGTGATAGCGCACATACTGAAGGACACCGGACTCAACATCGAGATTATCGATGGCAAGGAGGAGGCACATATTGTATATAGCAACCACCTTGAGTGCATGGCCGACCGCACGGGCAATTACATTTACGTCGACGTGGGTGGTGGTTCTACCGAGGTGAACCACCTGTGCAACGGGCAGTTGCTCAGCTCGGCTTCATACAACATTGGCACGGTGCGACTGCTCACCGGCAATGTGCGCGACGACGAATGGTTGCGACTCGAACATGACCTTGACATGATGATGCAGAACGGCATCGACCACATCAACATCATTGGGTCGGGCGGTAACATCAACAAGATTTACCGCATGACGGCTGTCAAGGATCGCGCACTGCAACGCATGCCCATCTACTCGGTACAGGCCATTTACGATGAACTCAAACCTTTGAGCGTGGAGGAGCGCATGGAGCAGTTCGCGCTCAAGAACGACCGCGCAGACGTTATCATACCTGCAGCGGAGATATTTCTGCGCATTGCCCGCACCGTGCATGCCGAATATATACATGTGCCTGTTATCGGACTGGCCGACGGCATCATCGACGAGCTATACGCCCAACGCCTCACACGACAACCGCAAAAGGTGTAGGCAGGAGGGGGGTAGGGGGTTAATGGG
>ERZ1026878.915-NODE-915-length-20157-cov-121.005124_pt1 | contig 20157 bp, 13 predicted proteins | sample MGYA00380169_ERZ1026878 | MGnify/ENA primary metagenome ERZ1026878 (study PRJEB33269, sample SAMEA4719805) | human gut metagenome | biome: human-associated habitat; feature: organic feature; material: feces | place: Cameroon | collected 2013-10 ...
GTTACAATCGCTGTATTGAAATTCGAGAGGTCGAGCGAAGAGAGAGCTGAGCAGCGATAGAACATGTAACTCATATCTCTCACCTTCGCTGTATTGAAATTCGAGAGGTCAAGCGAAGTGAGAGCTGAGCAGTCAGAGAACATGTAACTCATATTTGTCACCTGCTCTGTGTTCAAGTACTTCAAGTCTTTAATTGTTTCCAACTTTGTTAACCCCCTAAAGAAACCATACAATGATGTTGGAGCGTACGTTTTGAAACTCTTATCGAAAACGACACTCTTGATAGCTGTGGAATTTATTCCTAAAAGACGGCACATATCGCCCACCGTCGGTTTATTCACTATAACTGCATGGTTTAAATCAAGGCTTTCTATATTGTTCGAAGTGACTTTCTTGAAAGTCAATGTGTTGTTAGACGATTCATAATCTGCGACATAGTCATCAATTGTGACTGATGTTTTCAGATTGTATAAGAATGCGCGATCAGCGTTTGCATCTGAACGATTACCTTTTTTATAAACTAACCTCAAAGAATGTTCGCCTATAGATAATAAAACTTTGTATTCGGTTTGCTTTTTTCCGCTAATACTCAGTTCTTTATTGTTATCTACATAAAAATCAAATAAAGTATTCTTTTCTTCTGACGAAACGAGAATCTGAGATGTCAGTAATATAGATTTAGATACATTGAACCTGATGACTGTCTCAGAAGAACTGCCAGGCTTATGATAATTACCAGACATCAGTCCCTTGCTATCCTCAGGAATAGTGAAGCCAAGATTATCCATTCCATCGGCTTTTAAGTCCAGCTTCTGCCAAGGATAATCATCATTGTCAGTAATGGTAACATCGGTTATACCATCCAAATTATTGAACAAAGGATAGCGAAATTCTGTTGCGCCACATCCAGTACAGATGCCTTCGCTATTGTATTGATGACCTTTGGCGGGAATCTCAAGGCTGGCAGCATCTGTAATCTCGGTAGTAGCATTATCGTCGCTGAAGAGTTTGTTACATACACTGCACTGCCAGTATTCTTTTTTACCAGTTTCTATACATGTAGCATCTTCCTGCGCATGACGAGTGAGTGTGTGCTTATTTAGCTCATCATCCTTATCTACTTTTACTATGGAATGGCAGATAGAACATTCGTGTGTGGTATAGCCATGCTCAATGCAAGTAGCCTCAACGGTTTTGATAGCTTCGCCAAGGGCGGACGAACCATCGGCATTCTTGTGAGAACAGGTATTGAGTTTGAGTTCAAACTCGCCTACCTGCAATAGGCTTCCACGCTGAATAGCCGAGATTTCCCATTTAAAATATTGATAAGAGGTAGAACATTTGCAGTCGAAGTTGTACGAAGTATAGTTCTTATCCTGGAGCACCTTGTCTTTGTTTACCTCAGCGATAAGCTCCCAAGCGTCATCGCTGCCTGTATTGTTACCATAGAGCTTCCATGACTTCGGATTGCGGCCTCCACATCCAGAATTTGCATTGTCATTACCCGTAGTGATGGTGTAGCCCACAGGAATTCCTGCCTTGCTGGCTTCGAAGATGACATAGGCGCTGCCGCTAAACTCGCAGCACCACTTAGAGAAATTGCCGTCTTCCTTTTTGCCATCAAAGAGATTAGCGTAAGTCTCATTATCGTAGCCTTCTGGATTACCCTTTAACTCTTTGAGCGTTACAAACTCTTCGTAATCAGTCTCCGCCACCATATTAGCAGGCAGAAGCAACAACATGAGCAACATCAATGGGAACAGGGCGAAACTACGGATTATCGCCCCCCCCATAGTTCATACGGTCGACGTGCGACCCATTGGATTGATTTGAAAAATGTTTCATAATTTAATACTATATTTGTTATTATATTTTATCAAGAAATTACTGAATACTGATTGCCATCAGACAGACTACCAGACCCACGAACGTGATGAACACAACGCCGAGGATGAGGCAGATATAAAAACGCCCTCTCCTGATGAAATCACCCAAGCTGAAATGATACATCGGGTGATCATCAAGATAGGTCCTGTATTCCCTCACCATGACATTAATCATGATGACTACATAAATAAGGAGAAACAGAGCTACTATCAGGATAGCCTGTTCGTCTTTGGCAAATGATTCTATTATACTTTTCATGGTGCAAATATAGTGTTTTTTTTTGAAACAAGGTGTCGCATTCCCCCCACTTGGTGTCGCATTGCTATCAAATAGGTGTCTCCTTCGTGGGGGAAGGAGACACCTTATACATACTTTTTAACAGTTTTTCTCTCTCCAAGCCGTAGGAGAGCAACCTTCTTTCTCTTTGAACATACGGTAGAGATGGGTACGTGAAGAGAAGCCGCACTCGGCAGAAATGATGTCATTACCGAAGTCGGGGTTATCCAACATCATCTTCTTGGCAGCCTCAAAACGCACATCGGCAAGCCAGAGACGGAAGGTGGTATTGAGGCAGGATGAGAGGTAGCGCGACAACGCGTATCTGTTGATATTCAACGAACGTGACAGGGTAATCATATTCAGTGCTGTATCCTTATAACCCTTGGCAGCACACCAGGCATCGAGCTTCTTACGGATGATTTCCTGCCGCCGTTCTGGTGACATGGTTTGTAAAGATTCTTCCTTATCCATCAATTCTGTATCCTGAAGTTCAGAAGCAGAATCGTCTCCCCTGCTTTCCATGGCAGCATTCTCCTCTTCCTCCTTATCCAGAAGTTCTTCAGTAGGCATGTAATTATAGCCCAAAGCCATAAAACTGAGCGTGAAGAAAAAGACGGCAAGCAGTCCCAGAGGTCCGATAACGTATAGAGATTCGGTAGAAAGAACAGCAAAAGGCATGGCTATAGCAGGCAGAAAAAGGACGAATACACTGGCTCGCGCATATCTCACGTAAGGCAGTATATCGTAACCTGCCATCACCTCCAGCATCATCCTGCGCTTTCTGATTTCCACTATTACCATATAGATGCAATAGGCTACGTTGATACCGAACAGGACAATCATTACATAAATCCAGCTGCCGATATGGAAGTTTCCGCTCTGGATATAGCCGATGCAGAAAGCAGCCAATATGGCGGCATAGATGCTGGCGCAGACGATGTTCATCTTCCGGCGGTTGGCATGCGTTGCCTCGATATTGTAAATGCCGATAGCGATGAGCGAGAAGCAAGGAGGATAGACCAGCATATTGAAAACGGCTCCCACGGAATCGCCTTGCGCACGGAAGCCCAAGAGCATCTGCATGAGATATTGCAAAGCCAAACCTACCATGGCTCCGAGAATCAGCCATCGTGAAACTTCATATCGCCGGTTCAACCACTTCATGTGCAATCGGGTAATACCCAGAATGAGGATATTCATGAGCATAAATAGGAAACAGGCGAACTGTAGTAAATATAATGTATCCATTTCGTTCTTATTTTGTATTTGGCATCTGCCAAGATTATCGTTTAATCGTGTTAATATGCATGCAAAAGTACAAATTTTATTTAGAAATGAGGAAGGGAAAAGGAAAAAAGTGATTGAAAAAAGAAAAAAAATGGTTTTATTAATCGGAAACAGCGGACTAGTGAAACTAGAACAGCGAACTAGCGACAGGCAGAACAGTGGGCTGTCTAAGCCAAACAGCGAATGAAAATGCGTTTGCCAGATTTTTCAATAACCGAAATATCACATCGGTTACGGCTGATATCAGAAAAGAAGAAAAATTGATTTTACTCTTCACTCTTCACCCAATCGCTGGGAATGCCTTTATATAAAGGGGGTTCGAGAGGTGAAGAGAGGGTGAAGAGTTACGAAAACCTCTTCACCCTCTGCAACACCTTTATATAAAGGGGATTCGAGCTGTCGGGTGAAGAGTGAAGAGTTTTTGGCTATTCCATTGCCTCATATCCTTTGTTCTGAACCAACTTACCATTGAAGGCTAGGCTCCGCTGAGGTATCGGGAAGACGATGGAACAGGACGAGAGAGAGGACTGAACAGAACGGCGAAGATGCGAGGACTTGAGGAACTTGCCGAAACGGATGAGGTCCTGACGATGCCCCGTCTCGCCCGCCAGCAAAGCCTGACGATCTTCCAGAATATTGGCAAGCGATGATCTGCGCGCAGGCAAACCGGCATGCGCACGAACCATATTATACTCTGCCCTGCCATCCCCATCATTACGCTCCATCGCCTCAGCCTTCATCAGCAACGCATCGGCATAACGGAAACGGAAAAGAGGTCTGGCTGGTCGGGAATGCTGAACAGAATCAGCCTCATCCATCACCAGCGCATCATCCGGCATCTGATAACGCGCAGAACTGTTGAAGATTTCATCCTCTTCTAAACTGCAGCCCTCATCAGCCAGTCTGTTGCAATAGAAGATGCAGGTTTCCCATGCATTCAATATCCTGCTGCGGTTCTCACTCGCCTTGCCGCCCGTAATGAGCGAAGCGCCATCGGCAGTACGCACCATAAATTCCAGGTCCCTACCCTTCGGACGCTTCCTGTAACCCTGCGTCCAATCATTATACATATAGATTTCAGCATTCAGCGCCAGTTTAGCCAACAGGAAGTTGACCACAGGCTGCGTGATGCGCCCATAATGAGAGCCTTCCTCCAAACTGGACGTCTGAGGAAGATAAGGCAACACCTGCTGCAATTCGCTGAAGATAAAATGGAAGACTTCGCTCCGTTCGCTCTGCGCCGACAGCTTTTCATCGGTTACCGAAGAGCCCGAAGCCGGTTCATAGATGAGCGATTCTGCCGAAGACAGGAGTACCGGAATCCTGCCATACAAATCCATCGCCTCATAATACATCATGGCTCTGATAGCACGCACCTCAGCCTTGAACTGCGCCTTCTGGTTATCGGTAAGGCGTACAGACTGTAAATCTATCATATCTAGCGACTTGTTGCACATGCCGATAGCCCGATAAAGATATTGCCAGGAAGAATAAAGCTGTTCATCATCAGCAGAAAGAGAAAGCAGACTGTCCAGACGCTGAATGTCGCAGATGCCTTCACCATCTATAGCTCCACCCATAAAATCATATAAAGGAGCTATGGTCGTATCGAATATTTCAGACGCAGAACCAGTGCTGCCACCCCCATCGAGCTGATCCTTAGGATGCTCATTCAAGCACGATGAGAATGCCAACAGGGTCAGGAAAGAGATGACCCAAGTGAACAAATGTGAAATATATCGTCTCATAACCATATCACATGAAGTTTAGGTTTTAAACTGTCAAGACTGCGAATAACAGCAATCCGACTGCAAATATAAGAAAAAAGAATGATAAAAGGACACAAATATAGTAAAAATCTACGTAAATTTTGCGGTATTAAAATTTATTTGTAACTTTGCACCCGGTTAGCAGAGAGCTAACTAAGGGGTGCTACCGCCGAAAAAGAGAAAAAAGCGGATGCTGAGAATATACCCATCGACCTGAACCAGGTAATGCTGGCGTAGGAAAATAAGGCACATTCCCCCCTTATATAGATGTTTTTAATTTAAATAAATGAAAAGATTCAACGGGATCGCACTCAGTGTAGCGTTTTGCTCTTTGGCAAGCCAGGCTGCACTGGCACAGACAAAAATCGACACCTTGAAGGTGCAGAATTTAAATGAAGTGATTGTAAAAGGCGTACGTGCCGCAAAGGAAGCTCCATACGCCGTGGCTAACATCAGGAAATCAGAACTCAAACAATTCTCTTGCACAGGTCAGGAATTGCCATTTCTCCTTTCTCGTACACCGGGCATTCTCGCCTGGAGTGAGAACGGTATCGGCACCGGTACTACCTATATGCGCATTCGTGGCGCTGCCGGAAGCCGCATCAATGTAACACTCGACGGAGTGGCTCTCAACTCACCGGAAGACCAGACCGTTTTCTGGGCTAACATGAACAGTTATTCTTCGCTCCTGGGCAGCATCCAGGTACAGCGCGGCGTGGGTTCTTCTACCAATGGCGACGGTGCCTTCGGTGGAAGCATCTCTATGGCTACAGCTGCTCCTTCGCTCACCCCTACTGCAGAAGTTACCGGTTCTTTCGGTTCTTACAATACTTATCATACAGGCGCCAGCTTCTCTACAGGTCTGCTCGGCAAGCATCTGATTTTTGATGGTGCTTATCACGAGACAGCTACCGTCGGTTATGTAGACGGCACAGCAGGCCGCTCAGGTTCTTACTATGGCGGACTGACCTGGCTGGGCGATAACTTCAAGGTAAGCTACAAGAACATTGGCAACTTCGAGAAGACCGGTCAGGCTTGGAACGGAGTGCTGGGCGGAGATTACAACTCTAACTTCACCCTCCTTGAGGATGGCATCCGCACCTATAAGGATATGTATAAGGCAGGTTTGGATAAGTTTAACGTGCTGACAGGCGATATGGTTCGCAACGACAAGGGCGATTATACCATCTCTCCTTATACCCTGCGCGACGGAAGCAAGTGGGATAAGACTACTGATAACTTCTATCAGAACCACAACATCCTTTCGGCTACCTGGACACCAAGCAGCCACTGGAGCCACAGCCTCTCACTGCATTATACCTATGGCTACGGTTACTATAAGGAGTTTAAGAACAACGCCAAGTTTGAGAAATTCGGACTCATCTACAAGGATGCTGAGGGCAACAAGATCAAGAAGTCTGACTTCATCCGCAAGAAGGGACTCACCCAGCATACCTACGGCATGGTATACAACACCAACTACAAGGATGAGCACTGGGATGTTATCGGCGGATTGAACCTGCAGCAGTTCCGCGGCAACCACTGGGGATACCTTACTTATATCGCCAACCAGGATGCCGAGAAGAAGTTCTTCGGCTGCAATGGAAAGTATAAGTACTATGATTCTGATGCCCATAAGTATGACTACAGCGCCTTCATCAAGGCAAACTATCGCTTTGCAGACTACTGGAATGCCTTCGCTGACCTGCAGTATCGCCGTGTAGAATACAAGACCGACGGTATCAACGACAAGTTTATCGCCCAGGCAGATGGCAGCTATAAGAACCAGGAGCTGAACATCAACGAGAAGTACAACTTCTTCAACCCTAAGGCAGGTATCAGCTTCAACAAGGATGGCCACAAGGCATACGCATCTGTAGCCTACAGCAACCGCGAGCCAGAGCGCAACAACTTTACCGACAACTTCAACTATCCTTTCCCTAAAGAGGAGAAGCTGCTCGATGTAGAGTTCGGTTATCAGTATCAGGGCGACAACTGGCATGCAGGCGCCAACTTCTACTATATGGATTATGACAACCAGCTGGCTCAGACCGGACAATTGAGTGACATCGGCGAGGCGCTGACCACCAACATCAAGGATTCTTACCGTATGGGCGTAGAGCTGACAGCCGGTTGGGCACCATTGTCATGGTTGTCTGTAGAAGGAAATGCTGCTCTGAGCAAGAACAAGATCAAGGACTTTGATGAGTATGTAAGCAACTGGGAAGACGATAAGCCGGTAGGCGTAGTACATTACGACAACTCAACCCTGTCTTATTCTCCATCAGCCATCCTGAACGGATTCATCGACCTCCACTATGCCGGTTTCTCTGCTACCTGGCACACCAACTTTGTAAGTCGCCAGTATATTACCAATACCGAAGACCGCGACTTCTCACTGCCATGCTATTCACAGAGCGACCTGAGCCTGAACTACAGCGCTAAGGTAACCAAGGCACTCGGCATCAAGGAGGTAAGCTTCGGTGTGGACATCAACAATATCTTCAACCGCCATTATGCAGCCAGCGCATTCACCTGGGCAAATGCTATCGGTTACGGATATACAATAGACAACCGATTCAAGCAGATAGCCTACATCCCGATGGCAGATACCACCTGGATGACGCATCTTACATTGAAGTTCTAATCAGAAATCATCATGATGGATTATATTGCATCACATGGTTTAGACATCTTTACCACGGTACTCGGACTGGTTTATATCCTGTTGGAGTACCGTGCCAGTATCTGGCTCTGGCTGGTAGGCATCATCATGCCCGCCCTGGACGTATGGCTCTATTGGAGTCATGGTCTTTACGGCGATGCGGGTATGGCGGTCTACTATACGATAGCCGGCATATATGGTTATGCTGTATGGAAATATGGCAAGAAGCACAACCAGAAGGAGAAAGAAGAACTTCCGATTACCTATATGAAGAAGTCGCTCTATCTCCCCACTCTTCTGTTCTTCCTGGCAGCCTGGGGCATCACCTATTATATATTGATAACTTTCACCAACTCTACAGTTCCTCTGCAAGACAGTTTCACCAATGCCCTGAGTTTTGTGGGTCTTTGGGCGCTGGCACGCAAATATATCGAGCAGTGGTTCTTCTGGATTATCGTAGATGCCGTTTGCTTCTATCTCTATATCGTCAAAGGCATCCCATTCAAGGCCGGACTTTACGGTCTCTACGTCATCATCGCCGTAGCCGGATACTTTAAATGGAAGAAGATGATGATGAAAAAGAGTTGATAGTTTATAGTTCAGATATTATAGACGGAAAAAGGAAGCCAAGGCAAAAACAAACTTGCCAGGCTTCCTTTATTTCATTTATATAAACAAGAACCACTATACCAAGGTTCCGCGCTTAAACTTATCCAATCAGCGAAAAGCACATTACTTATGCCCTTTTCACCTTTAATCCGTTTTCGATACTAACCAGTTCATCGCTGAATCCAGCATCAATCTTCAGTCTTTCTTCCACTTTAGAACAACTGTGGATAACTGTGCTATGATCGCGATTACCAACGAGTTTGCCGATTCTCGAAGCAGGCATTTTGGTATATTTCTGTGCCAGATACATCGTTACCTGTCTTGCCACGACATAATCACGCTTACGGCTCTTACTGTTCACGGCAGTAACCGTTACATTATAATGATGGCAAACCGTTTCAACGATATCATCGATGGTGAGCGGCTTATCATCCACCTTCACCGCACGCTTGATGACGCGCTCGGCAAGACGGATATCAATGCTGCTGTTATAAACGATGCTGTAAGCCAGAAGACCGTTGATGGCTCCCTGCAAATCGCGCACACTTCCGTTACAGGTCTGGGCGATGAAAGAGATGACATCTACCGGAATCTTCAAACCGTCACGACGAATCTTATTGCTCAGGATATCCACACACAACTGGATATTCGGCTTCTCCAACTCGCAGACCAGTCCGCAAGAGAAACGGGTGAGCAGACGGTCTGGCATATCCTTCAACTCTACCGGAGGGCGGTCGCTCGCCAGGATGATACGCTTTCCGTTGCGGAAAAGGTGGTTGAAGATATGGAAGAAGGTGTTCAGCGTCTTCGCCTTACCAGCCCACTCCTGGATATCATCCACAATCAGCATATCGATAGACTGATAGAAGTTGATGAAATCATTGCTCGCATTATGGAGCACGGCATCGGTATACTGGGTCTGGAAAAGACGGGCACTCACATAGAGCACACGCTTCTGAGGATACATCTGCTTCGCTTTCAGACCGATGGCATTCACCAGATGCGTCTTACCGCTACCCGAAGGTCCGTAAATGAACATTGGGTTAAACTGGGTGGTGTTGGGATGCTCGGCAATAGACAATCCTACGGAACGAGGCAGCTTATTACTGTCACCCTCCATATAATTGTTGAAAGTAAGCTTCGGGTCTAACTGCGTATCAATGTCTTCCTGCTGCTGGGGAGCGACAGGCTGGGCAGCCGGCTGCTGGGCACGCTCACGAGCCTGCTTTGCCAGATCTGCATCGTCAGGATCCGCCTCGATATCCTGAGAAAGCTTATGCTCCTTATCGGTTACAACACGATAAGTGAGACGGATTCCTTCCCCAAAATTACGATGCAGCACCTTACTTAACAAGTCAACGAAGTTCTGTTCCAAGTACTCGTATACGAACGGACTCGGAACCTGCACCAACAAAGTCTTTGTCGACGGCTTGTACGATTCAAAGACGATTGGCTTGAACCATGTGTTATATTGCTGCTCTGTTACACTGTCCTTTATGAGCAAAAGACTGTTGTCCCAGAGGGCTTTTGGACTTGCTAACATTGATTACTAATATTATTAATACTTTAATTCACAAATGATGGGACGCACCGAAAGATGCGAAATCACGTGCAAAGTTACAAAAAAAATAGGAGAAATGCAAATCCCCTTATTTAAAACATTTTAATAGATAGCCTATAATTTATTGAATATCAAGCACTTATCTAAAACAACAATATAATAGACTGAATTTCAGTGAAACAATAATGTAACGTCCCCGAAACGGCTAACAAACAAACAGTTTGCGAGTCATTTCGGGGCGTGAAACATACTAAATCTTATTTAGACTAAATTTATTTAGCTTTGACTCTTTTTACTTGTCTTTTCTACCGAAAACAGAAAAATGGACGTAGCGCTTCGGATGTGCCTTCAAATCGATAACCAGAGAGTCGGCATGACTCATGGTAGACGTCAGATTGTCGTACAGCTTGGTATCGTTCATCAGCAATCCGAGGCTACCCTGGTTGCTGTTCAGCTTCTCAGTAAACTGATGAGCACTCTCCAAAGTCTGGTTCACCTTGTTCAAAGTGCCCTGTACATCGAGACTGGCGAGATTAGCAGTCAGTCGGTTGGTATTATCCAGCACGCCATTTGCCTTACCTATCATCCCCGGAACCTGCTTATTGAGACCCGCCATCAGGGTATTCAGTTCACGTGTAGAAACGGTGAGGTTGCTTGTGATGGTTTCCACATTATGCAGCGAAGCCGCCAGAGCCGGATCAGCCAGAAGTGCATTCACGCTGGTCAGGATAGAATCCAACTTAGGCAACATCTTTTCCACTACCGGAATGAGGTTGGCAGCCTTATCCATCATGCCTCCGTTTACAGCACCCGGAATGATACCACCCGGTTCTACTCTTTCGCGCGGATTGTTTGCCAGAAGCAGATTCACCTGCAGGTTACCCATCAGGTCTTTTACTATTTCGGCTTTACTGCCCTGCGGGATTCTCAAATCCTTGTTAATATCCACCTTTACTTTGATAGGACCATTCTCCTTGTAATCATATTCCAAACCATCCACGGTACCTACCTTATAACCATCCGCATAAATAGGCGTAGAGGCACCCAGTCCCTGGATGTCATCAAACGTCATATAGTAGGCGTTGTTGGTAGAGAACAGATTCATGCCTTTCAGAAAATTGATTCCGAAATACATAATCAAAATACCGACAATAGCTACAAGAGCTATCTTGATTTCTTTTGTTAGCTTCATATTTATCTCTTTATATATTCGTGCTTATATCTTATCCTTACTCAGGTCAATCAGCGGTTTCTGTTCTGTTTGAACTCACGTATAGCCTGATTCACATCATATTTCTTTCCATTCTTGAAAGCTATGATGAAAGCTTCCGGGAACTTCTCGGCAAGCGTCTTGCGCAAGCGGAAAATCTCATTATAGTTGGTAGAGGCTCCCATCGTATATTTCACCATATTGCCTTCCTGATAACTGTCATAACCGGTTTCGCCCTTAAAATGGGCATCGCCCTTGCGGAGCGTGCGGTTGCTGACAAATATCTGAAGCTTGAAGACAGGCGCATCGGCAACATTGGCTTTCTGCTGTGCCGGCTTGTTCTGCTGAGGCGTTCTGTTCTGCTGAGACGTTCTGTTCTGCTGAGACGTTCTGTTCTGCTGCGTCTGTCTGTTCTGCTGAGCAGGTTTATCCTGCTGGTTCTGTCTTCTGTTCTGCTGAACCGTTTTAGCCTTTATTGCTCTGGTTTCCACCTGCTTCACCGTTCTTCCCGGAGCAGTATCCGCCTCCTCAGCACGGCGTTCGTCCTTCTCCTGCTTCGTATCAGAAACTATCTTGGCAACCGGCACCGATTCTGTATCCGCAGCTCGATAAGGAACCGAGATGGATTTATCGTATTTATTGCGATATTGCGCAAAACCTTCGTAGATGCCTCGGGCGATATCATCCACCCTGCTGGCATCGTTGAGCAGTCTTTCTTCATCGGCAGTAGTGATGAAACCGAGCTCTATCAGACAGCTAGGCATCGAGGTTTCTCTGAGAACCAGGAATCCTGCCTGATGCACGCCCTTATCCGGACGGTTGGCACCGTTGCATACCTTTCGCTGGATATTGCGCGCCAGTTCTACGCTTCTTTCCATATTCTTACCCTGTATGAACTCGAAGATGATGTAGCTTTCAGAAGATCGCGGGTTGAAACCCTGATAGGTCTGCTGATAGCCCTTCTCCATCGAGATAACGGAGTTCTCTCGCATAGCCACATCGAGATTATCCTTGGCACGGTGCATACCGAGCGTATAGGTTTCAAAACCGCGGGCTATCTTACCGGCTGGCAGCGCATTGGTATGTACCGAGATAAACAGGTCGGCATTGGCGCGGTTAGCAATGTTGGCACGTTCCTTCAGAGGAATGAAGACATCCGTCTTGCGGGTATAGATGACTCTCACATCCGGCATATTGCGCTCAACATATTTGCCAAACTGCAATGCCACAGAGAGATTGATATTCTTTTCTTTGGAAATAGCACCAAGTGCACCCGCATCATGACCGCCATGACCTGGGTCGATAACGAGCGTGAAACGGCGGTTGGCGCCTGTCGCTGTCAGCACCAACATACACAATAGGGTCAATATGAGTGTTATTTTCTTCAACATATCTTTCTGATGATTTTGCAAAATTACTACTTTTGTATCAGAAAACCTAAATCTACTATAAAGTTTTATCATTTGTTAATACAACTTCTACCCCTGCGCCGTCACAATCTGCTCCAAAAGGAGGATTAACTTTGGTAATGGCGAGTTGTATTTTCTGAATAGCCGGATATTCTGCAAAGAGTCGCTTTCCTATCCTTCCGGCTACATGTTCCAGCAGTTTGCCAGGTATCTCCATCTCTTGTTTCACGAGTTCATAGAGTTCTGCATAGTTGAGGGTTCCAGCCAGTTCATCGGTTTCCATGGCTCTGGAGAAATCATAGCTCACATCCAGATTCACCACATAGTCGTTGCCCACCTGGGTTTCCTGTGGCAGAACGCCGTGATAGGCATGGAAACGGACATTCTTTAAGTATATCTTACTACGGAAAAGCATAGTTTATATCAGTTTCTATCTTGGGGATTAGGATTCGGAATCGCTATCATCGTAAAGTTTCATCAGGCTACCATCCTTCAGATATCTCTTCAGGGCTGTCACAACACCTTTCTTCCAGGTATTGATGTTATCTGAAGTAAGCTGGAGCTGATAAACGAGTTTGATGACATGTTCGATAGGCATACGGTAGCGCAGCACCCCGGAAATCAGCTTGGCATAGTTCCAGTATTCAGGATTAAACTTCTCGCTCAATCCCTCAACCGTAATCTTATAGCCTCGCTTGTTCACAAACTGGAAGTCGTATCGCTTCAAGCCTCCATCCAGAATGGTCTTCACTATCTTGCCTTTGCTTACAGATTTAGGCAGCATGATACCCTCGTCCTCATCCTGCAAACCCGTGAAGATTTCGTATGGATGGCCATCAAGCAGTCCTACCAGAGCCACCCATTTCTCCTTATTATTCTGGAATCGCACCACATCGCATTCCAGTTCTCTAGGTCGCACCTCCATCACTTCAGGAGAGAAAACAGGAAGATGAGTTTCCTCTGAAACAACATTGGCTATCTGATCATAGAGTTTATTCCAATCAGACTGTTCTACATGATAATTCTGATGAAGTGTTGCCAGATTAGCATTCAATTCATCTATAAGAGCCTTGGAAGCCTCTTCAAAAGTCATATTTTCAGTATATTTCATATCAAACGTTTCATATTTAGGTGCAAAATTAAACTTTTATTTCTAAAATCTGAAACGTTTTGGCATATATTTCACTAAAAAAGTGAAAGAAAGACAACTTTTTGGGAAACTTTCACTAACTTTGCAGCAAAATAGGGTTCTGAAATGGAAGAGAACTCCTATATATATAATAAGGTATAATGATAAAATAAAAAAGATATGGAATCGATTAAGAACAGAACAAGCATCAGAAAATATGCAGAGAAGGAAGTATCTGAAGAACTCCTGAACCGCCTTTTGGAAGAGGCAGAGCGCACCCCGACAATGGGAAACCTGCAGCTTTACAGCGTTGTGGTAACAAGAAGCGAAGAAGGAAAGAAGGCGCTGGCGCCAGCCCACTTCAACCAGCCAATGGTAACAGAAGCCCCTGTCGTCCTCACCATCTGTGCCGATTATCGCCGCACTACCCTCTGGGCAGAGAACCGCAAGGGCACCCCAGGCTATGACAACATTCTCTCGTTCATGAATGCAGCTACCGATGCCCTTCTTTTCACCCAGACCTTCACCAATCTGGCAGAAGAGGCTGGCTTGGGTACTTGCTTCCTTGGAACCACAGTATATATGCCAAAGATGATTATCGACACTCTGAAGTTGCCTAAACTGGTGATGCCTGTAGCCACATTGACCATCGGCTGGCCGGCAGAGCAACCAGCCAAGAGCGACCGTCTGCCATTGCGAAGCATCATCCACAACGAGCATTTCGAGGATTACACCCCAGAGAAGATAGATGATTTCTATGCAGAGAAGGAATCTCTTGAAGAAAACAAGGAGTTCGTACGCATCAACAACGTAGAGACCCTAGCCCAGGTTTTCACCGACATCCGATATACAAAGAAGGATTGCGAGGCGATGAGCCAAGGTTTCCTCGAAGCCCTCAAACAGCAAGGATTTATTTAAAGGTAAAAAAGTAAAAGGGTAAAAAAGTAAAAGGGTAAAAAGGTAAAAGGGTAAAAGGGTAAAAAAGTAAAAGGGCAAAAAGCCCCCTCTACCTCTTTGCGCCCCCGTTCCCTGCGATTCCATCGCAGGTCCCAAGCGCAAAAAAGGTAAAAAGGTAAAAAGGGCACCTAGCTGGTTAACATTCCGCTAGGCTTTTTTACCTTTTTACCTTTTCATTATTCAACCACGATTGGCTTGTACTTAGGAACCAATGCCTTCATGATGCACCAGCCTACAAGGTAAGCTACACTACAGATGCAGAATACAATCATATAAGCACCTGGCTTGCCATCGAAGCCCATGAAACTGAAGGCTGAACCCTGACCCTCTGCGTAGGTGAAGAGCATACCAGAACCCTTGTTGATCAGGAAGGAACCGATACCACCTGCCATCGCACCAATACCGGTGATGGTAGCTACAGTTGACTTAGGGAACATATCACCAATAGTAGAATAGAGGTTAGCTGACCAAGCCTGATGACCTGCACCGAGCAAACCGATGATGATAGCTGGCCACCATGCACTGTACTCACCCATAGGCTGAGCAATCAGACCGAGCAATGGGAAGCAAGCGAAAATCAACATCGCACGCATTCTACCGATATATGGATTCATACCCTTCTTGTCTACAAAGTAGGTTGGCAAGTAACCACCACCAATACTCAATACGGTTACGATAGCATAGAGAGTGAAGATGAGGGCGATACCCATACCTGAATCTGAAGAATAACCATACTGGTCAGAGAAGTAAGCAGGTGCCCAGAAGAGGAAGAACCACCAAACACCATCAGTCATCAACTTACCAACGATGAATGACCAGGTCTGACGATAGGTAAAGCACTTCAGGAAACCGATAGTCTTCTCCTCACCGGCAGTCTCTGTCTCTTTCTCAGCCTCAACCTTATCGAGGTTCTCATCCTGCTCAATATAAGTAAGCTCAGCCTTGTTCACATGCTTGCTCTTAGATGGCTTTTCATAGAGCCACATCCAGAGACCCATCCAGATATAACCGAGCACACCGATGATGATGAATGCCCACTCCCAACCCATGCTGCGAGCCAACAATGGAATGGTAGCTGGAGCCGCCAAAGCACCTACAGAAGCACCACTGTTGAAGATAGCGGTAGAGAAAGCACGGTCCTTCTTTGGGAAATACTCTGCTGTTACCTTGATGGCTGCTGGAAAGTTACCTGCCTCACCCACTGCAAGAATCAAGCGGCAAGAGAGGAACAGCCATACACTGATTGTAGCTATCGCTACTGCAGCATCACTACCTGCCTGTACCAGACGGAGCGCCTCGATAGAATCATAGCCTTCCATCTGCATAGCTACCCAACCGCAACCGGCGTGCATCACAGCACCTGTTGACCATACAAAGATAGCGATGAGATAACCTTTCTTGGTGCCCATCCAATCAACGAACTTACCTGCGAAGAGGTTGGCGATGGCATAGAAGATTGAGAAAAGACCAGTGATGGTACCATAGTGATCATCTGTCCAGTGGAATTCTGGAGCAATGAAGTCTTTCCATGTTAATGACAGAACCTGACGGTCCATGTAATTGACTGTGGTTGCGATGAAGAGCAGTGCACAGATTACCCAACGGAAGTTGGACATTTTACTTGTTGTAATAGGACTCATTTTGCAAAAAGCTTTTAAGCGTTATACTTATTTTTATTTTTAGATTATTATTTAGACGGCAAAGCCTGGCTCATGTCATCATAAGCCAGGTTGCCTTTTATCTTTTTTCTTTATTCCAATGTAGGAATCTTCACTACCTGCATATCGTTGTAGATCAGATTCTCGCCTGCCATACCCCAGATAAAGGTATAGTTGCTGGTACCTGCTGCACAGTGGATAGACCACTCCGGAGCAATCACAGCCTGCTCGTTGTTCAACCAGATAGGACGTGTCTCCTGTGGCTCACCCATTACGTGGAGAATCTTCTGACCCTCTGGTACATTATAATAAAGGTAAGTCTCCATACGGCGGAGGTGAGTATGAGCTGGCATGGTGTTCCATACAGAACCCTCCTTCAACTCAGTAACACCCATCTGCAACTGGCAGGTACGAACACCGGCTACACCGTCGATAATCAACTGGTGGATTACGCGGTCGTTGCTCTCCTTCAGGCTACCAGCCTTGATGTTGTTGGCATCCTTCAGGGTAACCTTCTTGGTAGGATATGTCTGATGAGCACAAGCGCTGTTCATATAGAACTTAGCTGGCTTAGCTGCATCCTTGCTGCTTACCTCGATGTTCTTGGCACCACGACCTACGTAGAGAGCCTCCTGGAAACCGAGTGTATACTTCTTGCCATCTACGGTTACAGTACCCTCGCCACCGATGTTGATGATACCCAACTCGCGGTTGTCGAGCAGATTCTTCTGATCGTTTGGCTTGTCTGTATAGAGAGGAGCAATAGAAGTCAGCTTCAGAGGAGCCGTTGTTGGCTCAGCACCACCGATAAGGAAGCGGTCGAACATGGTGTATGTCCAGTTTACCTCGCCTGGAGCGAACACCTTCTCGATAGCGAACTCACCGCGAAGACGGTCTGTTGTATAGTGCTTTGCATCCATCGGATTGCTTGCATAACGAACGTTGTAGTTAGTGTAGGCATTTTCTGCCTTCACTTCATAACCACATTTTCCACACTGGCCAAAAGCCTGACTTGCTGTTAATACCATTGCTGCTAATATTAATGTTAATTTCTTCATAATTATCTTTTTTTATTTTTTACTATTTTCTTCCTTCACAATGCGCTGGCGGTTGATAACCATCATGGCTACCGTGATAACAGCGAGAATGCCCATACCTACGTATGAAAGCTTCACACCGCGATAGATAACCCATCCGAAGAGAGAGGATGCGAAATCGAGAGCACCGCCTGAGAATCCGTCAGGGATATGAGCGGCATTATCGCCTGTTGCTACATAAACCTGATTGGCTGCCAGCGTAAAGTCTGGTGCCATATCGGTAACGAAGTAGAGACCGATGACAAGAGTTATCAGACCGATGATAAGCGTCTTCACCACATTACCTCTTGTAAACGGCAGAATCATTGGGAAGAGGTAGAACATACCTGCCAACGATGCCAAAGGCAAGAACTGGTTGCCTGGAAGGAAGACTGCGATAGCCAGGATAACCGGAATCAGAATCACAGATGCCACCAAAGTAGTTGGATGACCGATAACCAGGGCAGGACTCATACCGATATGAACCTTCTTGCCGTTGAACTTGGTCTTCACCAACTCCTGTGTCTTCTCTGAGATAGGCTTCAAACCGTCGATAAACAGGGCTGTGATACGAGGAATCAGCTCCATCACGGCTCCCATCGTTACACCCAGGAAGAGAATCTTCTTGATATCGAGCTGGGCTGCCCAACCAATCAGGGCACCTACGATAACACCGAGTACCAGTGGCTCGCCGAGCACACCGAACTTCTTCTTCAGTCCCTCTGCATCGATATCGAGCTTAGAGAAGCCCGGAATCATGTCGAAGAGCTTGTTGAAGACTATAGCGAATGGCATGAAACTCTGGCAGAATGGCTGCGGAATTGAGATACCATCCAAATCGTAATATTTCTGGAATCTATCAGCTGTCAGGTCTGCGCAAACCAGGGTATTGATGTAGCAGACGATAGCTGCGAAATAGCCCCAGAGTAAACTCTGACCCATCACGAAGTAAGCCACCGCACCGATAAAGGCGAAGTGCCAGTAGTTCCAGAGGTCGATATTTACTGTACGTGTTGTCTTGGTAATCAGCATCAGGAAGTTGACACCCAGACATATTGGGATAATCAATGCGCCCACTGCTGTATTGTAAGCTACAGCTGCAGCTGCAGGCCATCCCATGTCAAAAACGTTTAACTGTAGGTGGTAGATGTCAGAAATAGCCTTCAATGGGTCGTTGAAGTTGGTAGTCAGCAATGCTGTTACCACGCCCAAGCCTACGAAACCCACGCCTACGAAGAGTCCCGACTTCAGAGCCTTTCCGAATTTCATGCCAATACACAGACCGATAACCGTGAAGATGATAGGCATCATCACGCTCGCACCGAGACTGATAATATAGCTAAATACTTGTTCCATTTTAAATTTTTGAATTGTTTAATTGTTAGAAAATACTCGACAAGGAGCACCCTCTTTTGTCTTTAGATGATTTGTTGTGTGCAAAGATACACTTTTTTCTTCAATTACAATACGTTTTAAAGGAAAAATTTACGCAAAAAAAATCCTATCAGAACTTTTCTGATAGGACTTCTCTATTTTTTATACGTTTTTAAATGATTTTTTACCGAATCGGTCTTCATTCTTCCCTCTTCACTTCCTAGTCCTGGAAGTAAACTCTCTTCACACGGTTGCTGATGGTGGTCAGCACCTCGTAAGGGATGGTCTCGAGGATATCGCTCAGAGTCTGGACAGGCAGATGCTCGCCGAAGATTTCTACCGGATCTCCTTCCTTGCAAGCGATGTCGGTCACGTCTATCATCGCCACATCCATACAGATGTTGCCCACATAATCTGCCTTCTGACCGTTCACCAGACAGTAGGCATGACGGTTGCCCAGACGGCGGTTCAGTCCGTCAGCATATCCGATAGGGATGGCTGCGATGACGCTGTCTCTGTCGAGAATCGTCTTGCGGCTGTAGCCCACACTGTCGCCTGCCTTCACATTGTGCATCTGCAGAATGGTTGTCTTCAGGGTGCTCACGCAGTTGATGGTCTTGTTGTTGCGCGAATTGATGCCGTAGAGTCCGAGACCCAGGCGGCACATATCCAACTGGCGTTCCGGGAAGTGCTCGATACCTGCCGAATTGCAGATATGGCGCAATATCTTATGGTCGAAGGCTGCCTGCAACTGCTTGCTGCCCTTGTCGAAGAGTTCAAACTGATGAGCTGAGAAATCATCGAAGCTGTCGTCATCGCTGCCCACGAAGTGAGAGAACACAGAACGTGGGATGATGGCATTCTGGTGCTTCAGCTTGCCGATGAGTTCCTCCATATCGTTCTCCGGGTCGAAGCCCATGCGGTGCATGCCGGTATCCAGCTTGATATGGACAGGGAAACCGGTTACGCCCTCCTTCTCAGCTGCCTTGATGAGCGCATCGAGCAGACGGAAAGAGTAAACCTCCGGCTCCAGGTCGTAATCGAACATGGTCTTGAAGGCGGTCATCTCCGGATTCATGATCATGATGTTGCTGGTAATGCCGTTCTTGCGCAGCGTAACGCCCTCATCGGCTACAGCCACAGCCAGATAGTCTACACGATGGTCCTGCAGGGTCTTGGCAATCTCCACGGCACCTGCACCGTAGCCGTCTGCCTTGATCATGCATACCAGCTTGGTTTCCGGCTTCATAAACGCACGGTAGTAGTTCAGATTGGCTACCACGGCAT
>ERZ1026878.916-NODE-916-length-20148-cov-140.711840_pt1 | contig 20148 bp, 17 predicted proteins | sample MGYA00380169_ERZ1026878 | MGnify/ENA primary metagenome ERZ1026878 (study PRJEB33269, sample SAMEA4719805) | human gut metagenome | biome: human-associated habitat; feature: organic feature; material: feces | place: Cameroon | collected 2013-10 ...
GAACACTTATAAATCGCTCATTTTAAGCTATTCAGCAGATTATAGAAGAATTTTTAGGAAAAATACTACCCAACGGTGTGGAGATTTTTTCGAAAACCGAAGGCTCGACCTTTTATTTCCAAAGCCCGCTGCCATACCTTTGCACCTGCACGATAACGGTTGATGCCAAAAGGAAAGACCCTGTGGAGGAAAGAAAATCAGAGCGGCAAATGAAAATAGAAACTTCACGGAAGTTTTTTGGGGTGCACAAAAGGATTGCATCATAAATCAGAACAGACATTTTGTCATAATAGGCGGATAAATATGAATAAGGCACATAATTTGCATTGTTCATGGGGTGAAATTAAATTTTAAAATTAATAATAATGAGTAAAAAGGTTTATATTAGTGCTGATTACGATTATGATAGTGGAGACAGAAATGTTGTAGATGAACTTAACAAATGGGGAACCGACAATTATCACAAAGTTGATTTTGTAGATATGGCAAAAGTCGTTTCAGGAAGCGTTTCAAACAATTCTGATTGTTGTATTTGTGATTTAAAAGCTGAGTTCAATCGTCAAATAAATGCATCATCTGCTGCCATTTTTGTTATTGGAGATAAGACAGGAAATAGAAGAGCAGGCTCTACTTGCGAAAGAATTCATAAAGAATGGAACGAATGCCTATGTACTCCATATAAACAAAATACAAATGGCGTAAAGTATTGCAAATATTATACAACTTCTCCTGCTGATCCAGATGGGGACGTAGGAAATATCAACACTTTTTCCTACCTTCGCCATGAATTTGAACAAGCTGTAAAGAAAGGTAAAAAAATTATAGTAGTTTATAATTCCAAATACAAACAGAGTAATTGGTTACCTGATTATATGTCTGCCTATAAAGATATAGCTGAGCCATTTTGGGTAGAAGATTATATGGGAAGACGAGTCGGTAATTATCAATTCATAAAGAAAGAACTTGGCTATGAGTAAGTTTTGGAGATATTTATGTTCATTAACGTTTGCTATTACAACAGGTTGTTTTTCTTTTATCCCTGAGGAATGTTTTAATAGGACGGCTTATTGGTCGTTCCTTCCTTCTTATTGGAATGGGGCATTAAACAAAATACTCTTCCTTATAATAATAGGAATATTAGTTGGTTTTGCCATATTTATCTGGAAATATTTTCGCAAAAGTATTATCGTAAAAGGGCATAATTATAAAGTTATCATAGAATATGGTGATATTTTTAATGTGGAAAACTGTAAAAAAGTGATAAACTTTGATGAGTGTTTTAGTACAGAGATAGGGGAAGCTCCGTATCAAATCAAACCATCATCTATATGTGGACAATTTTTACACAAAAATCCCAATATTAATGTTCCTATTTTACTTTCTAATTCAGGGTTGAAGCCACAAAGAAAATCGTCAAACTTTAGTAACAAGAAATGTTATGAGTCAGGTTCGCTCATACCTAATGGGGATTATTTGCTTATGGCTTTTGGTAAGTTAAATAAAGACGGAAGAGCTGTTATGACAAGAACAGAATACATCGATTCTCTTAATACCCTTTGGAAAGAAATTGATAAGCATTATACACAATCAGATGTGGCTATTCCTGTCCTTGGTGCTGGGATTACACGGTTTAAAGGAGAAATGCTTACACAGCAACAATTAATAGATATAATAGTAGCTTCATATCAAATAAGCCCATACAAGATAAAGGAGCCAAACTCTCTACATATAATATGTAGAAAAAGAGAAGATTTTAGTTTAAATAAAATTGGTGAAACCTTGTAAATGTTATTACTTCTGCGCATGACATGAATTGTACGGCAAATCAAGGAATGGTGTTTCTTTTGATCGGTTAGCCTGCAACCGACAAAAAGAAACACTTTTCCTCATGCCGTACTACTGAGACATGAAAGGGTGGCGTGCCACTGTTTCATGTCGTTTGGATTGTGCGATAAAAATGGAACTGCGAGTTGTGGCTATAAAAGTCAGCCGTTGTCAGCACGGCAAACAAAGAAAAGTCCTTGGCAGTATAGTCTTGAAGTATTTCAAGGCATACCGCCAAGGATTTTTCTTGCCGTGCCATAGTCGGAGGAAGTTAGTCTGAGGTACGAGGACCGTCTTTCTGCGACGACGGCTGACTTTTATATAGTACTTTGACAGTGTGAATAGGCTATCATGTGAACCTCAAAAAACTAGAAACGGCAAACAAAAATGCTAATGAAAAATAAAAGAGCATAAAGATTGTATCAGAATGTAATATCCCAAGATAAAATGCGTATTTTTGAATTCTAAATAGTTATAGCTTATGGGGCAACAATATGCAGGCATAAACAATAAATATGGAAAGAAAGGTCATCTGTATGATCTTTCTGCGAAACTCTTGTCACAAACAAAAGGTAGTTTTATGGTCATTTGTCTGGAAAATTCAGACAAGTTTTATTTCCTTCATCGCATAAAGTGTAATTTACAGACTATATGCAAAGATATGGGATGGACAATAGTACACCAGCAACTCTTTAATCGTGATTTAGTCATAGGAATGGGCCTTGCAGAGAAGGGTATGTCGGACATGACCATTTTTCGAACAAAAAACGAGGACATATATAAGATTTGGAAAGATATCTTGCATTTTGTGTTTCTTGGTAATGGTCTCCCGAATATAGATTATTTCTCTTATGACACCTCTTTTATAGGACAAGATTATGCACATGATATAGAATATTACTATATTCATGACTATTATCCGCTTACAGGTAAGCAAGTATCACATAAAGCAAGACAAGTTCGAAATACCGTCTATGCATTCAAAGATGGAGAAAAATCCTTGCTTTGGGCTAAGGTGTTTTCTGTATGCATCTCTAAGCTATCGTGTTTTGACGCAATAAAAGAGAATGCTGTGCTTGTGCCGATACCCGCTTCAACAAAGAAAGCACATGGTAGACGCTTTACTAGATTTTGCAGAGAGTTGGCAAAACGATTGGATATTGCCGATGGATTCCGAACTCTGTGGATTGAATTTGACAGAGAAAAGATGAAAGGTACAATCGGGAAGAACAAAATTGAAAATCTGACATTCAATCGAATACATATAAAAGGCAAGCATGTGTTGCTTGTTGATGACGTAATCACGACTGGTACAAGTTTAGTCCAAATCGGAAAGAAGCTATTAGAACTTGGAGCGTTGTCTGTCAGAGGTGTCTTTATGGCTAAAACTGTTCGAGAAACAGAAATGTCGGTATGATGATTTTCGTCTAAATAATAACATAGAAGATAAAAATGTGCTGGAAACATTCTTTATCTTCGATTTATTTTTGTACTTTTGTAACCGAAAGAGTTCTTTAATTGGTTATGCAAATTACAGCAGGATACTACATCCTGTATATTTCTAATTCGTAACCTCTTCTTCTAATGAAACAAAAAGATGTTTCATTTTCAATTACTTACATAAAATAGCGTGTTTTTGGGGTGTAACTATCTTGTTTACGCCAGACTTACCCTACCCACCCCTAGAAGGGCAGGTCGGGGGCGGTATTCTGTTGGGGCTTGCTGTTGTTTGCAACGTTCTCTAAATAAGAGTGAGGGTGAACACTTGGCAATGAAGTCGGTGAAGGGTGAACCCCGATGCCAACCTTTAGCGTTAATAATGTGTTAAATATACCCTATAACCCATTATAATCTAGACTCTTATATTTCTAACATGCGCTGTATATACAAAGTTCTTTTTACTAGGGTTCACCCCGAAGCCGAAAAGGTGAATACTTTGGGCAAGTGTTCACCCCGCTGTTCACCATTCGGTAACTTAAGATTGCAAGTACTTGTTTACTCTATGTCTCATGAGGCTGAACATCAGGCTGAATACTGAACTCAGAACACTGAAAATAGGGTAAAAATAGCGTTTTATGGATGTTTTAAATCCTATATAACCCATTGATACATATTTCTTTATGTTCTTTAGTATGCGCTGCTTATAAAAAGAGTGAAACGTTAATGTTCAGCTTCAGCCCTCCTCGGCGACAGTAGTAATGTGGTACGCACTCTCAAGGTGGTCAGTCCCAGAAATCCATATCCTGCCATGATAGGCAGTGAAGTATGGAAAGCGTGATATAAAGCAACCTTTCTTTTTCCCCTCTCTCTTATTTATGTTTGTAGATTCGTCTTGCCTGTAATTGAAAATTCCTCCTGTAAATCTTTTACAAAAGTACTCATATTTTAGGAAAAAAAGATAGAATCTTCCAGAAATATAAATGTGGCAGATGAAAAATAGCATAGTTGTGGTATGTTTGGTTTATGCTTGGTAATTTGGGAAGGTTTATATAATCCTTCTTTTAAACCCCTCGAATCGAGGGGTTTAAAAAAGAGGCAGGTCTTAATGCTTTTACTCTTTCTCCTAAAAAATGGATAGATACCACCAATGCAATTGGTTTGATTGCAAAGTCTGGGCGTTATGGAGGAACATATGCTCATAAAGATATAGCATTTAGTTTAAGCGAGTTTATTTGTGCGGCTTGTATCAATGAATAGAATTACATAAGTTTTATGAAGCCTGCTTCGTTAGTCATCGAAACAGGCTTCATTGATAGTTGAAGTAGGCTTCATTGGACAATGAAGCTTATTACAGTTTTTTCTGCGTATATAAAAAAGCGGAGCGTGATTTCACAACCACACTCCGCGCAAACTTAAACAACCAATAAAAGAAATAGATTGATCGTTCAATTGTTATATCTGATGAAGAGTAGCTCTTCTTAGAGCTTTGTTTTTTTTTATCTGTCAGAAATATGTCTTATCTATTTTGAAGACATTGCTGATTAGCGGATGAACAGGAGTTCACGATACTTAGGCAAGGTCCAGAGCTCATCGGCTACAGCCAACTCCAACTTATCAATCTGATAACGGATCTCTTCCATCTTTGGAGCTACCGTGTCATGATAAGCTATCGCCTTATCGTGTTCATTCTCAATCTTGTTGGCTACCTTGCGGGCATTTACCAACTCCTCAACACCGGTCTCGATAATCTGAGTGCGCTCGGCAATCTTCTTGATGATATTGATGTTGCGGGCAGTCAACTTCTTGCCTTCCTCGTCACCGAAGATGTCAATCATGTTCTCCACATTCTTAGCCAACTGGCTCTGATAGTGAGTAGCCACTGGGATGATGTGGTTCATGCTCAAGTCGCCCATTACACGAGCCTCAATCTGAATCTTCTTGGTGTAGGTCTCCCATTTCACCTCGTTACGAGCTTCCAACTCGTTCTTCTTCATGACACCCATATCCTCGAACATCTTGATAGATGCAGGGTCGAGATAACGCTCGAAAATCTTTGGACAGCTCTTCTCGCAGTCCAAACCACGCTTAGCAGCTTCCTCTACCCACTCATCTGAGTAACCATTGCCGTCGAAACGGATTGGCTTGCAGGTCTTCAAATCCTGACGAACGATATCGATGATGGCAGATGTCTTGTCCTCACCCTTGGCAATCAACTCATCCACACGCTTCTTGAAGTCGGTCAAAGCCTCGGCTACAGCTGTGTTCAATACGATCATCGCTGATGCACAGTTAGCCTCAGAACCTACGGCACGGAACTCGAAACGGTTACCGGTGAAGGCGAATGGTGATGTACGGTTACGGTCGGTGTTATCAATCATCAACTCTGGAATCTCTGGGATATCCAACTTCATGCCCTGCTTGCCAGCCACGGTGAAGAGATCCTTCTTGTCGGCTTTCTCAATGTGCTCGAGAAGGTCGGTCAACTGCTTGCCGAGGAATGAAGAGATGATTGCTGGAGGTGCCTCGTTGGCGCCCAGACGATGCGCATTGGTTGCACTCATGATAGATGCCTTGAGCAAACCATTGTGCTTGTATACACCCATCAAAGTCTCTGTGATGAAGACTACGAAACGGAGGTTATCCTCTGGTGTCTTGCCAGGGCCATGAAGCAGAATGCCTGTATCTGTAGCGAGACTCCAGTTGTTGTGCTTACCGGAACCGTTGATGCCTGCGAATGGCTTCTCATGGAGAAGTACGCGGAAACCGTGATGGCGAGCCACCTTCTTCATCAAGCTCATCAGGAGCATGTTGTGGTCAACGGCAAGGTTGGTCTCCTCGAAGATAGGTGCCAACTCAAACTGGTTTGGTGCTACCTCGTTGTGGCGGGTCTTGCAAGGAATACCGAGCTCAAGAGCCTGGATTTCCAAATCCTTCATGAATGCCTGAACACGCTCTGGGATGGCACCGAAGTAGTGGTCGTCCATCTGCTGGTTCTTTGCAGAATCGTGACCCATCAGGGTGCGACCTGTCAGCATCAGGTCAGGACGTGCAGCATACAAGCTTTCATCTACCAGGAAGTACTCCTGCTCCCAACCGAGATTGGAAATAACTTTCTTGACATCAGGGTTGAAGTAGTGGCAAACCTCTGTCGCTGCTACGTTTACAGCGTGCAATGAACGGAGCAATGGAGCTTTATAGTCGAGAGCCTCACCTGTGTAAGAGATGAAGACGGTAGGGATACAGAGTGTATCGTCGATGATGAATACAGGAGATGTTGGATCCCATGCAGAATAACCGCGAGCCTCGAAGGTAGAGCGGATACCGCCAGATGGGAAAGATGAAGCATCAGGCTCCTGCTGAACGAGCAACTTACCTGAAAATTCCTCGATCATACCACCCTTGCCGTCATGCTCGATGAAGGCATCGTGCTTTTCGGCAGTACCTTCTGTCAATGGCTGGAACCAGTGGGTGTAGTGGGTTACGCCATTCTCGTCAGCCCACTGCTTGATGCCTTTGGCTACGGCGTTGGCGATGTTACGGTCGAGACGAGCTCCGTTGTCGATGACATCTACCAGTTTCTCATAGACATCTGCAGGGAGATACTTGTACATCTTCTGTCGGTTGAATACCTTCTTTCCGAAGAATTCACTTGGTCGCTCGCTAGGAGCGGTTACCTCAACAGGCTTTCTCTTGGAAGCCTCTGAAACAGCTTCAAATCTTAAGTTGCTCATACCTTATATAATTTAAAATTTCTGATTTTCAATGTTTTAATAATCTGTTGGAACGTTTATTTTCCCAGCCATTTGGCAATTCTCTCCATGGCTTCCTTGCAGTCCTCATGCTCGCCGAAGGCGGTGAGTCGGATGTAGCCTTCGCCCGATGGACCGAAGCCGACACCTGGAGTGCAGACTACGCTGGCACCATAAAGCATCTCTTCGAAGAATTTCCAGCTTGGCGTGTTGTTTGGCGTCTTCACCCAGAGATAAGGTGCATTCTCACCGCCATATACTCTCAAGCCGAGTTTCTGGAGTTCTGCTCTCATGAAGTGGGCATTCTCCATATAGTAATTGATGGTTGCCTTCACCTGTTCCTTACCCTCTGGGGTGTAGATGGCTTCGGCAGCACGCTGGCTGATATAGCTTGTACCATTAAACTTGGTGCACTGGCGGCGGTCCCAGATAGGATTCAATGCCACTTCCTCACCTGCCAATGTCTTTGCCTTCAACTCCTTAGGAACGATGGTGTAACCACAACGCACACCGGTGAATCCGGCAGTCTTCGAATAACTGTGGAATTCTATCGCTACCTTTCTGGCTCCACGAATCTCGTAGATAGAATGAGGGATTGATGGGTCGGTGATATATGCCTCGTAGGCTGCATCATAGAGGATGATGCTCTCGTTCTTGATAGCATAGTTTACCCATTTTCTGAGTTCCTCCTTCGAGATGACCGTACCCGTAGGGTTGTTTGGATAGCAGAGATAAATCATATCCACACGGTGGTCTGGAATCTGAGGGATGAAGTCGTCGCTCTCATCGCAAGGCATGTAGGTTACATTGCTCCACTTGCCGTTCTCGAAGATTCCCGCTCTACCTATCATCACGTTAGAGTCTATATAAACCGGATAAATCGGGTCGGTAACGCCGATGTTGTTATCCCATCTCAAAATCTCCTGGATATTTCCTGTATCACTCTTGGCTCCATCGTTTACGAATACCTCGTTGGCGTCGAGATGAATGCCACGTGGCAGAAAGTCGTTCTTGATGATAGCCTCGCGGAGGAAGTCGTAGCCTCGCTCCGGACCGTAGCCTCGGAAGGAAGCCTGCACAGCCATCTCGTCTACAGCCTTGTGCATCGCCTTGATGACGGCAGGGCAGAGAGGTTGGGTTACGTCACCGATGCCCAGACTGATTACACGCTGCTTTGGATGTGCAATCTTGTAGGCGTTCACCTTCTTTGCGATGTCGGCAAACAAGTAGTTGTTGGCCAACTTCAGGAAATGTTCATTAACTAATGCCATATTTTGTTTCTCCTTTTATTTGTGGTCATTATCGACCATTTGTTATTTAAGTTTGCGTTCTTTCTAATTTTAATGTTGAGTGTCATATTGTTTTAATGTTGAGTGTTGAATGTTGAGTGTTGACTTTGTGGGTACAGCTAAATTCAACATTCCACATTCAACACTCCCTATATTAACACTCCAACTGGATTTCTCCTTCGAATGAGAAGGCTGCAGGCCCCGTCATGTAAACATGATCATCAGCCTCGCTATATTCTATTTCCAGCGTTCCGCCATCCATCACGATACTGCTTTTCCTGCCGGTACGGTTGGTAAGGGCTGCGGCTACGGCTGTGGCACAGGCTCCTGTTCCGCAAGCCATTGTTATTCCGCTTCCCCTTTCCCAAACTCGTGTTCTTATGGCGTCTGTGTCAGTTACTTGTGCAAATTCTATGTTGCATCTCTGGGGAAATGCCTTGTCTCTTTCCAGGATTTTACCATAGTGGGCGATGTCGATGGTGTCGATGTCATCCACGAAGGTAACGAAATGCGGATTACCCATGCAAACATAGGTGCCTTCAAATTTTCTGCCGTCAGCTTCGAGCACCGAAGGGCCTAAGAATTGCTCGGGATTTTCAAGTTTGGGTTCCAGCATGTCTACTGTTACCGATTCCACAACTTCTTTATTATCCTGAAGATGAAGTTTCAATATCTTGATACCCGAAAGTGTTTCCAGTCGGATGGTGTCCTTTCGGGTCAATCCTTTTTCGTAAAGATACTTACCGATGCATCGGCTTGCATTGCCGCACATCATCGCTTCTGAACCATCGGCGTTGAAGATACGCATCGAATAATCTGCTCTTCTGCTGTCTTGCGGCTTTCCGATGAGAACCAGTCCGTCGCTTCCTATGCCCGTGTGATAAGCACTCCAGGCAATGGCCGCCTTCTCTGGGTCAGGGATGTCGTATTGTTGGGTATCTACATATATATAATCGTTACCCGCTCCCTGCATCTTTGTAAAATGAACTGTTTCTTTCATCTGCGTTGTTCTTTATGTTTGAATACTCTTCTTTTATCTCTCATGTCTTATCTCTTTTGAGATTTGACTTTTTGCTAGTCTTTCGAATATTTCGATGACTATTTGTTTGATTTCGGTTGCAAATGTACGACGTTTTGCTGAAATATGCAAGAAAATTAATACAGAAATCTCGATTATTTTTCGCTATCTTACAATTTGTATCATAAAAACGTCTTCTGCCTTACAAATTGTAAGGAGAATAGGATAAGCCTGGATAAATTTAAAATATCAGTCGAAAAGTAAAAGCGAAATGTTTGTTGTTTCTTTAAAATGCTGACAAAATGTATTAATTTTGCAGCCGAAAACGAACATAATGTAAAAGAATAACTTGATTTGGATAACAACCAATGAAAGTCCGTTTTCAGAAAGAGACAATCAATAGAAGTATTAACACATTATTAATTATTAAAGGATTATGAAGAAGATTGAGGCAATTATCCGCAAGTCTAGATTCGAGGATGTCAAGAAGGCGCTTTTAGCAGCCGACATCGAGTGGTTCTCTTATTATAATGTAAGAGGAGAGGGAAAAATGCGCCAGGCTCGCATTTATCGTGGTGTGATGTACGATACCAGCAGCATCGAACGTGTGCTTCTGAATATCGTGGTTCGTGATAAGAATGTGGAGCCTACCATCGCTGCCATCCAGGGTGCTGCGCAGACCGGTGAAGTAGGAGATGGTCGAATCTTCGTGATTCCTGTACTCGATACGGTAAGAATCAGAACCGGCGAACGAGGCGACATTGCATTGTATAATGCAGAGAAAGAGGAATAGTGATTTTGTTTTCAAGAATTAGAGAATTTAAGAATTTCGCTTCTTTTTGTTCTCTAATTCAAAACGATAGTTTTAATTCTGAATTCTAAAGGATTAGCTTTGCTCGAAAGCAATGAAAATTCTATAATTCTTAAATTCTTGATAAAAAATATGAGCAGTTTATTATTGACAACACTCGATACGGGTAACACAGCGTGGATGATCATGGCAACCATCTTGGTGCTTTTGATGTCAATCCCAGGTATAGCACTTTTTTATGGTGGTTTGGTGCGCCAGAAGAATATCCTCAGCATCCTGATGCAGACGGTTTTCATCGTGGCAGTAGTCAGTCTGATATGGGTAGCCTTCGGATATTCCTGGGCTTTCTCTACAGAATATGCCGATTCGGGCAATCCTCTGGCTTGCGTCATCGGCGGTTTCGATAAGTGTTTCCTTCACGGCATCGGTCTGGATGCCATCATGCCAACAGGCATTCCGGAACTCACCTTTGCTATGTTCCAGTGCATGTTCGCCCTGATTACTCCAGCCTTGATTCTCGGTGCTTTTGCCGAGCGCGTGAAGTTCAGCGGTTATGTACTTTTCACCATTCTCTGGGTTATCATCGCCTATCTCCCAATGGCCCACTGGGTATGGGGCGGCGGTTTCCTGCAGGAGATGGGAGCCATCGACTTTGCGGGTGGTACCGTGGTTCATATCAATGCCGGTGTAGCCGCTCTGGTCATGGCACTCTGTGTAGGCAAGCGTGATGATTACCGTGCAGGTCATCCTATCACTCCTCACAACATCACCTTCGTGTTCATGGGCATGTCATTCCTCTGGTTGGGATGGTTCGGATTCAATGCCGGTAGCGGTCTGGCTGCCGATGGTCTGGCAGCCAATGCCTTCCTTGTAACCCACGTCGCTACCGCAGCTGCAGCCACCACCTGGATGCTCATCGACTGGATTGTCAACAAGAAGCCAACCACAGTAGGTGCTTGTACCGGTGCTGTAGCCGGTTTGGTTGCCATCACGCCTGCAGCCGGCAGTACCGATATTTTAGGTGCTTTCTGCATCGGTATCATTTCCACTATCGTCTGCTTCTTCATGGTAGCGGTAGTGAAGGAGAAGTTCAAGTATGATGATGCCCTCGATGCCTTTGGTGTTCATGGTATGGGTGGTATCCTGGGTTCTGTCCTCACCGGTGTTTTCGCCACAAGATACGTAACAGGAGCCGAAGGCGTGCAAGGTGCCCTCTATGGCGACTGGCATCAGCTTTGGATTCAGGTGGTAGCCACCGTGGTAAGCATCATCTACAGCATCGTAGTTACCTATATTATCTTCAAGGTAGTAGATAAGAGTGTAGGTGTACGTGTTGACAAGCGAGTAGAGGAGGAAGGTCTCGACATCTACGAGCATGGTGAGAGTGCTTATAGCAACTAAAAATACATTTGTCTTGCCCTCAGGGTTGTAATGCCGTCTGCTGTCGCCTTACGCCCTGAAAGGGCAGAAGCTCATAGCCCAGGGCAATCGCCCTGGGTTTTATTTTTGTAATACCCCTGCGCCCTGTAAGGGCAAAAGCTTTAAAATACCCGCCATCTTTTCCTATGAATTCCTTTATATAATAATGTGTAAACCCGTTTTTTCCTTCGATCTCCTGGTTCTTTTCACTTTCTAATGCTTTTTTATGTTAAATCTATCTGTTATTTGGTGACAGATTTAATTCTTTTTCTTATATTTGTCAACAAATTAAAGAGCAGACAATTATGATTAATGAATCATTTTCTATAAGATTGCGGGAAGCCCGCCAGATGATGGGGCTCAGCATGGATAAACTCGTAGAGCGAACCAACGGAGCCATCACCAAGCAGAGCATATCCCGTTATGAGAAAGGCATCATGCGCCCTAAGCGTGATGCCCTGCAAGCCATAGCCAAAGCCCTAAATATCAGCGAGGAATATTTCGAAGGAACCAATCTCAGGATAGATATGCCGATGCTCCGCACCACCTCCAATGGCAAGTTGTCCGAAGACGAATTGCAAGCTCTGGAAGCGAAACTCTCGTTTTGGGCAGAGCAGTATCTTGCCAAGGAGAAAGAAGCAGGCTTTCCTACCCGGTTCAAGAATCCGATAAAAGGTACAAAGGTATCAACCCTTGAAGATGCCATCCATGCTGCCGACCTTCTTCGTGAGAAATGGCATTGCGGTGACGGACCTATCGCCAGCATCCTGCGACTTCTGGAAAGAAAAGGCATTATGATACTTGCTGCAACTCTCCCAGAGTATGTTTTCGGAATGAGCACCTGGGCAGATAAGAAGCATCCGCTGATGATTCTCGATTTCAATCCGGAAAAGAGCAGTGTAGAGAAACTTCGCTTTACGGCAGTACATGAGTTGGCTCATCTGCTTCTCCTCTTCCCGGAAGACAGTCCGTTGAGACTGGAGAAGCGTTGTGATCTCTTTGCCAGTTATTTCCTCCTTCCCAAGTTGGCACTAATCGAAGAGTTAGGTTCCAAGAAGCGTGAGAAGATAGCGCTGGAGGAGATGATAGACATCAAGGAACTATATGGCGAATCTCTCGCTGCTTCCATCATCGCCACCAGAGATTACGGCATCATCACCACGGAATATAAACGTGCTTGGTATGCCGAGCATATAGAGCCTAATCCTTGTGAAATAGGTAATGGCCATTATGCCTTTCCTGAGACATTGGGAAGGGAGAAGAGAGTCAATTCAATAATCAAAAGTATGGAGGAATAAAATATGCAGAATGAAAGTCAAAATATAGAATATAAGGAATCATGGCGTGATGAATATCTGAAATGGATATGTGGTTTCGCCAATGCCCAGGGTGGGCGTATTTATATCGGTGTAAATGACCAGAAAGAAGTAATCGGTTTGCCGGATGCCAAGAGACTGTTGGAAGATATTCCTAACAAGATAGTTAATTATCTAGGTATCGTAGAAGATGTAAACCTTCTTGCGGAGGGTGACAAAGAGTATATAGAGATTGTTGTGTCTCCAAGCAATATGCCGATAGCCTATAAGGGCACGTATCATTATCGCAGTGGTTCAACCAAGCAGGAACTAAAAGGTCTTGCATTGCAGCAATTCATCATGGATAAGATGGGTCATTCATGGGATGATATTCCTGTTTATGGTGCAACTCTTGATGATATAGATCGCAATGCGATTGACTATTTTTTGCAATGTAGTATCAAGGCAGGTCGTATGGATGAATCAGAAGTTGATTCGTCCACAGAGGAAGTATTGCGTAATCTTGGTTTGTTTACCAAGGAAGGCGAATTGAAAAATGCTGCCATCTTGCTTTTCGGAAAGCATGTTGGTCAGTTCTTTCCATCTGCGGTATTCAAGATTGGACGTTTTCATACAGATGAGAGCGATTTGATAATTCAAGATGTGATTGAAGGCAACCTGATTCAGATGGCAAGTAGGGTGATGGAAGTACTCCGAACCAAGTATCTGCTTTCTCCTATTCACTACGAGGGATTGCAGCGCATAGAGCAGCTGGAGATTCCTGATAAAGCATTACGAGAGTTGATATACAATGCCATTTCGCATAAGGCTTATACCGGTCCTGCCATCCAGATGCGCATCTATGACCGTAGCATAGAATTGTGGAACTATGGGTTGTTGCCGAAAGAGTTGACTCCTGCAGCTTTGTTGCAGAAGCATTCTTCTTATCCTCGTAACCATAATATTGCCAATGTTTTTTACAAAGCAGGTTTTGTAGAATCATGGGGACGTGGATTCAAGAAGATTGCCGAGGAGTTTGAGCGTGCCTGCTTGCCATTGCCAACTATAGAAGAAAATGGAGGTGGCGTGATGGCGATAATTCTGCGCAAAACGGTAGATGAAGTTATCGCAGAGCGTGACGGGAATGTCGGTGTAAATGTCGGTGTAAATGTCGGTGTAAATGTCGGTGTAAATTCGAGAGGTATATCTGATGTGAAACTAACTGAGCGACAGACTATTATAGTGTCTGTTATTAAGTCAAATCCAATGGTAACAGCTAAGCAAATGTCTGAAACATTGTTGGTGACAGTAAGAACTATTGAAAGAGATTTGGCGTTAATGCAAAAAGCAGGTATCATAAGACACGAAGGAAGTGATAAAACCGGTGTTTGGGTAATACTCGAACAAGGAAATACTAATTTTAAATAGTGTTAGATATGAAGCAAAATAATAATGAACAAATCGTCTTCGATATGTTCGAAGAGGTTGCAACCGAAAGCATCGTTGAGGCTCGGAATGCATACACCTATGAAGAAATTGATGGGTGCTATCAGGAGGCGAAAGAGATTGCCAAGGCAACAAAAGAAGTTTTAAAGACTTTTATTGGTTGATTTTTTTTATATTAATAGTAGTAATGAAGACAAATGCTGATATGGAAAATGTTGATTGTAAATCTACGCTAAAACAAGATACGGAGGGGGCTTTATACATAGCCCATTCCGAAAACTGTTATGGCGAACTGCAAACGATGAAACAGCATAGCGAAGGTGTTGCTCGAATGATGAAGTCGTTCGCTTTATCTGGTGAATATGTTGACGTGTATACATATTGTGGCTTGTTACATGATGTCGGAAAATATAGTAAAGGATTTCAGAAATATATTAGAGCAGAAGGAGAAAAAGAACCTCATGCAAAATGGGGAGCTTATATGGCAAGAATGGATAAGTTAGTCAATGTTGCTTTTCCTGTCTTTGGGCATCATGCAGGATTGCCCAATAGAGATGCTATGTTCGAAACTTTGAACCAATGTGGGAAAGAAGAGAGCAAATGGCTTGATGTACTGTGTTCGTTAAAAGAAGATGGTCTATGTATTCCTCCTTGTGATAATTCTTCTTTTAATAGAATAGAAGGAAATACAACCAAAGAATTGTTTGTACGAATGTTGTATAGCTCTCTTGTTGATGCAGATAGTCTTGATACAGAATGGCATTTTGACAAAGAGCAATATTATGCACGCCCGCAGCTATCCCTTGACGTAGATGCCCTTTTATATGCATTGAATTATAAGCTGAGTTCATTTTCTCTTAATTCTCCACTAAATAGGCTTAGGACAGAGGTGAGATTGTATGCACAGAGTCTTGCAGCACAACCTCAAGGATGCTTCTCTATGACATTGCCTACTGGTATGGGAAAGACATTGTGCAGCTTGAATTGGGCTCTACATCATGCAAAAGTTCATTCAAATATTAAGCGCATTGTCATAGTCCTGCCTTTTCTTAGCATCATTGATCAAACTGCAAAGGAATTGAAATCAATTTTCAAGGACCATGATGTTATATTAGAGCATCACTCAAATGTTATCTATGAAGGAAAAGAAAGTAAAGAAGAAGAGTTTTATTGCAAAGACCCAAAACAATTAGCGACAGAAAACTGGGATTATCCCATTGTCGTTACAACGACAGTGCAGTTTTTTGAGTCTCTCTTTTCGAACCAGCGATCGAAATGTAGGAAATTGCATAATCTGCAGGATTCAATTGTCATTTTTGACGAGATACAAACATTACCAGTTCATCTAGCAGAATGTACAATGAAGATACTGAACGATATGTTGCATCTGTGCCGTTGTAGTATTTTGTTTTGCACTGCTACGCAACCGAACTTTCAAACACGTGCAGACTTTAAGGGGATTGATCGTATAGTGCCATTGGTTGAGAATCCTATGGTCATATTTGCTGCCACGAAAAGAGTTGAATATTATCCGGTTGCTGACTACGAAGTCCAATCAATAGATAGTATAGCACAAAAAGTTTGTGAAGAAAAAGAGTCTGTTCTCATTGTATGCAATACCAAGAAGAAAGCTAAGGCTCTGTTTGATAGTATAAAAGGAAAAGGCAATATGCAGGTTCTTCACCTGTCAACAAACATGTGCCAAAAACATAGAATGGCGGTTATTGATAAGGTCAAAAGCATACTTAAAAATGGTGAGAAATTGATAGTATGTTCTACCCAACTAATAGAGGCTGGCGTAGATATGGATTTCCCTATAGTATTTCGTGAACTTGCGCCATTGGAATCTATTATCCAATCGGCAGGAAGATGCAATAGAGAGGGTAAACTTAAAAAAGGCAAAGTGTTTTTGTTTCAGTTAGAGGAAAAAGGACAGCCTTCTGCAGAGTATAAAACTTTCACTCAATTTGCTCAGTTATGTTATCACAATAATGAAAATCGACTAACTGATGCAGATTTCTATGCAGAATACTATACGGATATAGTTAAGCTATATGCACCTGAGGACACCATAACTCCTAAACGAGAAAAATTGATGTTTCAGGATGTAGCAGATAAATATCATATTATTGATAGTAGTGCGACCTCATTGTTCGTGTATAGATATAACGAGGAAAGCTTGCAACTGTATAAAGAGATTACTTGCAAAGATTATCTTTCTCGAAAAGATTATCAGCAAATAGCACAATACTGTGTGCAAGTGTATAATAAGTTTGAACGTGACAATTCCGATAAGATAGCAGAAACTACAAATGGAGTAAAGGTTTGGAGTGGTGCTTATTCGGAAGAATTTGGATTAAGTAACGAAGAAGAAATATTTTGCATATGATAGATAGTAATATTGTAAAAGTAAGGGTAAAAGGCGACTATGCCTGTTTTACACAACCTGCGCTAAAAGTGGAGCGCATGACATATCCATGTATGACTCCGTCTGCAGCAAGAGGTATTTTGGAATGCATCCTTTGGAAACCTGAGTTTCAATGGGTTGTTAAAAGTATCAAGATATTGAAGCCGATATTATTCTCTTCAATTAAGAGAAATGAAATCAGCTCCATACAAAGTGGTACGCCTATTGACATACTTGATATGAGCAAACGTTGCCAGAGAAATAGCATCGTTTTGCGAGATGTTGAGTACATTATAGAGGCCGTTATTTATATGTCAGAAGATAATATTCAAAAGGTCAAAAACAGAGATAAAAAAGAAGGAAGAACTGTTTGTGAACCAATAGTCAAATATCGTGAGATGTTTAACCGACGTTTGAAAAAGGGTCAGTGTTGGCATCAGCCTTATTTGGGTACTCGTGAGTTTTCCTGTGATTTCTTCCCTGTTACACAAGGGGATGAGGATAAAGCGATAGAGCTTAACCTGACATATCCTATAGGTAGTCTTTTGTTTGATATTTGGTACGATAAGGAACATAATGCAACTCCAATCTATATGACAAATGCTGTCGTAAAGAATAGCACGCTTGTGTGTCCTGATGAGCTGAATGAAAAGATGCTTTCGACATCTCATATACGTGCAAAGCAAGAAGACTCAGTTAATCGCATATTGTATGACTTTAACAGAAAGGAGGAATTATGTTCGCAGAATTAGTAGAATTAGGTAAAAGAGTTTACAATGGTCACGATGCTTTAGGTACAGAAAAATGTAGTTGGGATATTGTCATTGATAGTGAGGGCAATTTCAAACAGTTGATTTCTTGTGATATAATGATTGAGGCAGAAAAACTATCAGCTAAAAAGGGGAAAGCTAGGTTGTTGCTTGATAAGCCTGAAGAAACTTTGTTGGGATACCATACACCTATAAGTGGTTCTACTGCTTTAACAGAAGTAGAGAAGAAATTTGAGCGATATTTCAACAAGCTTGAGGAATATAAATCTATTCAAGAGTTAGCTCCTGTTTTTTTATTCTATAGTAAACCACAGGAGGTAAGGAAAGCTATTGATGCATTCAAAGATAAAAAAAGCGGAAATATGACCTTTATGCTTGAAGAAACCCATATCCGCTTTGTTTCTTTACAATGCGTTTATGATGCTATAAAAAAGAAATATGAGAAGGGGTTGAGTGAAAGAAACAATGGCAATCGTTTATGTGCAATTTGTGGTTCTAACAAATATCCAATATTAGATGAGTCGCATGGTTCTGTAAAATTACCAAAAGGTCAGAAGGCAGGAAGTATGTTGGTTTCATATAATACCAATGCTTTTGAATCTTACAGCTTGAAAGGTAATCTCAATTCTGGCATTTGTACAAACTGTGCAAGAAACTATATCGAAGCTCTTAAGTTCCTTACTACAAATGGAATCGAAACACTCAATTCTAAGGAGGAAAAAGAGTTCAAATATACTAATCGTCAAAAGATTAGTGACGATACTATTGCCTTGTTTTGGACAAAGGTGCCTGATGATAATATCGACCCATGGTCTGATATTTGCCAACCTACAGTTGAAAGAATAAATAAAATGTTTTCTTCTGTAGTTACTGGTGATTCTCTTCGGGTAGAAACTGAAGTTGACAACTTTTTCTATTGTTGTACTTTGTCCTCTGCTGCAGCTCGAATAGCTGTAAGAGATTGGCTGTCTATTAGTGTTTCTCAATATCAGAACAACCTGAGACAATGGTTTGAAGATATTGCAACTATAAAAAATGGTGAAGTGTACTATCCTGGCATAAATACCATTCTTTATAATTGCATAAAGAAGAAAGCTAAGCCTACGCAGAGTGATTTCAAGGCAAAAGCTCGTATTGGAACCATGTTATGGCATGCAGCTCTAACAAATACACCATTGCCGTTGATGATACTTCAAGGTATATTAAGTCAAATAGAGCACGACAAGGCTAAATATGGTTGCTTTAGTGAGGAGAAATCTACTGTTATTCGATTAGTTTTAAATAGAAACAATAAAAACAAATATAATATGAAGAATGAATTAGATGAGCAAAATGCTAGTAAGGCATATCTGTGTGGACGTTTGTTTGCCTTAATCTGCAAATTACAGTTTAAGGCGCAAGGTGAAGTAAATAGTTCTATTAAGGATAGATTTTTTGCATCTGCATCAAATACTCCTGCGCGAATTATGGGCATTCTCTTGACAAAATATGTACCAGTTTATGAGAAGAAAACCAAAGGAGCATACAGTAAATCCATTACTGAGATTGCTGCTCGAATTGGTCATTTCCCAAATAAGTTTTCTATAATGGAACGTGGAGAGTTTGCTTTGGGATATTATTACCAATATAATACAAATTCAAACAAGATGAACAATGATAATAATAATTTTAACAATTAATTAATATGGAAGCAATAAAGAATCGTTATGAGTTCGTTTTCCTCTTTGACGTTAAAGATGGAAATCCAAATGGTGATCCAGATTTCGACAACATGCCTCGTGCAGACGAAGAGACTGATCAGGGGTTAGTGTCAGATGTGTGCATCAAGCGCAAAGTACGTAATTATATTCACTTGCTCAAGGGACTTAAGACTCCGTATGATATTTTCATCAGAGAGGGCAATATCTTGAATTCTCTGATTCAAGAGAAGAGAGATGAGGCAGACAAGACTAATGATGAAGAAAAGAAGGCTGTCAAATCTGGTAGACAAGCAATGTGTGTACAATACTTTGATATTCGTACTTTTGGTGCAGTTATGAGTACTGGTGAAGAGAAAGCCGATGAGGAAGATTCTGAAGAGAAAGGAAAAAAGAAAAAAGCAAATAGTAAGAAGAAGATAAAGGGACTTGGTGTTGTGCGCGGTCCTGTTCAGTTTACTTTTGCTCGTTCTATTAATCCTATTTTCTCAAAATCAAATTCACTTACTCGTTGTTGTATTACAAAGGAGAGTGATGAGAGTAAGAATAATACTTTTGGTAATAAATATACTGTAAGTTATGGACTTTATCGTATGCATGGTTTTATCTCTGCTTCAGATGCAGCAAAGACAGGCTTCTCTGAAGAAGATAAAGAGCTTTTGTTCCATGCTCTTATTAATGCATTTGAGAATGATCATTCTGCAGCAAGAGGAGAGATGAATCCAAGAGCTTTGATTGTTTTCAAACACGATTCTCCTTTAGGTAACGCTAGAGCTGGTCAATTATTTGATCTTGTTCAAGTAAAACTTATCGGGGGAGTAGAGTTCCCACGTTCATTTGGCGATTATGAAGTTACGGTACCTTCCCAAGAGGAGTTGGATAAGATATATCCAGGTGTAACAGTTGAAGAATTGATTTAGTATCATCATGTATACTGAAGACGAAATGCTCATGTTGTCGGGGATACAGCACTTTATGTTCTG
>ERZ1026878.918-NODE-918-length-20110-cov-15.984094_pt1 | contig 20110 bp, 33 predicted proteins | sample MGYA00380169_ERZ1026878 | MGnify/ENA primary metagenome ERZ1026878 (study PRJEB33269, sample SAMEA4719805) | human gut metagenome | biome: human-associated habitat; feature: organic feature; material: feces | place: Cameroon | collected 2013-10 ...
ATTTAACGATGTCTTCAAGGTAGCTGTTGGTCATTATCATCATGTTACGGATTTCCAAGACCGCACCATTTGTTGAAATTCCAGTAGCCACTATTGTTTCCATCTGCGCCACAGTGGTAAGCATGTTAGCGGAAATATTCTCTCCTGCAATCTGTAGTGCTGTGAAACGACCGTTTAGCTCTTCCGCTGTTTCTTGACCCATAGACTGCCAACCACCGCTTGTAGCCGATTGGGATGATGTTCCAGTGAAGCCCGTTACCTTAGACCATTCATCCCTACGCTTCATGCCCTCCGAAACGATGTCTTCATAGCGTTTGTTGAAGTCTTCTATGTCTGCATCGGTAAGCTGACCGTTTTTAGCCTTCATGAGAGCTGCCCAATCATCATAGAGCTTCTTCAAGTCACCGTTGATAAGGTCTTCCATTGAGTAAGAAAGAAGAGCCTTCTGCATCATTTCTGCGAAATCGTCTGCGAAGTCTTGTGCTGACTTATTCATATCCATGAGGTCAGAGATAAAGCTATCCTTCATGCTGTCAAAGGAAATCTGAGTAAGACTCTCCTTCATCTTATCTGTCAGCTCTTCTAACTTACCTGCCTGGTCTATATAGTCATTCAGCTTATCTGTCAAACGACCGCCATAGTTTCCCTTGCCAGTGTTCTCGATATGCTCCCATATAGCTACGTTACCACGGAGAAGTTTCATTTCTTCTGGACTGAGAGAGAAGAGGTCACCGTTAAAGTCTGATTTGACGTTCTTCTTGATCCACTCCATTTCATCATCATCAAAGCCACTCCAATACTTGTTCCAAGAACCATGAGAGGCATGATAGCTTGCTTGCGCCTTTGCAATGTCGAGGTAGTTCTGATTCGTTTCCTGCTGATTCTTGTAGGCTTGCTCGTAGTATGAGGTTGCCTTAGAACCATAGGAGTTTTCCATTGCATCAGTCAAATCCTCGATGGATTGCTGCAAGAGGGTGTTTCTATCCGTCAGCCTTTCGATGGTGTCATTTACCTTCTTGGCATTACCGTCTCCACCGAATAGACTATTGAAACCACCGAATGAAAGCGTGTTGAGGATATGAGAGATATTGTCCCCTATGCTCTTCAAAGGCTTCAGAAGGATATTACCAGATAGGACATCATCAAGAATGCCAGTCACAGCACCAAAGACTGTTTCTATAAGGCTACTTATGAGTGTTCCAAAGCCATCTTTGAGAATATCGAGGATTCCGAGTATTGCTGATATTATCTCTCCTGCCAAACCGCTATCCCCAAGTGCTTGTGTCAGAACCTTTGCTGCATTACTGTCCTTGCCGAGCAAATCTTGAATACCCTTAGCAATGATATTGGCTGTATCCTTCTGCATACTACCACCAAAAAGCTTGTCAAGGCTAAGAATGGAGTTTCCTATGCCTTTGAGTGACCCCGACGTGAGACCTTGCAATCCATCTTCAAGCTGTTGGAACTGAGAGACAGCCTTCTGAGCTGACGTTTGTAAGTCTGAGGTTGCCTTCTGTACTGTAGAACCGAACGTTTTAACATCGTCAGTTGCTGTAGTAAGATTCTTTTGTGCTAAGGCAAGATTTACCTCTGACTTGTCTATCTTTGTTTTGTCTCCGCCCTTCTTTGCCTTTGCGAGGTCTTCTTGAGCCTTGGTGACTGCTTCTGTTGCTTCTATCTCACGTTCCTGGGCATCAATGTAGCCCTGCATTGCAGACTGATAGGCGTTGATGTCGTCAGAGACCTTCTTGAAGATGTCGCTATCCCAAACGGTGGCAGAGCCTTGTAGCTTGGAGATAAGCTCCTGTATGGTCTTCTGCTCATTGATGTCTGTAGTGCTCTTGGAAAGCTCCTGCAGCTTCTTGATGGTGGGCTCCAGTTGTTCCTTGAACATAGCACCGAAGTCTCCGAAGACACTTCCCCAATCAATGTTCTGCCTAATAGCGTTTATCTCGATGGTTTGGAGGTCCTTCTTCATCTGCTGCTGAAGAGAGAGTTTCTCGCCCTGCGTCTGAGCCTTGGCAATCTTCTCCTCGTACTCCTCGGCAATGGCTTGCTTCTGCTGATAGAGAGAACCATACTCCTTCAAGTAGTCGCGCATGGCATCAAGGGATTCCTTGTTGACCTCTGCAGTCTGCTTGTCAAAGTTCTGCTTGGCGAGGTTTCTTGCTTCTGATAAAGCGTCTGTCTGCTCCTTGGTTAGGGATGATGATTTGCCAGCTTCCTTGTTCTTCTTCTTGAACTCGGCTTCCTGCTTGCCTATCTCAGCCAAACGCTTTTTGTAGTCGTTGTCTATCTCCTTAAGCTTCTTTTCTGTTCCCTCTCGCATGAGGGAAATGGTGTCGTCTGTATTCTTTTGAATGAGTTCTTTCAAGTTCTCATTAATCTCTTCCTGAGCCTTACGTTGATTTTCGATTTTCTTCTTAGAATCTGATACGGCTTTGTTTGCCTTGCTACTTGCAGCAGAGATACTACCCCAATACTTCTCGTATACCTTCTTTTTTTTATCGAGGTCTTCCTTTTTCTCCTCCCATCCCTTATTAGAGCCTTTCTTTGCCTCCTCTTCTGCCTTTACGGCTGCGTCATAATCTATCTTGGCTTTCTTCTTAGCGGCGGCATAAGACTCATCTTTGTTAGCTTGCTCATATTTACCGGTAAGATAGTTGAAACGTCCCTTTGCTTTGTTGGTCTCTTCTTCCAACTTCTTCATCTTGAATTGGATCTCTACAGGTATAGTAAACGTTCCTTGCTTCCATGCTGTATTTCTCCAACTTTTTATATCATCAAGCAATTCTTGGTATTTATCGAGAGCTTTTTGCTTGTCGGCTGTGAACTGTATAGGGTTGTCTTGTTGCTCTTTCCTTAGTTCATCGGCCTTGCTTTCCAATTCAGATATGACCCGGTCTGCTTCCCCACCATCGAATGGGACTTTTGTAGGATTTCTCTCTATATCATTCTTCATCGCTAATGCGAAGTTGGATAGATAATCAAGACTTTCCTTGCTTTGTTTATATTCATTTTCGGCAAGCTTTATTTCTATTTCTGTTGGCGTGGACAATTCATCCTTGGCTTTCTGTATCTTTCCGAGTTCACCTTCAAGCTTTGTTATGTACTCTAAGATGGAATCGTTAAGCTTGTCTGCCTTATCAAGTGACCAAGTGACCTCTATTCCATAGTTGTCTTTTAGTCCCTGGACAGCTGTACGTCTTGCATTTCCTGCTTCTGCTGATGCCGAGACATTTTGAAGTGCCTTTGCATATTCTTGCAGCTGCCTTATTTGTGCTTTTATACCTTCCTCTCGTTCACGGTCTGTCATTTCATTTAGTTGACTGTTGAACTCTGAGAGGTCTGTATTTTGGAGCTGTTCAACGCTTTGGTATATCTTGCCTAATTCTGGAGCTATGGTTCCCAATTCATCGAATGCAAGTTGTTTTTGCAGTTTCGTAGAGCTTGCATCTTGTATCGTATTAACAAGTTCCTTTATCTTTTGTTTTCGGTCTTCTACTTTCTGATTGAATTCATCCAATCTCTTATTCCATGCTTCTTGGGCTATTTCTGCTGCTGAGGCTGCTGTAGAGAATTTGTAGATTGCATACACAAGACTCGTTATTGCAGCTGCCATTAACACATATGGATTAGCAAGTGTAGCCTTTGCGGTTTCTTTTAACGCTGCTGTTAGGCTTTTTTGTGCTAATGTCAAGAATTTGGTTCGTGCTGCCGCTACCGCTTCTGCATTGGAAAGGTTTATACCGGCTGCTGCTGCAAGTGTTTTCTCTACTACGGCTTGTTGGAGTATACGGTTATTGAGTGTCTGGAGAGCAGTTACTGTCATGAGAACAGCCTTATATGTTCCGTATGCTGTTGCCGCCACCATTACTACCTCACCAACCTTCTGCCAGTTCTCTACAAGAGAGGAAACACCATCAAGACCTTTATTGATTATGCCCTCTTGAGACTTTCCAAGCTCATTGAACTTCTGCTCAATTGCATCCTCAATATTGCTTATCTGACCTGTTATCGTGTGACTTTGAGCCTCCATAAGACCGCCGAATTTACTTCCTTCCGATGTCATATTCTGCATAGCCTTAATGAAGATGTCACTTGTTACTTTGCCTGCTGTAAGCTGCTCTTTAACCTCTGCTATTGCATTGCTAACATCAAGACCCATAACTTTTGCAAGTTCATCTGCTATAGGGATACCACGGTTAAGGAATTGGTACAAGTCCATTGTGTCCATCTTTCCTTTTGCTATGGTAGTACCGTAAAGCATTACCAATTCTGATAAGTTCAAATTCATGCCGGCTGCTACATCACCAAGCCTTATGAGAGTGTCGTTTACATCTTCTGCTGCCACATTGAAGGCAAGCAGCTGCTTTGCTCCCTCTGTTACGTCCTCGACACCGAAAGGGGTTATAGCCGCTGTATGTATCATTTGCTGCATTAACTCATTCGCCTTCGATTCACTCTGTAACATTGTCTTGAATGCTATCTCAGTTTGTTGGAATTGCCCTCGTACCTGAATCATCTGACTGACGAACTTCCCTATGCTCCATCCTCCAACTGCTATATTTGCAGCGTTCTGTATTTTGTCTATAAAATCGTCTATAGATTTACCTTCTGACTCAATTTTCGCTGCTGTCTGATGAACAGCATTCTGAATATCCCTAAAACCTGATATTACCTTAAAGGTTTCTATTGTAGTATCAAACTTAAGACTTGCCATAGTGTTCTAAATTTCCTTGGTTTTTCGGTCTAACCCCCGTGATTTTTGAGACCAGTGTTCTAAATGCGAACTATCTCACGCCTGTGCGCGCAAGAGGTCGGTTATTCGGGGTTCTCTTCACTTTCTCTTACCGCTCTCATGACAGCTTCTCTATTGTTGCCGTCTATGTAATCCCCACTTGTTTGTGGTACTCGACATCTTCTTAACTCATTGTCGGACAGATAGATGGAAGTTACTTTATCTTTCATCATAAGAGTTAGGTTTGCGTATGATATTTCCCATACTACGTAATCGAATGTCCATCCGTATCTTTCACACGCGGCATCTATCAAAGATCCCCATATAGACATTCCTCCGAAGATATATTGGTTTTTGGTGTCTTTCGCTTCTGATACCTTAGACATTCTCTCTAATTCCTTCTTTATTCCTGTATGTTTTAGAATATCTTCGAGCGAGTTGTCTTTTAGTATTAGAATTAGGAGTGTTGATATATCTTCGTCGTCTGTCTCCTCTATGGTTTTCTGCAATGTATCAATATGCTGTTTGTCTAATATCTCCTTCTTTCCTTTTGATAGGTGATAGGCTATTATTCTACAGCATGTCTGTCGCTTATGTTTCACTAATCTCATTGTTTCGAGTAGTGGGTTTTCCGACAAGTTTTCTTTATCTATCTCCAGTGACTCTATAAGCTGTGACGTTATATACATCACAGCGAGTGTTTGAGGATATAGACATAAACGTTGATTGCCAATAGTGCATCCTATTGGCATATCTGTTAATACGTTTGCTATGATACTTCCTAATTCTTTCATGCACCCAAGGCAGGACTCGAACCTGCGTCTCTAAACCATCTTTTAAAGGTCATGGATTTTTGGCTGGGTTGACCTCGCTCTAACCAACTGAGCTACTTGGGTAAGTCCGACTGAGGTTGTCAGTCGGGAGGAAATTAAACACTGGTGTACGTTTCGGTTATGTCACCTTGCTCCTTGGCTCCTGCCGGATGCTTGAATGTCAAGGCATACTTACCGCCTGTTGCTTTCTGTGCTGTGATAATACGCCATCGGTAAGCGCAATACACGTCCTCGTTCTTCTTGTTGGTGGTCTTTGCTACTACATCGCCATCTGGGATGAGTGCTGAGTGTGTATACGTGATAAGAGCGCCATCGGCTGTTGTGTAGGCTTCCTCTGCACCTACTGTGGTGTTGCCCATATAGACACCAGGCAATTCTGCGTCTTCCGGCTGTACGGCTACCCTGTAGTTACCTTCGACAACACCGTCTATTGTTTGAAATGGTTGGGCCACGTTCTTTTTGATGAACATCTGATAGACCAACTCGTAGGTGGACTTCTTAGTCTTACGGTCTACTGTTCCACCTCCTTCTTCGGTCTGTGTCATTGTATCGCCCTTAGTTGGATTAACCTGTGTGGTGTTCTCCTTTGGGGTATCGAGCTTGTCCCACTCATTCTTTGCTGAGCCGACAGGCTGAACGAAAATAGAGCATTTGCCCCATGATGTTACTGACATATTGCTAATCGTTTATAGTTTTATATTCTACTTGATTATTTATAACATGTTCCCCACTATTGGTTGGGTATACACGCTGGCTTATTGCGCGTGCTACATACTGGTCCGTGCGGAACGATTCCAAGAGATTCCAAGACTCTTTACATAGCTGTTCAACTCTTAATGTTTTTTCTTCGAGTTGTCCATCTACATCATCGTCTTGAACGTATATATTCACATTGATTATCGCTACTTGTGTCTGTACTCCTTCGTTGGATAGTATGGAAATTACGATGTCTTCCGAATGCGACTTAGCAGGACGTCCCTTTTTGCTGAGAACACCGGACACATTATTTACCAACTCAGAATCTTTCATATAGTGATAAATGTCTGTTCTAATAGCTCCGTCTGACTTCATAATTTCCATGTGTTTATTTCTCTTACAGTTGTATCTATAGCTGTCTTCACCCTCTGTTCTACTTGTGATAAAGCCCATGTCTTAGTTGAAGAAAGGACATCTTTGCTTTCCAAAGCTTCTACTTCACCTGCGTATTCCATAGCTGCTACTACAACAAGTGCATATACCCTTGAATACTCTTTAGCTAAGCTATCTATCATCTTTTTACCTTTAGCACTACCTTCTGTGCCTAAAAGCACTTGGGGAAAAGTAGATGACATAAATTTACGGCCTTGGTCAAATACAGAGTAACCGATAGAGCTACGTAGATTGCCTGTATGGTCTATCCAACTTTCTTTCGAGGAACGGTCTCGTATTCTGACAACACATTCTTCTCCAAGCTTTGTTAAAGCTTTCAATACAGACTGCTGCAGACGCTTTGCTGCTCTATCCAAGAAAGACTGTAGATCAGAAGCTTTGGTTGTCATTCTTATACCCATAGTTTACACTGAAGTTGATAACGATGGAAACCCTTTACTTTCAATATGACTTCATCTTGTCCTAATACATTGAGCTTCACAAAGTCTCCATACTCAAACTTCTTTACTCCAACAGGCATATTATAGACACTATAAGAGTAGTAATCCATAGAACCGTCAGGTATAACAATTTTGTTTGCTTCTCCTGCCGGCACTACATCACAGTCACAGCAAAACTCCCACTGTAATGTTCCTGGATAATAATCGCCATTTTCATCTGTGTAACCGCTCGTCTTTTTTTGGCGATACAACTTTGATGCGTGGAAACTTAATATACTCATTAGCAGTTTATATAAACAGTTGGTTTTGGTTTTAAAGAAACTTCCTCTTCACCTATTGACAAATACAGTCTATTAGCTTGAATCAATATCGCCTTTCTTTGGTCCTCAGAAAGCGAACCAATTGACTTGTCTGATTCTGAGAAGTTTACGGCTTGAACAAGAGAAAGAAGACAGTCGGCAAGGGCACCTTTGTAAGAGTCACTTTTTGAGACTTCGCTGCTGAAATTGTCTTCTATGTTAAGCTCGCGCTTTATACAGACATTCTCCACATAACCGAATGGAATAGGTATGTGTATTTCATCAATAAGTGCTTGTCCGATTGTCTTCATATTTTTAAGTTGTTGGTGTTACATTTGTTTTGAATTGCCCTTTCTTTACTGGTGGTAGCTCATTGTATGCTTCTACAATGTCAGCATCTGAGGCATCTGAAGGTAAGCTTGCTCCGAGTGCATTCAGACCAGTAATTGCTTCATTCTTCTTATAGGTTTTGTCGCCTATTGTTACTTTCTCGTCTGATGCGTCTTCTGCTTCCTTGTCTTTGTTTACCTCGATATGCGGGTCTTCGACTGTAACGTCAATCTGATATATTGTATCAACGTCTTCAATCACAGGTAGACAGTAAGCCTGAATTGCTGTTGTCTCCATTAGTGGGTCGGTTGTAGAATACTGAGATATGAGCTTATAATCAATCTGTTGATAAACAACACCATTGACACGGTTAGTGGCTTCTGCTACCTGGCCATAAACGAGAGCTCCAATCATCTGATTACATACACCGATTACCATGTTCTTATTCCAAGGCTTAACACTTCGGCGTACACCATCCTCTTCAAGACGAACAGTTCGGTTGATAATTCGGAATGTAACACCTGTTTCATCAGTAAATGCTTCTTGGAACTTACTTGATGTAGGAGTTGGCAACTTGGTTGTTGAATCATATGTCTGACCATTGTATGTGGCTACAAGCTCCTTGGCTGAATCGGTCTTCTTGAGTGCGTCAAATGTGGTTTTTGCTATCCAGAACTGGATAATTGAATTTCCATCATTTGAAGCTCGCTCTATTGCAGCCTTCAAGTCGTCAACTGTTAGACCTACACTTTTATTCGCAATACCGAGCTTATTGTCTTCAAGATAGTTGTAGCGAATGCGTAACAGCTCTTTTGGATTGTCGTCGTCACGAACAGCAACAAATCCGTTTGAAAGGCCATATAGGAGTGCGTACTCATTACGCTCGTCAACACCCACAGAACAAGCTACCGGGTCTTGGGCAAGCTTTCGACGGATTTCTGCTACTTGTCCACCTTGTGACTCCATGATACGAAGAGCAAGTATTTCCGACTCTTTTAGGAACTTCTTCATACCCATCTTAGGCAGCTTTCCACTCGCTACAGAGATTCTATCTCGTGATTTCAGTGGAACTGGTGAATCAATGGCTACATAATCAGCGGCAACAAAACTTGTATCTACTGTGTCTGTCTCCCATTTATTGTCCGTACTAAACACTCTGCGTAGAATTGAAGTGTCCTTATGAAGATAAGTCATTTCGTTCTTACGCTTACCGTTGATCTTTTCAATGAGCGCCTTCAATTTAGGAAAGAAGCTCAATACATACATTAAAAACAAAGAACTCTGCATAGTTATCCTATTTTGTCATGTCCCCACTGTATTGTTGGAACCGCTGTTTTAAAGGCAGACTTTATAGATTCCACAGAATAAGGCACTGCCTTGTCATTAACCTCTCCTGCTGTCATTACTCCTACATGTGGAGTGTCTTTCGGTGCCGTAGTCATGCAAATACCCACGTATTCTGCATCAGATGGTAGGGATGAATATGCACCTGCGCTTATAGGCATGGGTTTATACTCTCCATCCTTGGTACTTCGAATTATTACATGTCCACACTTGATAAAAGGTTCGTCAAAACCTGTCATGTCAAGAATTACACCTCCCGTGATTCCGTTAACGTAATTGCGAATTACGACAGACTCTTTGCCGGAATCAAATACTTCTGCGTTACTTACTCCGTACATACATTTTTAATTTTTAAAAAGTTTCTGCTAATTCTTCTATGTCTTTGTCACTTAGAACTTCTGGCTTGTCTTCTTTGTCTTTGTGAACTGTCTGAGCTGATGATGCTCCAAGTTTTGCAAGACCAGCATTTGCTCTCTCTTGATTAAGAGCGGACAAGTCTTCAGTTACACCATCATAGAAATCGTCAAACTCTGATTCGTTCTCAAAACTCATTCTGTCAAAGTTTTTGAGCACGTTCTTACCGAAAACACCAGTATCTTTGAGCAAGGCCTGCAATTTTGCGCGTCTTCCGTCTGATACACGTTCAGACTTCAAGCCTACTAATTCTGTCTGTATAGCTTTATTCTGTGCAATGAGTGCCTGAGCCCATGCTGGTATTTTATCAGCTTCTTCTGATGGCTTATTTGACTTTCCTTCGCCGTTATCGTCGTCGTTGGATTTGTTATTCTTATAGTTCTGAATAACACGATTGGATGCCTTTTGGGCAATTTTAAGATAAGGAACTACCGAATCTACTTCCGCTGAAATCTTTTCGTTAATGTCCTCTTCTGAGGCTTCTTCGTCAAGTTCAAGGTTATCGGCAATGTCTGCGGCAATACCCTCCAACTCACTTGAATTGAACCCTAACGCCTTACATTTAGGTTTCAAGATACTTAGTACCTGCTTTGTTTTCTTTTTCATTTAATTTTGATATTTAGTGATTAACCAATAAATATCCCAGTACGATGATGTTGCAGCTAAGTATGGTGCAAATATATAGAAAAAGATTTGACTATCAAAGAAAAAACTTATAAATAAGTCTCTGATAATCAAATCTTTGTATGTACATACAAATTATTTGGACAATTAAATAGATTTGGAGTATCTTTGTTTGGTGCAATAACTCTTACTTCATTTATTCTTTAATTTTAATTTTTTGCATCTGTTATATATTGCATTCTCGTCAACACCAATTTTGGTAGCAATGGCTTTTGCGGTAAACTTTCCATACATACGTTTTATTATATAGTCTTCGTCAGGTGTAAAGATATGGTTCTTACTTATCCCTAACGCTTGCAACTTTCTATGTACTGCCCAATAATTTCTTCCAAGATTGTCTGCCAATTCTTTTGTTGACATTACGAGAGAATTTACTTTTAAATACTCTATTTCTTTTTCTGTGAAATGTTTACCTCTACTCATTACTCTTTATTTTTATATTCTTTACACTTGTTTGTCAAAAATGCTTCTAACTCTCGTTTCTCATGTGCTACTCGCTTCTGAGATTCAAAGGTTAGCTTCTTTACATCAAGAGTTCTTCCTTGTTTGTTGGTACCAGGAATAATCTCTGTTTTACACTCGTACTTATCTTTAAACGGTATAATGCCGAACAATCTTCGTTCTGTACATCGTGTTATCGTACCTTTCAATAAGACTTCTCTTGCTTCATACTCGCTATCGGAGTGCAATCCGATTATACCTTTCTGCGTTCTGTATATTGTTTCTCGTTTCATAATCTTTCTATTCTTGTTTGATGTTAAACTTCTGCTGCCAATCGGGTTCATGAATGTTACTTTTGACCTCCCATTTAGATGTTATATCCTTATCATAATTACCGAGTGGTCCTCTTACATACTTTTTACGCTCGTCGTAGGCACAGAATGCTCCTTGGTCAAAGACTACTCGCCATATAAGGTCTAATGGTATACGACAAGGGAAAAAGTGAGCTCCTTGAATAGATAGTATGTCTCCCTCATAAATCTCTTTGTCGTTTTTATCAGTAAAACCTGTGAACTGGCAGACGGTTTTTTGGTCAACCGTGTAAACACGATGGTAATCACAGCGACTATATCCGTCATCAGTCCAAGGTCCTGTATTGTCGGCAATCAGAACATCACCATCAAGGTGTTGCAATAAATCTCCTGTAACCCATTGTCCGTTATCTTGTCTCTTTGCTTTGAATTTGATTGTTCTCATAGTTTTTATTCCTTTCCAATTAATCGTTCATACTCAGACATTGTGATTTCTACAAGGTCTGGATTCTCCTTGTCAGCTCGGATATTGTCACCCAAGCGGATAAAACAATGTCCTGTCTTGGAGTGACGAAGTTGGGGAATTGTTATACGACTCCCACTTCCTTCATTCAGTCCTAACTCCTTGAGGATTTTCCAATAGTCTGTGACTGCGTTATATGAGGACAAGACGACACTAATGGCTTTGCCTTGCTTGGTTCTTTTGATGGGAACTATTCTTATATAATCGTTGAAAATTTCTTCTTTTTTCCACAACTTCTTGTCAAGCTGCTCCCATCTTTCTTTGTCCACTAAGATAGAGGTGACTTTGCAAATTCGGGTTAGCGTGGAGTCTGGCATGTAGCCACCAAAATTATCTAACTCAAACCCGACAGCTTCTTCCACTCTCTTGACATAAGCCTTTAACTCTTTGTTCTCAGCTTCGCAAACGCTCTTGATGTATTCGTAAGCACTGCTTCCTTCTTTTGCTTTGTATATCATATGTTTATCGTTCTTTGGTTTTACAATGATTTTGGATAAAACTGGCACACATTGTTGCCCGGTTTTTGATTATTTGAATCTGAGCAGATGTACAGTTATTGCAAGCAATCTCAATTTCCTTAAGTCGCAAGATAAGCTCATCCTTCAATTCTTGGTCGATTACATACTCTTGTGTTGCACCCTCTTCTGGTTTGATGCGATACTCATAGTGTTGTAAGTCGAATTGACCATCAAACACAATATCCACTTCATCCCAAGGTGCAAACTTCATATTCTTTCGTCTGCACTCTACAGTTCTGCCTTCCGCGTATCCTTGTATTATGGGCAACATGGCTTTCAAATCTTCTTTCATTACTTATTCTTCTTTAAGTTCTACAGGATTATCATCCCATGTAAGTTTTCTACCAATAATCTTTTCAATAGTACCTTTTGGCAATTCTATTGAATGTCCTTGATAATAGGCATCACCTGTATCTTCATTACGCCCATCATGTTTAGGATACCACTTTTCATAATTTTCACCAACGTATGTACCCCATACATGATTTTTATCTTTTTGTGTATTTCCTCTGAACGGTTTTACATTGAAAATCTTTTCTGTACCATCTTTATCTACTGCTAACCATACCATAACTATTCCTCCTTAATGCCGAAGGGAGTACCGTCGGCAAAAACCCATCTTTTAAATGCACAGGCGTATTGGTCTATTACTCCATTTTTAGGTGCAACGCGTTGCAGAAGTTCATACTCTTTAGTTTTCTTGTTCCTTATCCACCCGAACGGCTCATGCTTTTTCATTTGCTGCCAGCATTCTTCTGCATTAGCAAATGGACGGTATTTGGGCTCTGGCTTGATGCGGTATCTTTGCGGATTTAAATTAAAATCACTCTCATTGCCCAGATAGCGCCAATCTATATCTTCTTGTACCAGTATAGTTTTACCTTCTGCAAATGCTTGTATTATGGGTAGCAATTCTTTTGCTTGTTCTCTGTTCATATTATTTCCTCCTTTATGTTTAATCTTTAATTTATCCAAACGATTCGTGTTTTAATATTTCTTCCCAACTCTCCTCATCTTTATCTTCGGATTTGTCCTTACTTAAAAGGCATGTGAATATGCTGTATGCGTTCATGTAATTCTTGTTCCATTAACTCATATTGTTTTAGCTTTTCCCGTAGTAAAAAGTCTTCTTTTAAATCACCAACATAATAATCGCCCTCAAGTAGGTCTGGGATATATAATTTGTCTGCATCTTGCGTCCAATGATTTAAAGCAAGTATATATCTTTGGTTTCTTGGATGTATCATGAGATAGTCCCAACACTCATAATCTCCATTGACAATTCTTGTTATTAAACAGAATTCTGAAAGTTGCGAAAACTCCTTTAATTTTTCCATCTTAATCCTCCAATTTCATCTGTATTTTATTGTAAAGATACTGTTCACGTTTAGAGCGTGTGCCATCTTTCTTTTGATAATTCACCATAATATTCATCTGTTCTGGAAAGTCTTTACTAAAAGACATTCGGCAAATCCAGCACACTTTCCCATTTTCATCCACGCACATGTCGTTTGGTTGTACGGGATAGCCGGCAAGATAATCATCTTGCAGTTTTCTTATTTCCTGCTGAATTGCCATACTCTTGTCTTTCAGCACGCTCATGCGCTTTTCAAATTCTTCTTGTGTCATATTTTTGCTCTCCTACATAAAGTTTTTAATAAATTCTCGAACTTCTTTCAAGTACTGTCCACCGCAATCCTTTTCAAGCTCAATCATTTTTTGCTTACTGAAGTTTGCGACTTCTATCATTTCGACAGTTGGCACATCTTCAAGTTTCTGTATTATTCGGGACTGTATTAACAGCCACGAACCTCTCTCAAAGTCTGTGATACGACTTTTCCCAATTTCTTTTTCAGCTTTTCTACACAAACCGCATAGTTCGCGCATTTCTTTTTCAAGCTGCTCAAAGGTGTATTGCCTCCAATGATAGCTAAGATACGAGCCTTTATTGACAGCGTCTTTTAATATTTCTTCGTTCATTTTTCTTCCTCCAATTCTTTTTGTATTTCGTTTAACCATTTTCGAACTACCTTTCTTGGTATTCTACCGTGTGTACGCCACTCAACATCTATTCGGATATTTTGAATGCGCTCTATTGCTGTTGCTTTGCTCATTTTCTTTTACGTTTTTTGTTTTGCAGATACTGTCCGTATTCTTTTGGCGTGCTTTCAAATATTGGACCACAAACTTCTTTAAATACAGGCTTGTTGTAATAAGGTCTGTATATGTTTTCTATCTGTTCTATATTATTCATGTTTTGCTATTTTTATCTCTCCCTGCTGTCACCAGGGAGAGGGTTAATTACTTCTTAGGACGGTATGTAATATGCTGCTTGTATTCACGTGCTGTTGTGACTTGATTACAATCAGAATACACCTTTCCATTGTTTAATTTTGAAACTCCTCTAATGCCAATATAGCCATCTTCGAGTTTATAAACGTATGTTGTTATTGAATAATGGTAATAATTCCTTGTATTTAAATCCTTTGCAACTTCTTTGACTGTATCATTCAAAATTGCTTCTATAGCTTCATACAAAGATTCAAAATTGCCATTTTTAATTATCTTTATTGCTTCTTTTACTTTCATCGTGTTTATTTTATTAATTCGAATTCATAGACGAATACATAGGGGTTTGATGCCCATGTGCCTTTTCCTGCGATCTTGTCAATGAGCAGGGAGTATGGTTTTTTGGCTGTCCCATAGGTGGCAGATTCATCTGTGATGCTGTAAAAATGCGCCTTGTTTATTCTGCTCTCAAAATCCACGATACCCTCAGCCAAACAATCCTCTTCGCTGATGTCTTGCAGACGCTCGATACGAATGTTGGTGATGCGGATGCGGTGTGGCATGAGACCTGCTGCAACAAACATTTTGTTGTTATAGCCTTTGTGGCCTTTTAATTCCTCTTCTAAATCTTTACCAATTTCATATTCTTGTTCGTAATAGTCGCATACTGCCTTGTATGGCTGCGCCACGGCTATCTCCTCACCTATCTTGTACTTAGATGTTCCGTACTGACCGTTACGAAGAAAATAAGAAAAAGAGCCATCGTCATTTTTCCTTTGTTCTACACATGCAACATCTATCAAAGTTGCGTTTGCTATTCGCCTGGTCTGCGTCTTGCGTCCTTCAAGCACGGCTTTGGTTAAGCCGTACTTGTCGTTAAAAAGAATCTTTTGCATGGTTTATCTTCTTATGTCGCCACTCATGGTTGAGCAGTCACCTTCGATATTGTCACAAGTGACGCTGCCACTCATTGTTGAGACATTGCCTTCAACTGTTTGACAATGCACGCTACCACTCACTGTTTTCACATTTGTCACGTTGCCCTTGACGGTTACATCTCCGCTTGTGGTCTTAATGTACTTTACAGAGCCAGTTATCTCGATTTGGAGGGGAACGTTTGTGTATTCTTCGACAAGCTTGCCATTGATGAATACCATTCCTTTTCCTACTTTGAGTTCTTTTGCTCCACGTATAACGTTGCCGTTGATTATCACCGCTCCGTCTATGTCAGCTCCGAAGAACTGCTGACAGTTGTTGTTGTGTACTTCCATATGATAATGCTTTGTTAATGATTAGGGAAATTTACCTCTAAATTTCCTCGGTTTCCCTAAATTTATCTTTGAATTGACAGTCTTTAGCAACACTCTTAATGTGTTCACTCTGTCCTTGCAATTTGCAGGAATACATATCTCCAAAGCCAAATGACCACATTATGAAGTGTTTACAATTGCATCTTCTACAGGTTCTTTCTATCTTATTCATATTTATCCGATTTTATATCTTTAAGTTTGCATCTACACCTAACGCCCAAAGAATGTGCTGAAGCTCGTGTACGTAATTGACAGGGGGACAATAACACATGGGCATCAAGGGAGGAATACTTGATAAATGCCTTCCATTCCGTGTACCTATACTCAATGGACAGAGACCTTATAAGACCATCCATAGGTAAGTCTATAAACTTGTTGTAACATTTTTCTGGGTACATGACATCAAATCTGTTCTTTTCGAGGATTTGGGGAGTTAAGGGAATTGGGGATAAATATTTACACCAAACACCGCAAGAAATGCTACAATTTACTTCAAGCTCTTTAAGAGTAGCACACCCTTTCAAATTCATTTCTTCAAAAAATTTTTCGGAGTCTATTGCTACTACCTTGCACACCTCACCTTTAGGTACCATACAACCTATTTCGCTTACTATTACGAGGTCTCCTATCCTCAAGTCTTCTGCTTTAATCATTTGTCACTTCCTTTCGGTAATATGTCGTTAATGTAGCACCACTTTGTAATTTTGTTATACTCAACGAATTTCTTCCATTCCAAATCGTCGAATACACCATCAATACCAACGTCCATACCACCTTGTTCGTCGTGCCACAGGTAAAGAATAGCAGCCGAACCTTGTGGTTTCTCGCTTGCATCATGCCATAAAGCACTCTTTAACCATTCAATACCATCTTTAAACGATGCGCGACACGCCTCTTCCCTAACCAAGATACTACGGCACGGATTGTATTTGTCAGCATTCTGAATTGCTGCTTTTATGATTTTATTTTCGTCTATCATATCATTTTCCTTTCTGTTTTGAGTTCCTGTAATGACTTATTATATTATTTAACTCTGACAACGACATTTGCTTCTGAGCAATCCAACGGTTAATGATTTGCTCTAAATTATCTTTCTCTGTTTTCGCTGTCCTTCTGCTGTAGAAGTCTGGGCAATATGATTCATCTCTTGTCTCGACATGTAGCATGAAACACTGTCCCCATTTGTGCCAAAAAACAGTTTTTACAATGTCCGAATCTCATTCTGCTTTAGTTATGTTGATTTCAATCTGAACTTTATTAGTTGCTTCTTCGTCCATTACGCCTTTTGTCAGGCTATAGAGGTATTGACCAAGACGCTGATAAAGGTTGTCTTTGCCTTGCTTATCAACGTTGTGTGTAAATTCTATAACTTCTAAGTATTCTCCGAACTTGAAAATTATGCCATTATCGGCTTCATTTATAGTTGATACGGTTTTCATAATGTTCTATGTTTTAATTCGTTAACCCCAGACTTGAAAAACTTTCTCCAATCTCGCACTTCACGGGACGGGAAAAGTTGGCATTCTGCATCGGAATAGTCGGTAAGATACAGACCATCCTTACTAAAAGTAAATTGGCGAAAATTCTTATCCTCTACGTATATTGGATATTCTACATCGTCTAACACTCTTTCAAGACTCACATTTCCAAATATGGGTGAATACAGTTTTGTGCCTTTCGGGCAGTCTCGGAGAATTTCCGCTATGTTGATGTTATTGTTCATTGTTGTATGTTTTATAGTTTTCTTCTGTTATTTATTTTCTGGTCCAAGATAGACTCTATCTTGTTTCTTTATCTTCTCAATGAGTTCTTTAACTTCGTTGCGGACAAGAATGTCTTCAAGACCTAATTTCCTTATTCCGTCGAGTGCTACAAGAATGTCGTGAGCTGTAAGCATATTGTGCCAACGTTGGATTTGGTCTATAAACGACAGTATGTCCACGTTGTAAAACGAACACGAGATTTGTTTCCCTTTTTGGTGTTGTAGGCAAAAAGAAAGAAATGCTTACGTGTGAGGAACCACCACAGGGCTGTCGCCTTAATCTTTATATCTCTGAACTTCTGTTTAATTGTCTTTTTATTCATTGTCGTATGTTTTTTAATTGCGTAGAATATGTACTTTTACTAACTTGTGTATTGCCCGAGGCTGCGACTTGCAAAAGCTTTCGATAAAACGTCGCTCGAGTTCGTCTTGAAACACAGGACGGTCGGACATAGGAATAAGGATTTCAGCACGAATGCGCTGACCATTGTCGAAAGTGAGGATGGCTGTGCGCGGTTGGGGGTATAAACGGATTGTTGCTCATAAGGATTATTTTTTGAATTTCTTATAAATCGTTCCATCTGGTCCTGATATTGTAACATACGCTTTATACCCATGTTTTTTTCCTTTTCTTACCAGATTATGATAATTTATCAGTTTGTTCTGATTACACTTCTTGTACAAAAATATATTATACAAAGACATTGGGAGCTTGTCAAAGCAAGCAGCTATTGTCTTTTTTCTTAGTCTCTTTTTCATTTTGCACTCCTTTCTGATTCTACTACACACGATAATTGTTCTACTTGGTTCTGTAATTCCACCTGCTTCTTGAGAGAATTGTCACGTTCAGCTCTCGCATTCGATATGCAAACAAAGCTTACAGTAACAGATACTACTACTACAGCACCCATGCACAACCAGGGTAGCTGATGTACGAAACTGTTTACTTCTCGACAGACTCCCTTTATGAATGCCCAACCATACTTTACTGCGAACAAGCCAGCTTCTTTCGTAGTGGCGTTGTCTGCAAAGTCTATTTTTGTTGTTATCATAATTAATCCTCCAGTTTCTTTATGTCTTGATATTCGTAATACAGTATACGCTTCTTTGCTGATCGTGTGCCATCATTTTTAGGTGGGTTCACGTAAATGGTGAAATGACCATTCGGTGTTATACCGTTCAGCAGTGTAGGACATATATCATGTATCCAAAAGACCTCTTTTGTTTTGGTGTTAATACACTTATCGTCTTTCTTGTATGGAAGGCTTTTGATGTCTTCATTTACAAGTCTTATAATGTTCTCGTTGATGATATTTCTATCAGCAAGTAAACCGATGATTTTGTTATTCATAATTATCACTCCAATTTTAGTTATTATTCGATTTTATATTCTTGCTAATGTTTATAGGAGTATCTTCCTTGAAGTATTCCCATGATGTATATTCTTCTTTCATAATCATATATGTGTTAAAAGGTTGGTCCACTTGATTCATACTCGCTATCGATAAGGTAATTGTCGTTTGGCTCGTACTCGTCTTCATCGTACTCTTCATCATCAATGCCATCATCGTAGCAGTAAGGGTCGTTATCGCCATAATATCCACCATTGGCGTAGAATGCTTTCCAGTCTATCATAGTAATTCGAATTGCCAAATGGTACATTCCACTGCTGCTCGACTAACTCCTGTGCATACTTTCCTCATAGCAACGTTTACATCGCCACGAACAAAGATTTTTTGACCTCTTACAAGACGCTTATCTGAAGAACATTCTCCTTTCTTCTTGCAATAGATTACCATGGACTTGTCTAATCCGTTCTTATCAATACCTCTTTTTACATCGACTGGGAAGGTGATTTCTTTTTTGTTATCGGCTGAAATGCCAACCTTAGCATCCTCAGTTATTGTTCCTATAAATTCAAGTGCTATCATATGTTTGATTGTTTAGTGAAATATTTGAATAAGTATGTACATTTCAGCTATGAATATTGCTGTCATTATACAACCGGCAAAAGTATCTTTGTTGTACTTCATATGCTTGACCTCCAAAATTTTAATAGTTCTAAACCAGTGTAGTATTTCCGTTTTGTAGCTTTACGGATTCCACATTTTAATAAACCTCCTTTGGTATAATTCAATATTGAGTTTCTGTGAACTCCCAATATCTTTGCAGCTTCCGCTATGCTATAGCGTGACGTTGCATTTACTTCTGGTTCTACTGCGGTAATCATATTAATCTTCGTTTTGCAGTTCTGAATACTCTTTTTCTAAAGCATTTAATTCATTAACGAAGTCTTTTGCGGCTTCTTTTATCTTTATGAGTGCTTCAACATTTGAAAGTAGATAACCTGCTTCCATGTAAAAGTTTGCTTCTGTTCCAAGGCTTGTTCCAGAGAATATTTCAAATGAACCTGTTGCTCTTATACTTGTTGTGAAGGACTCTTCTTCCCGTTTTGTCTGGGCTTTCCATACCAATTCTAACATTGTATTTCTTTCTCCGTCAAGAGAAATTGTTATTTTGGCACCTTTATAAGTTGAGTCTACACATTCAACTTTCCAATTTGTTTCTTTCAATATATCAGAAACTCTCTGTGAGCATTTTTCAAATGTTTCATTTGACTTGTTCATCAACTCGTTGTTCTTTTCAGTATTCATAATCTTTAATTTTTTTAATTGGTTCAACTTGTAGGAGTCAGGCTTAGTCAACCTTACTACCTTATTTC
>ERZ1026878.921-NODE-921-length-20053-cov-3.834983_pt1 | contig 20053 bp, 23 predicted proteins | sample MGYA00380169_ERZ1026878 | MGnify/ENA primary metagenome ERZ1026878 (study PRJEB33269, sample SAMEA4719805) | human gut metagenome | biome: human-associated habitat; feature: organic feature; material: feces | place: Cameroon | collected 2013-10 ...
TTCAAATAATAAATATTTACTTTTATTCAAAAATGAAGTTTTTTATCAACCCTTTTCCAAGGATTGATAGAAAAAATATTAAACCCCTTCAACAACGTAGCTGACAAACTGAGATGCCCACATTACACAGGAAAGAGCAATGATAACAATCAGAATACGTCTAACACCATCACCAAGCTGGCCGGTAAACAGACCAAAACCAAGAATAGCAATACCAAGTACAGCCAATACAGGAGCCACATCATTAACAAGCGTATTTTGTAAATCTGTTAAGATAGTCACAAAAGGCAAAGTCAGACCTTCTGCAAAAGCCTGATCTCCAGAGAGGAAAAAGAAAGTAAAAGCAGTCGTTACCGCAAATACGGTAGACAATTTAAGAGAGCAGAAAGATTTCCAAAGACTTTTCATAATGAAATACCTTCCTTTCTAAACATGAGAATAAATATAACTCTGAGATTTCATATCAAATCCCTCAAGATCAATCATGTCATCGACCAGACGGACAACTTTACCGTCACATGATTTTTTCTGAATGGAGATGATATTTCCTACTGTCGTACCAACAAGACGCTGAATATCTGTTGTCGTGTTATTGGCACCCATAGCTTCTTTAACAAGAAGTTCCATACGAGTTAGACAATCGATACAACCATCAGCATGAATGGAAGTTAAACCACCGGGATGGCCTGTATTCCATGCTTTCAGCATGTCATAGCAGGCCAGGTTACGAACTTCGCCGATGATGATACGTGTAGGAGAAAGACGCATACAGACATAAACCAGATCTTGCATTGTCACGGAAGTGGCTTTATTACCAGAAGTGGTCAAGTACTGCACATCGTCAGAAGAACACTGTAATTCCGGAAGATCTTCCAGAATACATAACCGGTGATCCGGATTGAGTTCCGAGAGCTTTTTCAAAATAGCATTGAGAAATGTTGTCTTCCCAGAACTGGTAGCACCACAGACCACAATATTCTTTCTTTGCAGAATAGAATCACAAATTGCATCGTAATAATGCTTTGAAAGAACCCCCTGATTGATATAATCTTCCAGGGAAAATATCTTTTTAGGCTTCTTACGGAAGAAGAATGTTGGCCGAGGACTACACGGTGGATATTCAATCTGGGCACGGATTTTTAAAAGCTGAATTTCAACCCCAAGCATGGGATGATCTTCGTTGATAATCTGATCATTCATACCAGCCACAATTTCACATATCTGCCGAACTTTAGCCGGTGTAAGAACAATATTCGTAGCATGCCGACCATGAATAGAATCATAACGAACCACATAATCCGTATTGATATACACTTCTGTGATATCGTCATTGTCTATCAGGGCCTGGATATCTGGCCCAAGGGCTGTCCGAAGCATTGCTTTATGACGTTCAAAGGTATTATCCATTGGAATCACTTCCATCCTTCATAGATACGTCTTTATCCACATCCACAAGAGACGGCTCATTTTCTGCAAGATAATCCTTATAAAATTTGCAAGCCTCCACAATAAACTGCAAATCATTAGGATCGATTTTCCAAAGTTTCAGTTCAGTAGAAAGAATTTCAAACTGCTTTTTATTAGCTGCTCTCTCTTTATCGTTAGCTTCTCGAGACTTTTTATTAGCTTCATCCCTGAGATCCTTGACCGTTTTCAAGTCTTTGTCGAGATCTGCCAATTTTTCTGCAAAAGATTTAACCTTTTTTGAAGTAGGCATTATTAATCACCTCCTTTACTTTGAGGGCGAAGCCCTACCTGATTTTTTTTATCCAATGCATGGCCTTTATCTATCTTTGACATCAGATCATGCATGAGGAAAAACTTATTTTTAGGACTGAGTACCAGCAACCCTTCCAGCTGCATGGCCGATTTATCTGAAAGGAACGTGGATGTTTCATCTGGCCTGAGAAGGGGACGTTCCTGTTCAATATAGGTATAGTTCTTTTTTGCCAGGAAACCTTCGGGAGTGGATTTCTGTTTCACAAGAATGGTCTGGTTCCCCAGAAGTTCACTCAGATGTTTTCTGGTATCGTTATCGTTAGGGCCAAAGTAAACCTGTGTCTGACAGTTTGTCAGAAGATCCAGGTTCTTATATATCTTTTTTAGCTGTTCCAGGCCCTGAATGATCATGAGAGATTTCAAACCGTAACCGGCGATATAGCCAAGTTCGGCCAGAAGGTTATCCATCTTACCAAAGGCCGGAAATTCATCGATGAGTAACAAACATTTATATTTATCTCCTGTGAGCTTTTGGGTAGAAGTAACTACCATAAGTTCAATGATGAGTCGGAACAATTTCCCTACACGAGCCAGGTCAGAGGGGGGAGTAACCAGAAACAGATCTACAGGAGTATCACTGTTCCGGATATCTCTAAGGCAGAAATCCGAGGTAATGGTATTGTCGATAATCGTTTTTTCCGAGAAAATCATGAAAGCCGTAACGGCTGTAGAAAGTACCGAACCGGCTTCATTGGCTGGTTTACCAATGAAGGAATTAAATTTCGCAACAACAACCGGATGCAAATGAGGAGTTTTCATAGCTTCCGGAGTGAAATGGGTCACATCATGTGCCCTTTCAGGAGTAACACGAATTTTTAAGGGAGCATCGGAAGATGTACCATAGGGATTACGAACTTCAAATACCACGCCTTCGTCAGGGAAATGCTGCACTCCAGGCTTAGGGGGAATCCCTTTTTCATCGTTACCTTTCACTCCAAAAAGTTCCTCTTTGAGAACTTTTCTGAAACCAGTAGGAGCATTTGGATTATCGTCTTCTTCTTCATCATTATCATCGTCCATGTCGGCCGTCATGCCGGCTGCCATGAACTGGTACACATCGTACATACAGGTTTCTTTATATCCTTTATCCCCTGGATGTAAACCATGAATGGTATTATATACAGCATCTTTATATTTCAAATGGGTGATACACCCAATGATTAAGTCTTTAGCATTATCTACCCAGTGTTTATCACTACCAGTTCCTTCACCTACAAGACTTTGCACAATGTTGGAAACGTCTCGCCCTTCGTTAGGAGTTCCCCAGCGAATTTCATTGATAGGGTTCCAGCGATAGAAGTTACCGGCTTCTGCCGGATCAAACTTTATCACTTTATGGCCCATTACTTTTTCTCGATAAGCACCACAGGTATCAATGTTTTCACCTTTTGGATCCGCAACAACCATACTTTCCTGCCAGTTAAGACAGGTAGGAATAACTACCCCGATACCTTTACCACTTCGGGATGGGGCACACATCAGGATATGTGTTTTTTCGTTATCTACGATGTAATAGCGTTTACCTGGAATCAATTTCATCCATTGCCACTTATCCAATCGATTCAAAAGAGGTATTTTAGAAAGTTTTTCAGCTAACTTAATTCGATCGTCATAGGACATTGGAATTAGACCGTGATGATCCCAGGCTCCCACTATTACTCCGTCTTTCGGATAGTCAGGATCAGACAGAAGGTTCTTTTTCTTCAGTTCTGTTTCCGTAGCCCATCTAGCTGTACCTTTTGAGGTAAGATGCTTACTGTTATTGTCATTGGCATATTTGAAGAGATAGATAAGCAAAATGGAGCCTAATAAACCAGTCATAGCAATACCAAAAGAAGTATTCAGCAAGGTGGGAGCCATCTTGTGATAACGGATGTATACGATCAAGAAATAGTAAGGGGGATAAAAAACACTTTCTCCAATTTGAAAGCTAGTTAGAAAGGAAGGAGAGCCACCTAGCTTATAAATGAAATTCATCAAAGCATAGTGACAAGTGATAAGGTTCACCATAAGAACTGTGACTACATAAAACAAAGCATTTTTCAAAAATCCCCATCTCCTTACTTTTCGTTATTTGCAAACTTTGAAAAAGTGAATCAAAAAATCAAATATGATTTATCTTAAATTGCGGATGAGACAGATAAAAAAGAGATTTACAGGTGTAAGAACAGAACAGATCTCTTTTATCTCGTGGATTGTAAATTTTTACTTCTTTGCCACAGTACTGACAGGTAAACTTGCGAAGAACTGGACGACTGGCACTACGAGTGCCGAGCGTTATTGTTTTCATAAGCCCTCCGAAAATGTTGAAAAAAGTGTCCATAGGGGCATTTCTGCCCCTTAGACAATAGGTGAGAAAATAACAATTAGGTAAGTCACCGAAAAAACAAAGATGAATTACCAAAAACACAAGAATATTTCAAACTAGAGAATCTAGTCCGAAAACAAAATAAGAAAATTAAGACCAAAGACCTAGAGGATCGCAATATTCACCGTTATGCCACCATTCCAGATGAAGATGAGGGCCGGTAGAATTTCCGGTAGAACCAACAGCTGCAATGACCTGACCTTGTTCCACATAATCCCCATAGGAGACATAAATTTGAGAACAGTGACCATACAGCGTATGATCGCCACCGTCATGTTCAAGAATTACACAATTTCCATAACCGCCCCATTCGGCAGCATATACAACTCTTCCAGGAAGCATAGCCAAAATATCTGTACCGTACTCATATCCAATATCTATACCGGAATGAAATGTCCATTCACCGGATATGGGATGAATACGCCAGCCGAAAGGAGAAGTAGCAGGTGCAGCTAATGCAGAAGAACCACAACAAAACAGAAAAACAACCAACAAAAATGAAATAATTCTCTTCAAAAAACCATCTCTTTCTACAGTTTTAAAGAAAAGACTGAAATAATAAAATGATAGACGGCCTACCAGCCAATATATATATAGGCACCCAAACCAGAAGAAGAGGGGCCAGGGGAACTTCTAACTTTAATACTTTTTCATATCCCATGAATGGGATTAAAAACATAATGATAAAACCACTAATCATCAAGGAAAGACCTAGATAATTCAAAAAATGACTGGAAAACAACAAACCCAGAACTCCAAATAAGAAAACATCACCTAGGCCAAATGCTTCAAAACCATAAAAGTAATAAGCAGCCAGGAAAATAGCAAAACCAATCAACAGACCGATAACAGCAAAGAGAATCGAATCCAAGAGGTTAAAACAAAGATACTGATATATCCCTATCAACAAAACAGATATCCATATATCCTTGTCATAGATGGCATGTTCTTTATAGTCTGTATAAGCAATTTTGAGGAAAATACAAGCTATCAGAAAATAAATGATATATTCCATAGCTACTTACTCGGTGGAGTACTATAAGAAGCAAGATCCGGCAAATCCTTATTGGAATTAGCACTATACAATTTGCTCTTATTAGACAATGTAGCTGCCAGGGTGAATTTGTTATCTGCTATTTTGGTATAGGTCAGGTTATTAACGTCCATATCTTCCAAGCCCATAATCTTGATTACATTCACATCAATATGATCCGGAACTACACCGGAGTGATTACAATACCAGGAAACAATGGCAGAATCGAGAATGGTCGTATTCGTTTCAATCTCCTTGTCCGAAATGGAAGAGCGAAGAGATTTGATAGAAAACCCGTCAATTCCGGATCCGGCAAAAAGCATCACAGCAAGCGCCATGGCAAGAAGAAGACGAACAAACATAGCAATCACCTCAAGACGATTGATTTGACAGAAAAACAGAAAAAACATATCATACAAAAAGAGACAACTGGTTGTGGATAGCCGGTTCTCCTCAAAGTAAAAAGTTGGAAAGAAGCCGTCTACCGCTAGGCGGTTTTTTTCTTGCCGAAATGCACCAAACCGGTGCATGTTTTGTTTACGCCGCTTTGATAAAATACCGAACCGCGCGGTTGATGGGACGATCTTCGTTAGCAGTTGGAACAACGTATGATGCATTGAAACTAAGCAAATGACCAGCCCATGTATCATGAGAACGAGCATCATAATTCGCACTTCCAACAACTTTGAATGCTCCATCAGGAGGAAATTCCCTTCCATAACCGCCATCACCGACTATGTCATCGACCACGAAACGCCCATAAATATTTCTGATGGCATCCCCCTGCAGCTCGCCCAGTCCGTTAGACTGGTGCTGCACGGTTCCGTAATGCGTAGAAGTCACGCGGCCAAGCCCTCGAAGAAACACCCCGCGATAATCTGGAACGGTATCAGAACCAAGCACCTTCACAAGATCCGGATACGCCGTGCAGGATTGGCCGTTGCATTCAAGCCATGTTCCGTTTTCATTCGGATTGTTTGCACTCGCCCAGGTAATGACTGTCCCAACGGGAACCCCGCTTGCCTGATTTTCTTCTTTGGTGAGACGGGTGATGGAGAGTGTCGCACGGGGAATCGTTTCGCTGCCGCTATAGATATTCACGGTGCAGTCCTTCTTTTTGATATCTTCCTTGTAAGCGGCTTCTTGTCCGACAGTGACTTCCTCATAGAAATGGGTTCCCGCAATTTGAGTTTTTGCCTTAGAAGACAAATCATCATAGGCAGTGTTCCGCACGATGCCCGCCTGCGTTTCTGCATATTGCAAAGCCTGGGCAGAGGTTTTGGACGAAGAAAGAGAACTGTTTGTGGCTGAAGAGACCTTGGCAGAAGAAAGCCCCATCATAGAAGAAAAGATCCCGCAGACAATGACCAGAGCTAAAACAGCAGAGCCTTTATGGCTGCTTCGAATAAATTTTCGGGGGGGGTAGAACGTTTTTGCAAAGAGTCATAATTACACCTTCTTATAATATAATAATGAAATACAACGCATAATAGGGAGGGCGATTTTCATGGGGTTTTTGAGCTTCTGTAGCAACAGCTAATGATGTAATTTGTTGAGCACTTGCACTTGTAATAGGCCCTGAATAATTACCACCATAATTTGAACCATTCCAACCAATCCAACCAGTTCCTTCCGCTACTGGGAAATTACGTTTAGCAGAAAGACCTAAAAAACTACCATTGTTATTGCCAAAGTTGTAAGAACCAACTGCGTGATAGTGACTACCAACTTGTGGTGCTTCCAATTTGACTTCATCTTCACCGCCAATGTCTGATAGTGCGTATTCATCACCAGCACCTACCAGAAATCTATTTCTTAAATCTGGCGTGCCATTGGTTCCATCACATAAAGCAAAACCATTGGGAATGTTTCCGATAGAGCCATACCAGGGAATAATGGAGCCCTGCGGCACACTAGACGACGTACTCTCTACCGAATACCTCATGAGCTTGATGGTACTACGGGGGAGTACATCGTCTTTATGGTACACGCGGATCAGACATTCCTTCTGTTTGATATTTTTCTCTGCATCATAGACACTTTCCGCGCCGACAGAGACTTCATCATAAAACCCATCCGAATTGGCAATAGAGGTTTTTCCCTGATTTTTCAAATCCGAATAGTCTTCCTTTTTGAGGATCTCGGCTTTGCCGGAAGCATAGGCTCCGGCTTGCATCGCAATGGAGCTAGATCCATTGGCATTCATTATCGCCTGCGACATTTTCGCGGAGCTTAGACTAAGCATCCCGCTGACAAGTGCCATGACGAGAACAAGAGCCAGAAAAGCCGCTCCTTTCTCGCGATGTAGCAAAATTTTTCGGGGGGGTACGCATGTTCTAAGTGAAATCACTCGCATAAGAATCACCTTCCTACATCAAATAAAGCGTACCCGATTGGAAAGATCAGGCAGCTTTGATCAAATAACGGACTGTCACAGCAGGAGGCTGGACAGTCGAAGAACGACCATAAATCGAATTAGAGAGAGAAGCCTGAAACAACACAGTATTCCCACCATTAGAATCACGACCGGCAGAAGGACGGCACCAGGACTGTATAATTTTAAAAGCTCCAGACGTTCTTTTCCCGCCTCTCCCGTTATCTCCATCTTGGTCATGACCGTGATTACCAAAAGTACCGGAAATCTCAGGAAGTCCCGCTTCTAATACTGTTCTTGGTGTGGTGCTGCCTTCGAGGAACCGGTTCCTAAAGTCCGGAACAGTACTTGTCCCAAGCACGCCGCAAAGTTCAAGATACTCCGAACATGTACGACCATCACACTCAAGCCAGACGCCATCCATCGGATCATGTAGGCTTGCCCACGCAATGATCGTCCCAATCGGAACACCGCTTGATGTCTGTTCAACAGAATACCGGGTAAGACGAAGTTCGCTTCGCGGATTCGTTTCAGCGCCTTTAAACACTTTAATGGTGACTGTTTTCTGCTTGACGGAAGAATTGAAATCACTTTCGGAAGACACTGTCATTTCATGCTGAAAGGGTGTTCCCTCAACCGCTTTCCGGGAGCTGGGAGCCACATCTTGATAACTGACAGAACGAAGAAGCTCCGCATCGCTTTGTGCAATTTGAGCCGCCTCAGCCGAGGTTTGGTTAGAAGAGGTTCCGTTCATAGCAGCCTGCGTGACTTTAGCCGTAGAAAGTCCTAGCATGGAAGAAACCAAAGCAAATACAATGACACAAGCCAGAGCCGCAGAGCCCTTATGCTTTGTTAATCGAATTTTTCGGGGGGGGGAGACAATGAGTTAGGAATCGCATACGATCACACCTTTCATTAAGCAGCTTTGATGAAATATCTCACCGTAACAGCAGGAGGCTGAACGGTTGTAGAACGACCATAAATCGGAGAAGAGCGAGAAGCATCAAAAAGAATAGTCTGACCATCCCAATCGGTTCTCGCTTTCGTATGACCACCAGATTTAGAAGAAAATGCACCAGCAACAGGATTTCCTTGATAAACTGCTACGAAACTACCAGTAATATTTGGTAATCCCGCTTCAATCACAGTACCCGCAGTCCCAGAACTTTCCAAGAACCGGTTTCTATAATCCGGCACCGTGCTTTTCCCCAAAGTGCTGACGAGTTCGGCATATCCGGCGCAAGATTGCCCGTTGCATTCGAGCCAGGTTCCATCATCAGAAGGACTTCCGTTTCCTGCAAAAGCAATCACAGTCCCGATGGGAATCACAGAGATTTTCTCGGGTTCGACAGAATAACGATCAACAGCAAGACTCGCCCTTGGAACAGTTTCGTTTCCATAGTAAATATGAATCGTTGCCGTCCGTTTCTTTGTCGTATCGGTATAATTGCTTTCCGAAGAAAGCGAAGTTTCGGTGAAATAAGAGGAATTAGGGATTTCGGCTTTGGCAGAAGCTTTGAGATCCGCATAGGGGACTGCCTGCAAAAGAGCTGCTTCACTGACTGCGTATTGCTGCGCCTGAAGGGAAGTCTTGTTGGAAGAAGTTCCGTTCATCGCCGCTTGCGTGACTTTCGCACTTCCAAGAGAAAACAGGGAAGAAACAATCCCCATCACTACGATGATGGCAAGTGCGGCGCTGCCATTATGGCGAATAAATTTTCGGGGGGGTAAAGGAGTATATTTCATAAAAGCCTCCTAAAAGTTATAACTTGAAAAAGCAGATACGACCTGCACCGGAGATGGAATAGGGTTCTCCTTTCGCAATAGGGCAAGTTGCATTTGTCCTGCCCTGACCATATTTATCGCGGCGAGAGACTTCCGTTCGTACTTTCCCGGAAATAGTAATAGACATATAAGTATTCCAACCCGAAGTACAAACAATGATCCCATCAGAGGGGGCTGTCCCGGAAGCAGGAAAAGAGTCTACCCAGGAACCGGAACTGCCAGAAGAATCTTTGGCATAAAACCGAGATAACATCAATGTAGAACGAGGCAGATTTTCACTGCCATAGAAAACGTGAACCGTGCAATCCTTTTTCTTTAGCGAATTCTCATAGGTAGATTCCCCGCCAACTACAATTTCAGAAGAATATTTAGAACCGGAAATCGCAGATTTCGCTTTAGAAGAGAGCTTGTCATAAGGAGAATGCGACAATAGATCCACTTCGGAAGCCGCGTATTGCTGCGCCTGAAGCGTGATCTTGCTAGAGTCTGCAGCACGCATTCCCGCTTGAGATACTTTCGCCGTTGAAAAGGCAAGCATGGAGGAAACAGCGCCTAGCACAATCACAACTGCCAGAACAGCACTCGCCTTATGCGCACAAATTTTCGGGGGGGGTGAAACATGATTCATATATATCACCTATATTTCACAAATAAAGCGTACCCAAACACGAAAAATCAGAAATCAGGCAGCTTTTATAAGATATTTCACCGTCACAGCTGGTGGCTGAACAGTAGTAGATTTACCGTAGATAGGAGAGCATAACGATGCATTAAAACTAAAAACAGCGGAATAGTCATCTCTATCTTTTGTACCACCAAACATTTTCTCACCGGTTACACCAAAAGCACCTTCCACGTAATAATGAGAATCAGCAAACCCAGTCAATTCATAGGCAGAAAACTTACCGGTTATATTAGGAAGCCCAGCTTCAATCACATTACCAGGAGTAGAAGCACCTTCTAAAAACCGATTGCGATAATCCGGAACAGTACTCTTACCTAAAACGCTGACCAGCTCAGAATAGCCAGCACAACTCTGACCGTTACATTCCAACCAGGTGCCATTGGTGGTAGGTGCTTTGGATCCGGGCCATGCAATGACGGTTCCAATCGGAACACTACTAGATTCCTGTTTTTCTACACTATAGCGGGTGACGGGAAGAGAAACGCGAGGAGTGGATTCATTTCCTTTGTAAACAAGGATCGTGACAGTCCTTTGCTTAATGCCCTTGCTATAGTCAGATTCATTGCCAAGTATGACTTCATGTTGGAATCCTGTATCAGGGACAGCTTGGCGAGTTTTTGCAGACAGATCGTTATACGCTGTTGCGCGCACTAGCTCTGCATCAGAATTGGCAATACTGTTTGCCTTGGTCGCAATCTGATTGGTGCTGGTACTGGATAAGGATACCTGGGACATCTTGGCGGAGGCGAGTCCCATCATGGATGTCATGATCGCCAGAACGATAACGACCGCAAGGATGGCGCTGCCGGAATGAACAAATTTTCGGGGGGGGTAGATAGTACATGGGAATCATCCTTTCTTGAAACAAAGAGAAATATCGATACCAATATATAGAAAGGCGATAAAGCCGTAATTTTCAAAATTCAAAATAATACAACTAAAAATAACGAATGATGCGGCGTCCATCGGGCAAGGTACAACCAATAGCACGAAGTTTTTGACTGTAGTCGTATTCATTATCCCAAGGGTCCGGGAAATAACCATAAGAATCTCCTGGTTCAAAGCAGCCTGGTTTCCCGATAAACAGATGCTCGCATCCATCAACAGACATGGTGCTATCAAGACCGGAAATAAGTTGAATAAGATCAGTTGGTGGCATCGAATAAATACTCAATGATTCATAAGCAAGACAAGCAGAAGCAATCGCATCTAAATCAGAATTGACCATAGCAAGTTTTCTGGATTCCGACGCTTCCTGATAAGCAAAAAACGCCCCAACTGATAAAGCAATAATAATTGCACATGCAATAAGAATTTCCATCAAGGTAAAGCCTTTATGTCTAGCTTTTGTAGGTTTATCGTGAAAGATCAAACAAAATTTCTGGGGGGGTAGACCGTACATAAGAATCATCCTTTCTTGAAACAAAGAGAAAAAACGATAGCGATATATAGAAAGGCGATACAGCCGTGATTTTCAAAGTAAGAAAAAGAGGGGGCAGCGGCATGGCCGCCGCCCGGACTTTTTGGATAGAAGAGATAAGCAAAAAGGGAATGTAGAGAAAATCAATCAAATCGGGAGAAAAGAATTAGAAGTGACGGGTAACGGTAGCCATAGCAGTGCCGCTGGCATCTTTTGGAGTGCAGGTAACGGTACGGTCTGTTGCGCTATAGGTATAAGCAGCGCCCCACGGGTCGGTGACATCGGTAGCTTCTGCGCCGCCCTTGAACTGGGTGAGGAGCTTATGTTCGGAACCGTCGATGGATTTATCGGCAGCAAGACCGGTAATCATGGTTGCAATGGAATCCGGAAGAGCAGAATCAGTAGACATGGCTTCATAGGAAAGGGCAGCATTCGCAATCGCTTCCATATCCTGGTTCATCTGTGCCATCTTACGGGTCTGCTGTGCCTGCTGGTAAGCGAAGAAGGCACCTACGGACAAAGCGATGATAATAGCGCAGGCTACGAGAATTTCCATCAGAGTGAAACCTTTACGTTTAGCAGATTTTTTGAATTTGTCGCGGAAAAGAGAAATTTTTTCAGAAATCATAATGAAATATCCTTTCTTTAAAATTAATGTCCCATAATACCAATATCATCACCGGAAATAGAATCTTTAAATGAACCGGTATCATTGGTTTTGTTGTGCCCATTGCTCCAAACAGCAAAACGACCAGTAGACGTATTGACACTAAAGTGGTAATCGTTACCCCATGGATCTTTCAAGATATCACTGGAAAGATAGGGGCCATACTGACCATCCTTTTTTGTCAGATCGTCAATGCTTTTTGGAAAAGAACCAAGTTCAAATTTGTACTGACCAATCGCTGTAGAAATCGTGGCAGTATCGGTTTTGGCCTTGTTATACCGGCCGTTATCCAGAATGGCACTACCAAGGAAAATAGCACCAACTGCCAGAGCAATAATAATGGAACAGGCAACTAAAATTTCGACAAACGTGAATCCTTGTTTTTTACTACAGAAAAAATTTGAAAAATCGTACATCAACCAATAGAATCACCCCCTCCCAATGACGAACAACCTTTATAAATGAACATGGACAGGGTTAAACACCAGAAACCTTACCCATGTAATCAAACATTGGAACCAGCGTGAAGAGGAACATCATAACAATAAGAAGACCAATTGGAAGCATGACAATGAGTGTAATTTTGGTCGATACCGGATCGATCATGTTGTTAATCATTCGCTCATAGTACTTACAGTCATGGTCAAGAGCCAGTGTCATATGATTGGATTTTTCACCGGCATTGATAGAAGCTAAAAGCATGGAATCAAAGATACCGGAGCTGTTATTCCGATTCATAGCACTCGCCAGAGTATTGCCTTTGGCAATATCTTCACGAGTACGGTCAATGGCATGGGCCATATGACTGTTATCTACCACTTTGGATGCCTGCGTTAAGCTGTCTGATATGGTCAGACCAGAAGAAAGCATAAGACCCATAATAGAAGACATCTGATGCTGTAGAAACGCATGATGGAGCTTTTTATAAATCGGAATTTTGAGTTTCCAACCGTCAATCAGGGAAATATGAGTAGAGCTAAACCATTTCCAGAGTTTGAAACATCCAAACAGAACAACCAGAGTAATAGGCCAGTAATCGACCAGACCATTGACACAACCTGTAATGAAACCAACAATCCAGGGGAGCTGAATCCCTGATTCGTCATACAGTTTGATATATTCCGGAATCGCAATCTTGATGTAGGCGATCGTCATGATCGTCATCATGACGGCAGCGATCTTCGGTACAAACAACGCATTTTTAACCTTACTGTAGAGGTTATGCTGCAACCACATGAGTTCAGAAAGACGAAGGAAAGTATCTGTCAAACGCCCTGCCCGATCCCCAGCTTCAATAGTCGGGGCAATCATACGAGGGAAAACATCTTCCTTCTTAAACGCTGCACCAGTAGTTACACCACCAGAAAGGTTACGAGAGATATTTTTAAGAGCTGTACCCAGTTTCTTATTAGTCTGCACATCTGCAATATCCAAGAAGGCCTGCTGCATATTACTTCCGGAATTAAGAAGCATATACAGCTGGTCAAAACAGGCGTACAAATCAGACAGGCTCGGTTTATCTGCACCAAGGAAGGAATTAATTTTATCCAACAAACTCATGATTTAATTCCCCCTTTTTAGCATTTCACCGGACAAATCTTCATCCGGTTCAATACGGCTGAGAAGTTCTTTCAGTGATACGGAGCCATCGGCCACATGACGGATACCCTTATCCCAGAGAGATTTGAAATGAATCGTCTTACGAAGATAAATTTCAATATCGATAAGGCCATGTTTTTCAGAGAAATAATCACGTAAGTAGTTGTTGAATGGGATAATCTCAATAATCGGGATACGACCTGCAATGCCTGTAGAATCACATTCACTGCAACCGTCAGCAACATAGGAAATGGGATCACCGTCTGCATCCTTTTGAAGCAAAGCGATATCCTGCTTTCTAAGGAGCTGCAGCATATCCTTTGGAATCTTTACTGCATGCTTGCAGTGAGGGCAGAGAGTAGAAAGAAGTCGCTGAGACGCAATCCCTACGATTTGTTCAGAAAAGCCTGATACATTGACCCCGATATCCTGTAAACGTCGGAAAACAGATACAGAATTGCGGACATGAAGGGTAGTGAAAATCAAATGACCTGTCTGAGCAGCCTGAACAGCTGTCAACGCTGTTTCGGCATCTCGTGTTTCGCCAACCAGCATAACGTCAGGATCCTGGCGTAAACTGGAACGAAGCCCTCTTTGAAAGGTATAATTGGTTCTTTCATCTTCGGCATAATGTACCTGAGACTGAGCAACCCCATCAATATACCGTTCGACCGGATCTTCAAAGGTAGTAATAATATAGTCATTCGTCTGATTCAGTTCATTAATCAGAGCATACAAGGTAGTAGTTTTACCTTCCCCAGTAGGGCCACAGATGAGAATAATGCCGGAAGGCTTGTAAATAAGGCTTTCCAACATCTGACCTTCTTCTTTAGAAAAGCCTAGATCATAAATGGTAGGGATCGTATCACTGGTAGACAAAATGCGAAGAACCACTTTATTTCTTTCTCCATCACCGCCAAAGGGCATAGTGGAAAGACGAATATTTTTACCCAGGAAAGTGAAGCGACCATCTTGCGGAATCAGGTTATTGACGTTGATTTTTGCATTTGTCTTATAAATACGACAAATCATGAGTTCATCTTCCCTTGAAAGAGTGAAACCACTGTCACGTAATTTACCGTCAATACGGTAAATTACGCTGGCACCGTTACGGTTTGGCGTGATATGAATATCACTGGCACCCAGTGTGATAGCACGTGAGATGATATCTTCACTCTTTTTGGTCTGTTCTGTAGTAACTTTAGCTTCACTTTTAACAGTGGCCTGCTGGCCCGAAAGGGTAGGGATGAAGTTCTTTTTGTAATGAGCGACATAACCGGCATAAAAGTTGTTGTACTCACAGGAAAGAAACTTCACTGATGTAACTTCCGGGAATTTCTTCCGAACAATTTGAAGAATGACCTGAGAATCAAGGAAATTCTGTTCAAACTGAGAAGTAACGATAGTCAGAAGATGAGACGTTTCATCATAGGACAGGGGCATCATATACCGCTTATCCATAATGCTGTCGTCTAGCATACCCAGAACTTTAGGTGAAATCACTTCACTAGCGAGCATACCTTTGTATTCATCAATCATGGCAATCACCTCGGCAGTTCTGATTCATCAAGATTATCCAGAAGTTGTTCAATGTAAGGAATCAGTTCATCCAGATCGGTTTTATCCGAATCACTGGTCGGTTTAGCTTTCAGTTTCTTCGCATAATCCTTATTGGTAGATGATTTAGAAGAATCCTTTTTCACTGTTTCTTTCTGTGTGGAAGGAACATTCTTAACAGAATCTTCCTTAACAGCTGCAACTTTTTCATTTGCCGGAGAAACCGTTTCGCTGCCTTTAGGAGCAGAAGATTTTTCAGAACCTTCGGACTTCACCATGGTGACGGTTTTAGTCGGATTATTCGCATCAGTATTGTTAATAATTTCAACCTTCACGGCATCCGATTCGTCTGCCTGTTTAGATACCACTTTTTTCTCAGTTTTCGGTTCTGCTTTAGTAACTGCCTTTGGTTCAGCTTTCTGCTGAACTTCCTGCTTTGGAGTGGCATTGTCTGTCTTGTTGATAGCCGGAACTCTGGTTTTCAGGATATAGGAAGCGTTATTTGAATCGCCAGCTTGTGTCTTTTCAGAAAACGATTTTTCCTTATCTGACGATTTCACCGTTTCTTTTGAACTGGAAGCAAAGCCAGGTTCCAGATCTTTCACAATGACTGTAGAAGAATCATTTTTTACAGTATTCACTGGTTTTTTCTTTGCCAGTTTTGCTTTTTCCTGTTCTGCTTTGGCACGTTCAATTTCATAATTGGCATCCATATCTGTACGAGGATTATTCACTTCGTTCATTCTTTCTGCACGGAGTTTGTTTAATGTATCATGCAGATTTTTAGTGGAAGTCTGTGTTTCTACTCTCGGACGGCCAAATTCGTCATAAACAATCTTCGGCGTGATAGCGATAACGACTTCAGTATCTTTCTTTTCAGTAGACCGGGATTTGAACAATTCACCCAGAATCGGGATTTTAGATAAGAATGGAATCTGTTTGATGGATTTGATTTCTTCATTCTTGAGAAGGCCACCGATCAGAATGGTTTCACCATTCTTCACACGTACCGTTGTTTCCGCGCTTCGCTCTGAAATCTGCGGGGCTTTGTTGTTCCCGCTTTCGACCCACTGCGAAATGGTGGAAACGCTTGGCTTGATCACCAGCGTAATTGTTTCTTTATCAAAATCGTTAATACGGGGGAGGACTTCGAGCTTCACGCCGACTTCTTTATATTCAACCGTCATCGTCGTAGAAGAATCGGAATCTGTAGAATCGGAAGAAGAAGTAAAGACAGGCACCTTATCGCCCATCAAAATAGTGGCTTTTCTACCATCAAATACGGTGACATTCGGACGAGCCAGGACTTTACCATTAGACAACGTTTCTTCATGTTGACCGGAAACTGAGAATTTAAAGCCGTTATAACCGCCAATAGAAGTGTCCTTACTCCATGGATTGGAGAGATAGGAAAGTCCAAGATTACGGCTGTTTCCTTTAGACAGTTCCACAACCATAGCCTGAATATTGACCTGCTGAGAAGCTACATCTACTTTTTCAAGTTCCTGTCTAACCTGATACAGCAGACTGGAAGAACCGGAAACTGTCAGTGTGTGATTTTCCTTGTCTGCCATCACCTTATCTGCTTCCGTCAAAAGAGCGATCTGTTTAGCAGCGGTTTCCGGATCAATATGTTTGAGTTTAAAAGTCTCAATAGAAGACATGGAATCTGTCGGAGCAATAAGTACCGTCTGCTTACTATCATCAAGATATTCATCATCAAGATATTCATAGGAAAAGTCATTACTACGAGATAAAGCACGAAGAACGGTATCAAAATCGGTATCTTCCATATGCATAGCAATGGTGCCGTCCAGATCACCATTAACAATTAGATTTTTATTGCTTTTGTAACCCAAAGCTCGAAGAGCTTCCACCAGCGGAGTTCCCGGAGCAAAATCAACAGAAAATGCCAGAACTGAAGTGGAAATATTACAAGTCAGCATTAACGCTGCCAATGCAGCGGCTGTAAACTTACCAGGTTTCATAAATTGGTTCCTCCCTATTTAAGTGCAATAAAGTTGCCATCCACATAGGCACCTTTAGCAGTAACCGCACCAACCGTACCAAATGCCGTATCACTGCCACTTCTTGCAGTAACCGTCTGATTACCACGGCCCAAAACAACCACATCAGGGGGCAGTACACCGATAACATTCACTTCATTTGATTCGGTATAATTAACACCCACGTTACCTTCAAAACCCTCAGAACGAGGTGTAAACGGCATAGGTGGAACGCCTGGGGGAGTAGGAGTACTGACACCTTGTGTGCCGCCCATACCCATTCTTGCAACCCCGGCGCCAGCACCAGTTACACTGATTGTTCCAAATGGATTTGCACTTTCGGCATAATCTGTAGAAGAAATAACAGGAGAAATGGTATCAAGATTAATAACCGGGATCTCAGGAACACTTGATGGTGTAACACTGAGAAGCATATTGTAAGAACCAAAAATACCAATAGATAAAACCATGCTGGAAGCATAAGCAACGATTTTCGGAGTAAAACCTATTTTTCTCAAAGCAAATGCCCCCTTACTGGAAATAAATATTGTATTCAAGAGTAGCTTTCATAAGACCGCTGGCACTTGAAGACTTTTCATCATTCAAAGAGAAAGAAGAATTGGTAATGACCACCAGATGATTCTTTTCAAATTCATTCAGAGCAGACATTAAATCATTCCAAGTACCTGTCAGAACTACCGTACTCTTTCTATATTTGACCGGAATTTTCTTATCCGGTTTATCTGTCGGAGCGTCATTCTTGACAGATAAAATAGTCAAATTATGAGTTTTGAGTAGAGATAACTGCTCAGATTGAACAGAATCGATATCCGAGAGCTTACACGGCTTCAAAACCATGTTATAGAGCTTCGTAGCGTCCTTATAATCGAACTTCTGGAACCAGTTGCTTTGAGCGGTATATTCTGCTTTCTGGTGTTCATTTTCGGCTATTTTTGTTGAATAAATCTGGGAAAGGAATACCGAAGAACCGACAGAAACAACAGACAGAAGAACCATCAGCATCAAATTCTTTTTAAAAGGGGACTGATCTTGCATAAATGCATTAAACATTATTTATTCGCCCCCTTATTCTGTGGCGAAGCAGGTGCTTTAGCAGGTGCTTTCACTTTAGAAACCGCATCAATGGTAAAAGAGTAAACGCCTTTATCAAAAGAAGACTGTGTGACAACACACTGGAAGCCTTTCCCAAAATCCATGCTCGAAGCGAATGTATCTGCCGATTCCTGGGAATTAGCAAATCCTTTCACTGTATAATGGCCCGGAATGATTTTTATGTTTTCAATCATCACGTCACCAGGCTTGCTTTCAGAAATCTTCGCAATAACGGCGATGGTATTAATCTCATCAGGGCGAGCCTGTTTCATCGTAGCAATGCCTTTGGAAAGGTTTGTATTAAGCGTCTGTGCCCTGTTAAACATATCCTGAGAGAACGTAGGAGCCGGATCAGACAGATACGCATAGGCACATAAAGCACCGGTAACAACTGCACCGGTAAAGCAGAAAATTGTCAAAGTAGAAACTACAAAGCTAATGATGGGACGATTAAACTCATAACGAGCTTTTTCAGTTTCACTTTTTCTCAAAAAGTTTCCGTAGTTTACCGAAAGCACCGTTTACTTCACTTCCTTCCGTCTCTCTATTCGTACCTTTTGTTTTTACGGTACTCATATCTACAACACAACCAGCAGACACCAGAGCATCTTCTGTATCAGATAAAGATTCATTAGCAAGATTAATTTTCAAAAACTCTTCCGATCTCTCAATAATGACCAGATGGCTATGTTCAAGAGCATCCTGTAAAGGGAAATACTTTTCTGTAAGACCGGCAAAGTATTGAAGCATAGCATTATTACATGTTTCCGGTAAAAGCCAGCTCATAGAGCCAAATTCATTCATAGCAGTGATTAATCCATTACTATGAATAAAAAGTTGTCCCCGACTGGTATCAAAGATAGGAAGAAAAGTACTGGAAACATCCGTCACCTTGAACAACGTAAGACCCAGATTGTTACAAGCCGTCTTCAAATTATCCAGGAAGACCGTAGGGATATAACAGGAAGAAGCGGTACAGGTATCGTCTTCATAACAGCTGACAAGAGATGGTGTGTAACTGTCATACAGTTCCGTTAAACCGTCTGGAAGATTATCTTTGCAAAGAGAAAGAACTCTATCTTCCTTATCTGCCAGCGTCTTATCTGAAACATCTCTAAAAGAAGACAACGCAGCTTGCCATGTCTTATACACCAGACCACTTCCAGGAGCGAAGACAACAAAGAATCTACATTCTTTGTCTTTCTCAACATTAAGCACAGACTGTAAAACAGTCTGTGTTCGTTCCGCATCGCTCAGATCGTCCAGCAGAGTAGCATGTTTATACTTCGTGTGATCAACAACAGTCACATTGTTTCCCTTAGCGTTTAATCGTGTAACAGATAATGTGCCATTTCGTAAAATGAGTACAATATCCAACCCAATCCCCCCTTGGCTTTCTACATAAAGTAAGAAATGAAATAACATTCATAATAAACAGAATTGAAATATACTCATGATTCAAATGAATCATTTTTTGAAAACATCATTACAGGAAATTCTTTTTTTAGAGTTATAGTTATATATTTTTATTCTTACTGTTCCACTCACAGGAGATGAATGAGTGGAACGTAAGAATAGGAAAAGAGGTGAATAAACCGGTTGGGAGGTCCGGTTATATATAAATCAATTACGGAATTTCCGTAATTGATTAACAGGGGGTATTATGA
>ERZ1026878.929-NODE-929-length-19946-cov-16.577497_pt1 | contig 19946 bp, 11 predicted proteins | sample MGYA00380169_ERZ1026878 | MGnify/ENA primary metagenome ERZ1026878 (study PRJEB33269, sample SAMEA4719805) | human gut metagenome | biome: human-associated habitat; feature: organic feature; material: feces | place: Cameroon | collected 2013-10 ...
GAATACATGCCTGTCACGCATGGGGTCACGGGTTCGAGTCCCGTACACACCGCAAACGCTTCCGAAAGTTCAATGCTTTCGGAAGCGTTTTGCGTTATACGTCATTTATATTTTAGCAATCTGTCAAAGCATACATGCTTTGGTAGATTGCAGACTGCTAAAACACAACATACGAATAGACTCAAGCACCAAACGCCCCCCATTAGTGATAGCGTTTGGTGCTTGAGTCCGTTCGTATGTTTACGTTTTGCCAGACGGCAAAAGTCCTTTTATAAAGCCTTCAGTTCGGCAAGATAGTCGTAGTGCTCGCCGTCAGCCACCTTGCGTGCCACGAGGCCGCATTGCTGGGCCGTGCGCTGCAGTGTGTCAAAGTCCACGTAAAGCCAGTCAAAAGGCTGACCCTTGCATTGCTTGTAAACCATCTGATAGTCCACCTCGCCATAGTACCCCTCCGCAGGGTCCCAGTCAAAGTTTCCATCTTCGTCCTCAAACACATAGCGCAAGTCCGACGAGTCAGCCAGCACCCGTCCGCCCGGAGCCAGCAGCGCCTTGCAGCGGTTGAGCAATGATGGCAGACGGTCGAGTGTGCCAGCAATGCCAAGCCCGTTCATCAGCAGTACGATGGTGTCAAACCGCATGCCGTCCAGTTCCTGACCAAAAAAGTCGGTGCAGCGGGCGTCCCTTACGCCGCGCAAAGTGCGTGCGCGCGTCGAGAGTGGCGAAATGTCGATAGAGCACACCTTGATATCTCTGTCTTGCAGCGCCAGCGAGTGGCAGCCAGCCCCGGCGCCCACGTCAAGCACATGGCCGCGGCACAGGTTGAGTGCCATACGTTCAAGCGGAGGCATTTGCAGTTCGGTGCGAAACAGAGTAGCCACGGGAATCTCGTCATCGTCAAACATCGACGACAACACCCGCAGCGTGCCGGCATGTCCGGTCGAGGCATAGTCCCAAATGGCTTGCCCCATGGGGTCGAGGGTGGGGGATTGAAGCATGATGATAAGTAGGTGTTCAGAATTATAACCCGTTGGCGGAATTTCCGGTTAACGGGTTAACAAGTTGACAGGTTAACAAGTAAGTATGCGATACACCACTTATTATGTTAAAGCCAGAATGACAGGAAGCTTAAAAAGCTATGCAAACCTACCTGTTAACCCGTTAACTTGTCAACTTGTTTACTAATTCTGCCAACGTGTAATTAATTGATGCAGGCAGCAGGTGACATATTCACATTGACCACCGTGCCTGGTAAAATGCCTTTGATTGAAAAGCACAAACCGTGCGGTTTAGTCGGCACGGCGGTGCAAAGTTAGTTAATTAACTGCGAAGCCACTGCCCAAATCTTCACATTATCGAAATACACAAGTCACATCAACGTAACATACCATTCAGAACTTTGCAACCGGTAAATAATATTGCAAAGAAATGAAACAGAAGACAATCGTGTTGGTGCTCATGGTGCTGCTTTGCGCCCTGGCCAACACCGCGCGCGCCGGCATCGACGCCACACTCAAAGGGCGCGTGATTGATGCCCGCACGGGCGAGGCCCTTGTAGGAGCCACACTGCAAATAGTGCAGGCTGGCCAAACAGCCGTCAGCAACGAAAATGGCGAGTTCGTGTTCCGCACACTCGGCCAGCGCAACTACACCCTTGTAGCCACCTACCTTGGCTATCACCGGGTGAGCATGACCATCAACCCCGCACGCACAGACACCGCCCTGGTGGTGCGCATGAGCGAGCTTGAGAGCAGTCTGGGCACGGCCACCGTCACAGCCACCGTCAAGCGCAACACCGAGGCGTCGCAGGTGGCCGCCCAACGCAACAGCTTGGTGGTGCAAAGCGGCATATCGGCCCAGCAGATAGCCAAATCGCAGGACAAGGACGCCTCCGAGGTCATTCGCCGCGTGCCAGGCATCTCCATCATCGACCAAAAGTTTGTCATGGTGCGCGGCCTTTCGCAGCGCTACAACAATGTGTGGATAAATGGTGCCGCCGTGCCGTCGAGCGAGGCCGACTCGCGCGCCTTCTCATTTGACATCATACCCTCGTCGCAGGTTGACAACATGCAGATAATCAAGTCGCCCGCCCCCCAATATCCCGCCGACTTTACCGGAGGCTTTATCATGATAGACACTAAAGAGGTGCCGCACGAAAATTCGGCCAGCATCTCGGTGGGAGCCTCTGTCAACGACCAGACCCACTTTCAGCGCTTCATGGCAGCCGAAGGTGGCAAAACCGACTGGCTCGGGTTCGACAACTTCCGCCGTTTGCAGGGCGGCGTGCATGCCCCCTTGCAGCAAACGCCCGGCGGTAGTGGCATCAGTCTGACCGACAACCACTTTAACAACAACTGGCAGCTGCACACCCGCCACCCCTGGGCCGACCTGTCGCTCTCGGCCAATGTCAACCGCTCAAAGGAGTTTGACAACGGTGCCGTGTTAGCCCTGCTTGGTGCCATCAATTACAGCAACAATTACAAAACGTACAGCCCCATGCGCAACGCCTTTTTTGGCGCGTACGACCTCACCCACGACCAAAGCGTATATTTGCGCAACACCACCGACCGCCAATATGCCCACAATGCCCGTCTTGGCGCCATGCTCAACCTGACCTTTGTGCCGGGCAAGGGAGCGGGGCGCTATGAGTGGAAAAACATATTCAACCAGCTCGGCACCGACCGCTACACCTCGCGCACCGGCTTTAATGCGCAGAGCAACCAGGTGGACGAGGCCGAATATTACTACTCGAGCCGCACCACCTACAACACCCAGTTGACGGGCAAATATGTCTGGGAAGTGTCAAAGCTTGACTGGAGTGCAGGCTATGCCTATGCCAACCGCCTGCTGCCCGACCGCCGTCGTTATGCACTCGACAACTCTGTTGACATCGACCGCATAGGACTGTCAACAGGCAACGACATCAACCGCGAGTTCACCCGTCTCGACGAGCATATAGCCTCGGCAGCCGTCAATTACCGCTACACCTTTGACAAACCGCAGCACGTAAAGCCCGAACTCCTGGCCGGAGGCTATGCCGAGTACCGAACGCGCCAGTACAACACACGCAGCTTCATCTACCAGTGGCACCCGTCGGGCAACACCCTGCCCGCTGGTTTCCAATATCTCGACCTGCCCACACAACTGCTTATACCGGCCAACTATGGCGACCAGGGGCTCTACCTCATCGACGACACCAAAATGCGCAACGACTATCAGGGCCACCACCTCGTCACCTCGGCCTACGCCGCCGTCAATCTGCCCGTAGGCGCCTTCGACGTGCTGGCCGGCGTGCGCTTTGAACACTCGCGCATGGAACTTGTCAGCAACACCCGCGACTACGAAAAGAGCACCATGAGCCGCTACTACGACAACAACGATTTCTTCCCCTCAGTCAACGCCACTTGGCACCTGGCCGATGCGCACCAGCTGCGTGCGTCGTATGGCCGCTCGGTCAACCGTCCCGAGTTCCGCGAGGTCAGTCCGTCAGTGTTCTACGACTTCGATCTCTCCTCATCAGTACAGGGCAACACCGCCCTCAAGTCGTGCTACATCGACAATATCGACCTGCGTTATGAGTGGTACCCCGCCAAGGGCGACCAGGTGAGCCTTGCCGCTTTCTACAAGCACTTTGACAGTCCGATAGAGTGGACCTACACCGTTACGGGTGGTACCGACCAAGTGTACTCGTATGTAAATGCCAAAAGCACCACAAGCTATGGTCTTGAACTTGACATACGCAAAAACCTCGCTTTCATGCACCTGCCCGACTTCACCCTCGTGTTCAATGGTTCGCTCATCAAGAGCCGTGTACACTTCCCGGCGGGCAGCCGCCAAAAGAGCCGCCCCATGCAGGGCCAGTCGCCCTATCTTGTCAACCTTGGTTTGTTTTACAGCCATAACGCCTGGGGCACCTCGTTGCAGTACAACCGCATAGGCAAGCGTTTGATTGGTGTGGGCCGCAGCCTTGGCTCCACGGGCGACCAAACGGTTAACATACCTGACTCTTACGAAATGCCGCGCAATGCGCTCGACCTGTCATTCTCGCGCACCTTGGGTCATTTCGAGTTCAAACTCGGTTTGAAGGACATCATAGGTCAGAAGGTGGTGTTCAAGCAACTCAGCGACGTAACCCTTGCCAACGGCAGTCAGCGCCAAGTGCAGGAGGTGACACGCAGCTACCGCCCGGGCCGCAATTTCAGTTTGAATGTCACATACAAGTTCTGACACCTGTTTTGACGAATAGTTTACGCATATAGTCATGCCTCCCAAAGCGGTTCGCCGCAGTTTGGGAGGCATGAAACGTTTTATGCTCGTGCTGCATGTAGCTGAGGCATTTAATGGCATAGCCACCGGCATTTTACGGTATAGGGGAGCGGAATACGTGTATAGGGAGAGCGGATTTTCTGTCGCTCTGATCGAAAATACGCCCTCCCGTAACAGAAAAAGCGTGTGGCACCATGTGCGCCTTGCTCCGGCAGAGAATACTTGTCAGAAAGAGAAGAAATCTGAAATTCATAGCTTCTGCCCCAATTCGTAAATTTCGCCAGCGTGCAGGTTTATCACAAATGTAACTGCCTGGCAACGCTCTTGTAACCTTGTGTACCGACCTTTGCAACGTGATTAAAAGACAAACCATTTCTTTTTACACATCAAAAGTTTTATGTGCAAACACACATTATCAGTTTTGGCCCTTATGATGGGCATTGCCGCTACACCGACCTTTATGGCGTGCAGCGATAACAACACTCCCGAACCATCAACACCCAGCTACAACTGGAGCGAGGACGGCGGACTCAAGGCTTGCGACAACCTGCTGTTTGAAAACGGCACACAGATTGGCAATGGCGACAACGAGTTTGTGTTCAAAGGCAAACAAACGCTCAAAAAGGGCACTTATCTGCTCAAGGGTTGGGTGTACGTGGCAGCTGGCTCAGAACTTACCATTGAGCCTGGCACCATTATCAAGGGCGACAAGCAAACCATGGCCGCCATCATTGTAGAGCGTGGTGGCAAACTCATTGCCCAGGGCACCGAAACGGCACCTATTGTGTTTACATCAGAGATGCCAAAAGGCCAGCGCCGTCCTGGCGACTGGGGTGGTTTGATACTCTGTGGCAAAGCTCCTCACAATGCCGGCGAGGCACAAATAGAGGGTGGCCCGCGCACCAAGCATGGCGGCAACGATGCCCACGACAACTCGGGCGTGCTGAGCTATGTGCGTGTAGAATTTGCCGGTTATCCGTTTGAAAAGGACAAGGAAATCAACGGTGTGACATTCGGCTCGGTGGGCGATGGCACAAAGGTTGACCACGTGCAGGTATCTTACTCAAACGACGACTCCTTCGAGTGGTTTGGCGGTACGGTCAACTGCAAGAACTTGATAGCTTATCGTGGTTGGGACGACGATTTTGATACAGATAACGGCTTCTCTGGCCATGTGCAGTACGGCTTGTCAGTACGCGACTCGCGCATAGCCGACGGCAGCCAGAGCAATGGCTTTGAGAGCGACAACGATGCCAGTGGCTCAACCGCATCGCCTTACACCTCGGCCGTGTTCAGCAACATGACCTTTGTGGGTCCGAAGGCTACGGACGCCAACTTTGCCAACACCAGCAGCTATATCAATGCCGGCGACCTCTTCCCCAGCAATGGTTCGGCCCTTGGTTTGTTCCAGGCTGCCATGCAGATACGTCGCGGCTCGCGTCTTAACTGCATTAACTCTGTGGCCATGGGCTGGCCCATCGGCGTTATAATCGATGGCGAAAAGGGCGACACGCAGCAACAGGCCCGCAATGGCGGTTTCAAACTGCAGAATGTGTGGTTTGCCAACATGACCATCACGGGCTCTGATGCCAACAAGCTGTATAAGGACAATCTTGTAACGGGTTACGATGCCAACAAAAAGCCTATTGTGGACGAGAGCAAACCTTCATTCTCAAGCACATGGTTCTTGCAGCAAACGGGCAACCGCGCCGATGCCACCACCGACAGCTGGCTGTTGCAACCTTTGGCTGGCTTGACCGGATTGAACATTCTGCCAACTGCTGCATCGCCTTTGATGACTGCCGGCTCATTTAACGGCATTACCTCAACGTGGTTTGACAAGGTGAACTTTATCGGTGCCTTTGGTGCTGACAACTGGACCGCGGGTTGGACCAACTTCGACCCTGAGAACACGGATTATTGATAACAGCCGTTTGGTGCCTTGCATGGCGCACATTATATTGTTAGGAGATATGTAGTTGAATAGTCAGGCATTTTAATGTGTACGCTTGTACGGCATGAAGTAATGGGGAGCACGTCACCGCTTTCATGCGCCAGCTCCTTATAACACGGCTTAATAACACATGCACCTGGGGTTATATATAACTAAGGCAGGCAATTACCTACGTGGGTAATTGCCTGCCTTAGTTATGCTTTATGGTTTTAGCTAACGCTTATGATGTGCCTATTGGGTTTATGCCTTTTCGGGTAGGGCGTGTTCATAATAGACTTGATAGAGAGACCGTTATGGGGGGTAAGTTGTTTGAAACGCGCTGCACTAAACGCACTAACACTAAACGCTAACACTAAATGCTAACACTAAACGCTAACACTAAATGCTAACACCAAACGCAAGCACCAATGGGGGCACGCGTCTCGCGTCGGGAAAATGCAATGTTCATACACGAAATAAAGGCTTGTAGACACTGCCAATTACACTACTGTTTGTGAGCCTTTGCCTTGATCCCGACGCGGGACGCGTCGCCCCCATTAGTGCTTGCGTTTGGTGTTAGTGTTTAGTGTTAGCGTTTAGTGCTTTCGTTTAGAGGTAGCGTTTTGTGTTTGGTATTAGCGTTTTGTGCTTTCATTTAGTGCCTGCGTTTAGTGCTTAGCGCTATTGCAGAATGGCGTAATTAAAAAACGCACCCCACTCGTCCGCAGTAGAACGGGTGGGATGCGTTGGATATGTAAGGCTCAGAGTTGAGCCTGATGGTTCAGAACTTGTAGGCAGCCGGGCTGCTTACTGCGCCACGTGGAACAACTTGTGTACGCGGTGGCCGTTGGGGGCGTCAATCTGCAGCAAGTATGAGCCAGTGGGCTGGCCAGCAATGCTGAGGCTGAGCTGTGTGGCAGGTGCTGAGGCCTTGACGCTGCCGAGGCTGATGCCGCCTATGTTGTAGAGGGTGACAGTGGTGCCGGCCTCGATGCTGCCGCTGATGCTGACTGTTTGAGCATTGTGGCTCACCTTCAGTGCATCGGTGCTTTGAACTGCGGGGCTGATGGCTGTGATAGAAGCATCGGCTGTGGTGAAACGCAGTGTGCAGCTCTGTGTGCCGCTGGTGGGCGCACAATATTTGCTGAGTACGTCGGGACCGCAGCTGCCAGAGCCAACACCACGCTGTGCACAGTCGAAGTGGGCGTAGATGGTGCGGTTGGCGGGCTCGTCGTCGATGGTGAGTTCCCAGTTGTGGCTCTTGGCCTTGAGTTCCTGGTCAGTCCAGTAGAGGGTAGAGAAGGCCACGTTGCCCTCGGTCTCAACAAAGATGGTGTTGCCCTTGTCGTCGGCCAATGCCAGCTTGCGCAAATCCATGCGGTTGCCCATTGACTGCGGACGCAGGTAGTACTCGTTCATATCCCATACGGTGGTGGTGTACTGTCCGAGGTACGAACCTGTGCAGCGGTCGTTGTAGTTTTCGAGCGGACCGCGGGCGTAGTAAGTCACATTGCCAAATTCGCCAGAGAAGGGTATCTGTACACCAAGACGGCGAATGGCGCGATTAAGAGCGGTAGAGCTTTGCGTAGGCTCATATTGTGTGTTGAGGTCAACTGTACCGTCGGCATAGATAGTGTATGTGTAGGTGAAGTTGGCCAGTGTGCCCTTGGCGGTGACAGTGGCTGTAGCGCTCATGCCATCGTCGGCAATGGCAAAGGCAGCAGAGCGTGATGTGACGCAGTTGTGTTGAACGTAGGCGGGGTCGCTGCCGTATGGCGCGTCATTCTCAATCCAACGGTAGTTTTCGTAGTCGGGGAACTTGGCGTCTTTCTTAACCTTGATGCCGTTCTGTATCCATTCGGCCACATTGCCGTTGTCGTTTTTGAAGGTCATTGTCACCTTGTCATTGCTGATGGTGGTGCTGCCGTTCTTGCTGGCAAGTGTGAGCTTGCTGGCACCTGTAGTGCTGACTGCGGGCAGTGCAGCGCGTTCGGCCAAGGTAAACTGTGCTGAGGCAATGGGGTAGTCGGCATCGGCATAGTCGGTGGCGGCATCGCGTGTAACAACGGCGTTGAGCAATACTTCCTTGCCTTGTGCTTTGGCTTCGCTTATGTCAACGGGTGCAAACTTAATACCAATTTCTTTACCCGGTTTGATGTTCAAACATGTGAGCGGATAGTCAATATGCTTGATTTGCTTGCCGTTGGCGAGCCAGTCAAGGTGCAATGTGTAGCCTTTGCCGAGGGTGGTGAAGTCGTGACTGTTGTGCAACACAATGGTGTTGTCGTCGGCCGTGTAGCTAAATTTGATGTACTGGTACACCTTTTTCAGTTCGTCGAGCTTGGCGCTCCATGCACGGTCAGCACCGATAATACCATTGTTTACGAAGTTGCCTTGGTGGGGTGCGTCGGGCCAGTCGTAGCCAGTGCGGTACTTGTTAAAGCCATTCTGAGTGAGGTTGCCAGCCTTGATGTCGTCGGCTGAGACGATAGCCTGGTCAACCCAGTCCCAAACGCAGCCACCGATGCCGTACTTGCTTGACTCGATCACGTCCCAGTACTCCTGGAGGTTGCCCAGAGAGTTGCCCATGGCGTGGTCGTACTCGCACATGAAGTAGGGCTGTGCTGCCCAGTTGCTGTTAGCCTCGCTCTTGATGGGTTTTGATGAGCCTTCGATAGAAGGGTACATCTGGCTCCAGAGCTCTGTTACGTCGTTCTTGCCGGCGTTAGTGGCTCCTTCGTAGTGAATGATGCGGTTGTCGAGTTGCTTCATGAGGTTGAACTCAGCCACATGGTTGCTGCCGTAGCCGCTCTCGTTGCCGAGGCTCCAGAAGATGATAGAGGGGTAGTTGCGGTCGCGCAATACCATGCGGCCTGCGCGGTCGAGGTAGGCAGCCTTCCAGCTGTCGTCGGCTGAAATGCCAGTTGATGTGCCACTGTTGTAGCCTGTGCCGTGGTCGCCCCAGTTTTTGTGACATTCGATGTCGGCCTCGTCCATGACGTAGATGCCATAGTAGTCGAACATGGCGTTCATCTTGGCCTGACGGGGGTAGTGGCTGGTGCGTACGGTGTTGACGTTGGCCTGTTTCATCAAGGTGATGTCCTTAATCATCGTGGGCACGTCGATGCTGCGGCCGCGGGTGGGGTGGGTGTCTTGGGTGTTGACGCCCTTGAAGTATACTTGCTGTCCGTTGATGTAGACGCGGTGGTCGTTGTCGGGAATTTCGATGTGGCGGAAACCGTACTTGGTGGCAAAGGCTTCTTCTTCGGTGCCATCAGCATTGAGCTGTGCCAACTCTACGGTGTAGAGGTTGGGCGTTTCGGCAGACCAAAGTTGCAGGTCGGTAAGGCCGTCGAAGGTTACATCTTTTACCATGGTGCTGTCGCCATTGGCTGTGAAGGCAAAGTCGACGCTCTTTTCGGCTATTTGTGTGCCAGCCGGATTGATAAGGCGCACGCGTACCTGCTTGTTGGTGGCTTCACGCTCCTTGTTGGTCATGGTCAGCTCCACATTCATGCTGCCGCTCTTGTAGTTGCTGCCAGCATCGAGTGTGCTGGTGATGTAATGGTCGCGCAGGTAGGTCTTGGGTGTGGCAAAGAGGTAAACATCGCGGTGAATGCCGCTCATGTGCCAGCAGTCTTGACCTTCGAGGTATGAGCCATCGGTGAAACGGAACACCTGTACGCTGAGGTTGTTGTCGCCCTCATGTACGTATGCTGTGATGTCAAATTCGGCATCGTTGTTAGAACCCTGGGTGTAACCAACCTTTTGGCCGTTAACCCACACGTAGGCTCCGCTGTAGATACCATCGAAGTGGAGGAAGATGCGCTCGTTGTTCCAACCCTCGGGCAGGGTGAAATTGCGGCGGAGTGAACTTACAGAGTTGTAGAGGTTGCCCTTCATTTCGATGTAAGGCGGGTTGTCGAAGAATGGGTATTCAACGTTAACGTACCAGGGGTCGCCGTAGCCCTTCATTTCAACGCATGAGGGCACTTCGATGTTATCCCATGCCGACACGTCTACGCTGTTGCCATAGAAGTCGGTTTCGCCCGGTCGGTTGGCGGGGTCCTTTACAAAGTTAATCTTCCATGTGCCGTTGAGTGAGAGCCAGCGGCTGTTGCCTGTGGGGTCGAGCCAAGGCTTGTCGTAACGTGCTTTGTCGGCACGCAGTGCCTCGGTGTTGGCATAAGGCAGGTAGGCGGCGTGGCCTTCTTCCTTGTTAACTGCAAACACCTTGGGGTTTTCCCAATCGTTGTAGACGGGCACGTAGGCATCGGTGTATTCGAGTGTGAAGTAGGTAGTTTCGTCGTTGGCGTCCTCCACCATTTTGGTGTCGCCTTTGCTGTCGGCCGCCATGTAGTAGGTTTTGTTATTGGCGGTGTAAGCTATGCGGTATACACCCTCCTGACCCTCAACGGGTACGAAACTAACTTGCTGGTTGACGTTGCTGCCATCGAGTGCATATTGCAGTGGAACCTTTGTGGTGTTAATGGCGGCATCAATGGCATATTTGTATTTCTCGTTGTATAACACAGCGGCATATTTGGTGTCCTTGCCACTTTTGTATTCAACATTGCGATATTGCCAGTGTTGTCCGTACTGCCCTTCTTTGTAGGGCTCGGTGTAGATGGGATCTGTAGAGTTGCGGCTCTCATTGTTGCTGAGCACCCAGCCTGTGTTTTTGTTGCGGAGCAGGTAGGTGTAGCCCTTGATGGGTGTGTTGATAACCTTGTCGGTGGCTTGCAGTGTGAAGTGGCTGCTGGCCGCGGTGAGGTCCTCGTCCATGTAGATGTCGCCATTGTCGCGGAGGGTCATGACGCGCGTGCCGTCGGTGTTGAGAAATTGGAACTCGTCGGTGCCAACCTCCTTGATAAGGAACTGCTGGTTGGCGTCTGTAAACTTGGCGTCCCATTGCAGCACGCGCCATTTAGTTTCCGCAGTCGGTGCCATGTCGATACCCATGTCGCAGTGAGGATTGTAGAAGGCGTAGATGCCATCGACTGCGGATACGGGTACAATCATCCAATCCTGTCCTTCAGAATTGTTGTCGATAGCAGCGGTGCTGAGGTAAGTGTCGTGTGCACTTTGATTGCCATTGGTCACGGCCTGGCCGTTGGACTTGTTGACAATGCGGTACACAACACCGGGCTTGTTGATGTCGATGGCATGGGCAAAGCCTGCCAACAGGCTGAACAAGCATACGAGCCATACGCTGCGCTTGAAGTGTAAGTGATTCATTGTAGATTTGTAGTTTTATGATTTATATGTTAGGTGTTACATGGTTTATATAATGTCAATGCAAATATACTTACATTCTGCTAATGGCACAACTTTTGATGCTCGTTCTGTGCGTAAAAATGGCTTTTTGTGTGAATTATAACAGTATTAGTAGGTTATATTGTGTTCTATTAGCTTGGTGTACGCGTGTCGGACGTCTTGTCGCAAAACAACAAAAAAAACAGGAGGTAAACACCATGAGGCATGGTGTTCATCTCCTGTTAGTGTGTAATTGAAAGTCCGTTATGTGGGGACTTTGGTATTTACTTACTTAGACTCGTTGATGGTGCAGATGCTTACGCGGTTCCAGTCGTTCTCAGAGAACATGTTGCCTACACCCTGACCTTCGGCGTTGATGCGGCTGGCAGCAATCTTGTACTTGTTAACGAGGATAGACTTAACAGCTTCGGCACGGGCCTTGGCAATCTTGGCGTTGATTTCGGCGCTACCTTCGGGTGAAGCGTAACCCTTGATGTCAACGGTGCTGTTCTTGTGGTTCTTCAAGAATGTAGCAACGCGCTCAACGTTGGGGAGCTGAGAAGCGTCGACAGTGCTCTTGCCCTGACGGAATGTAACGGTCTGCTCGAGTGAAGCAGAGTTCTTAGTTATAGTCTGAACAGCGGGCTTCTGGTTGCGGCAATCATTGAGCTTCTGCTGGAGGTCGCGGTTGTCGGCAGCGAGTTTGGCAAGCTGAGCGTCCTTGTCGTTAACCTGAGCGCGGAGGTCGTTAACCTTTGCGTTCAAACCGTCAACTTCGGCCTGATCGTATGCCTTAACGAGGGTCATGTAGTTCTTGCCGTTGTTCTTGTTCTTGAAGTGGTAAGTTACACCGGCGAGGAGCTCGATGGCGCTGTTGTTAACGTTGTAAGCGTTGTAGCTCTGCTTGCGGTCAGCCTCCATGTTGTAAACGATAGAGGGCTTAACAGCGATGGTCCAAGCCTTCTTCTCGCCAACGTTGAAATTGAAGTTGAAGCCGAACTTAGAAGTGAAGTAGTTGGCATCTTTGCCATAGCTCTTGTTGATGTAGTCGTGGCCCCAACCTGCACCTACAACACCTTCAACCTCGAACAAGCGGGGCTGGCCGTTGTAACCACAGAAAAGGTTTGAGAAGTTAACCTTGCCGAGGAGGCTGAGGTTAGACTGGTCAAACACTGTGCGGCTGGCAGTTGTGTTGTTGTTGGCAAGGAACTGGCCACCGAGAGCGAACACTGGAGTGATTTGCTTTGTGAGTTCAACACCATAAGTGGCGCGGAACTTGTCGAATGAGGTGTGAGTGGTGGGGAGAATGCCGCCACCAACGAGACCTACTGACCAATTGTCAAAGAAACCTGCACCTTGTACAGATTTCTGAGCACCAGCTGTAAGTACAGTTGCGCCCAAAGCGATGATAGTAAAAAACTTTTTCATTTTATTGTATTATAAATGAATTGATAAATAGTTTGCAAAGCCTATTCGTGGCAACCGCAGGACTTGTTGGTTGTTAGGAATTTTGTCACTCTTTGTTTTTCTGTGTGCAAAATTAAGTATTCTTTTAACAAATTGCTAATGATCGCAATGATAAAACGCGCAAATGGCATGATAAAACGGAAAAAACGCCCATTTTCTTTGGTTAATCCGATGGTTGGGCCTATATTTGTGCTGCGAAAGAGGTTTGCAGGGTATCTTGCAAATTGGATATACGCATATATAATATAGTAATAACACCATAAACGAATTATTCCCCATGGAAAATCAAGAACAGAACGACGGACAGTTGAAGATTGAGCTCACTCCCGAAGTGGCTGAAGGCATTTATGCAAACCTGGCAATTATCACTCATTCGAGCGCTGAGGTTGTAATGGATTTCATTCGCGTATTGCCTGGTGTGCCCAAGGCAAACGTGAAGAGCCGCATCATCTTGGCTCCCGAACACGCAAAGCGCTTGCTTTTTGCTCTTCAGGACAATATCCAGAAGTATGAGAAGGCTTTTGGCCCTATTAACCTTCCTGGTGCAGCAGAGGCTCCCCAGGGTGGTCGCACAGCCACTCCGTTTGGCGTGCCCGAGGGTAACGCATAATAGCCCCGATATCTTCAGTTTGAAGTTATCCCAATAACAAGGTCTGCAGAAAGCGATTTCTGCAGACCTTAAATTTTACCACTTATGCACTGTTTTGTACCACTTATGTATTTGTGCGCCGAAAGGGGGTTGTGTACGTCAAAAAAGATGTTTAACTTTGCGAATAAAGTGTGCAAATAATGCCGCGATTAGAACAACCCCTAACAATATTAGCTATGAAGAAGCATTTTATTTACATGTTGGCAGCAAGCCTGGTATTGGCTGCGCCAGCCGTGACTTTTACCTCGTGTGGAGACGATGACCCTGAAGAAATTCCTGGAGGCGGCGGTGGTGATGACGCAGATGATGTTCTGCCCAACGAACCATCGGCCCAAAACCCGTTGACGAGCCATGAACAGAAGCAAAAACTTGAAGCGATAGCTAAAGGCTTTATGGCACAGGTTCCCTCAAGTGACTTTAATGGCTTGGCAGACCTGTCAAGCTATATCTACAATCATTATGTGGATAATGACCGTTTTGACCATAGCGTTGTAACGAACTGGTTTGACACGGTGCTTGAGGGCATGACGAAGTTTGTGACCCAAAAAAAAGTAAGGGATGAATATGGGTGGTTGCAGGACTGTAAATACTACGACCGACTGATTACGCTCTCAAACTTTAAGGGACATTTTACTGCGGGTGCAAATAAGTGGACTCGCGCAGAGGCCAATGACTTGCAGTTTATATTTACGGATCAAGACGGTAAGCAATGTGTGCTGTCGGTAAAACAGGAGGGCAGCGTTAAGAAGGCCTATATTACGGACGACGAAGATTACAAAGACTATGTTTACGATAGCAGTACGGGCACTGGCATAGATTACGTGGATAAGTATAAATACTATGTAAATGTGCCAGAGCGCGTGATAGTAACGCTAACGCAAGATGGTGTGACACGTGTGAACTCTGTAACAAAAATAGACCACAGCAAGTTTACTGGCCCTGAATATGACCTCAGCCGCGATGGCGTAGATGTAAGCACGACAACCAGTGTGAACGACTACTCTTGGATAATAGATCGTGCTGGCTACTCTGCGCAAGAGGGTAAGGTGGCTGTAAAAGGCTGCATGAAAAAAGGCAATGTGACACTCATTTCGTTTGAAGCCAGTGGCACGGGGCTTAAACTGACTAATGATGATGTGCAGAAAGTGGGCTCGGTGAATGTCAGCGTAGACGTGATGGGCAAAATGCAGATAAAAGCCACTTGTGCAAACGCTTTGGATTTTAATCGCTGGATAGAAGAAGCTTACGATAACTGCGAGAATCAGCGTAAATTTGAAAGTTGTATAGCACAAGCTAACAGCTTGTTAGATTGCAAAGTGTACTACGACGGAACCAAGGTGGAACAGGCCTCTGTCAAGTTGGAAGTGTTTAAGGAATCGGATTATTACGAAGACTATTGGGACTTTGAGCCAGCTATCTATTTCAATGATAACAGTTCGTATGGCATAAGTTTTGAGGACTATTTCGATGAAACATCTTTCAAGTCTGTGATCGATACCTTTGAAAGTCTGCTCAGAGGTTATGAGAAACTGGGCAAGAAGTTCGAATATTAAATTAGAACCACCCAAATACGTATCTGATATAAATAGCAGGAACTGGTTTGGCCAGAGTGCGAAATCGGTTCCTGCTTTTTGTTATCTAAGGGTTTAGTGGCTGATGGGGTGACATACGGCCTTTGCCCATAAAGCCTGGGATTATGTTTTTCATTGTCTGCAGATAGTGGCGTATGAAGCACATTTGCTTGTAGATTTGACAAACCGTCAACCATCAAGTTGACAACGCTGCTAAGTGTGTGGCTTGGCTATAGTGCTATGTTGAAGTTTATACCTTATTATATATATATGCTGTTGTTGGGCGTGCATACAAGTATGGTTGTGCATGCTCAGCATGTTGACTCGCTACGTCAGGTTGATATAGCGGGAGAGGCGTCGGTGACGGCATGGCGAAACCGTTCGCCTTTGCGTGGAAGCTCGGCGGGACGCATACATTGGGAGATGAAGCGGTTGCAAACTTTGCCCCAAATTTTAGGTAATGCTGACCCCTTGCGGTATGTGCAGAGCTTGCCTACGGTGCAAACTTCGACAGAGTATGATGCCGGATTGCATGTGCAAGGTTGCGATATGGGGCAAAATGCTTTTATGATGGGAGGTGCCACAGTGTTTAACCCCTCGCATCTGTTGGGCATATTCTCTGCGTTCAATGCAAGTCATTTTGACACGTTGGATTTCACGGCACTTGCTGGCGCAGCCCAACCTAACAGACTGGGCGGTGTGGTGCAGATGCGTCCATTTGCAATAAAAGATGGTGGCGTGGATAGTCTGGTGCAACGCGAAAGAACTGTGGAGGGGGCAGAGTTGAATGTAGGTCCGATGTCGTCGCAAGGCACGATACGTGTGCGGCCTAATGGCAAATTGCTGTTTGTGGCTTCGGCCCGTCAGGCGTACATGAACTTGCTTTATGGCAAGTGGCTTGATTTTGACGGGTCGCCGCTGCGGTACAGTTTTGGCGATTATAATGTAACGCTGAGTTACAGGCCTTCGATGCGGCACAGGTTTGACTTAAATGCTTATTTCGGGCAAGACAGAGCCTCGTATACAGAAGGTGCGCATCTTATGCACGTACGACTAAACTGGTTGAATTATGCTGCTGAGGCCTCTTGGAGGGTGATGAACAAATCGTGGCAGCTGACGCAGAGGCTGGTGTCCTCGGGGTATCAGAATGATTTCAGATTGCGTCAAGCAGGGCAGAAGATGTCTTTGCCCTCACATATTCGTCAGTATGGCTATCAAGCAGAGTGGAACTGTAACTCATGGCAAATAGGAGGCTCGTATAGCTTGTATCAAATACTGCCGCAGTCGCCGCAAATAGAAAGTACTTACACGCAGATAGAGGCAGACCGTCAGGAAAAAGGCGTGGCTCATGAGGCTAACGTCTATGCAGGTTGGCAATATGGCTGGCATGATGGGCAATGGGTGCTGAAACCAGAAGGGCGCATGACTTACTATCGTGATGTAGACCAAAAGAGCTGGTTCTCAATTTCGCCTATGCTGACGCTGTCGTGGCAGGCGGCTCCGCAGCATCGCTTGGGCGTGCAGCTGTCGGTGGCCAATCAGTATGTGCAGCAAACAGGGTTTACGTCGTTGGGATTGCCCACAGAATTTTGGTTTTCGGCGTCGCACGAACTAAAACCGCAGCGTGCAGAGGGGCTGTCTCTGTTGTATGATGGACAGACACCAAATAATGCGTGGGCATTTACAGCAAATGCCTATGTAAAACGATTACATCATCAAAAGGAATATAAGGATAATGTGCTTGACCTGATAAATGAGGCATATTCTCTTAACACGTCCTTGTTACAGGGACGGGGCTTAAATTATGGTTTCGGTGTGCAACTAACACGTCAAAGTGGTCCTGTAACCGGTTGGGTGGGATATGCTTTTGGCCGCTCTTTACGAAAATTCCCAGAGTTGCGGGAAAGAAGTTCTTATCCTGCAAACCACGAAAGAGTGCATGAGTTTAACCTTGTGGCCACCTGGCAGGCACTGAAGCGTGTGACCTTTACGTGCTCGGCAGTGTTTGCCTCGGGCACCCCCTTTACGTCAGCTAACGAATTCTATTTGATGAATGGCTATGTGGTAGCACAATATGGTAAACATAATGGGTGCCATCTACCGTGGTACAAGCGTGTGGATATGGCTGTAAATGTGGATCTTAAGCAGAAGAGACAAAGGCACTTTAGGCATGGCTTTAACGTGTCGCTGTTTAATACCTTCGGCTTTAATAACCCATTGTTCTATCGGCTGCGAATACGCAGAGATGGTAATTTTAGGTTCGCTCCAGTGTGTTTCCTCAAATATCCGTTGCCTTCGTTCAGTTATTATATTAAATATTAGCCGTATGGTAGTGTTGTGTAAAAAGACGTTGCCCCTGCTGGTGGCAGCGATAGCTTTAGCCTCGTGTGTGGAAGATCCTTACAGTCATACTCAACCCCAACTCGTGGTAGAGGGCTGGATTGATGATGGCGATTTTCCGACGGTATTCGTAACCACCAGTCTGCCGTTTACGACCAGTGACACTACTGATGTCGATCTTGTGCAACATGTGCTAAAGTGGGCTACGGTGACTGTGAGCGACGAGGAGAAGTCTGTGGTGCTAACGGGGCGCGTGATGAAGCATCAAACACCTCCGTATGGCTTTACCACAACGCGTATTATGGGCCGTAGCGGACATACTTATAAATTGACAGTAGACTGTCCGCCCTATCATGCTGAGGCTGTAACTACTATTCCGCCTAAGGCAGTGGTAGATTCCTTTACTGTGACACCATGCTTAGAGAATGATACGCTCTACCAGGTGATGGCGCATGTGTCGCAGCAGCTGGATTTACCACAGGGTGGGGGATATAAGTTTTTCGGCATCAGCAAGTGTCGTGATGTGAATTACAAGTCGTGCTATATGGGGTTGTATAAGCCCGAGAATATCAGTCCGCATTCGGCGCTTCCGGTTTATAATCTGCATCGGCCTAATAATAGTCATTTCTCGCCGTTTTTCTCGTATTCAGATACACTGAAGATAAAGTTCACCACGTTAGATGGCCCCTCCTATGCTTTTTGGGATAGCTTCGAGGACGATGTGTCGCTGTCGGGCAGTCCGTTCTTCTCAACCAATAGCAACCTGCGTGGAAATGTCAGTGGAGGTCTTGGCTATTGGTGTGGTTATGGCTCTTCGGTATATTATTTACTGCCACCTAAAAAGCCGTAGTGGTGTGTAGAGAATTAACTACTCGAGTTCCGGATTTAGCGAGTGCGGGCTGAAAGCCCAATGTGATGAACGGACTCAGGCACCAAACGCTACCACCCAACGCTACCTCAAAACGCAAGCACCAAACGCTACCTCTAATGGGGGCGACGCGTCTCGCGTCGGGAAAATAAATAAAGACTCACAGATAGCACTAATTACACTTCTGTCTGTGAGCCTTTGTCTCAAATCCCGACGCGGGACGCGTCGCCCCCATTAGAGGTGGCGTTTGGTGCTTGCATTTAGTGGTAGCGGGGCCTTTACCATACTACAAAAACTTTACTTGCCGAGTATCTTGCATCTTACACAAACACACTATAACTCATTGACTGTCAACACTTTACTTAGTGTAAGATACTGCCAACGCCACCTACACGCATCCTACACAACCCACATGCTGCCACACGGTACAAACACGGGAGGAAGATATTATGACATAGGGGAGCAGAAAAGTCTGTTGCTCCGACAGATTCTCCTACGTCCCTATGGCGTAACCCCCACCACATACGCCCAAAACGGGTGCAAGACAATGGGGTGGGGTGTGTAAGATGTATGTAGGGGCGTGTAAGATACTTTGAAAACATCTTACACTCTTGAAATCTTTGTATATCAACTTGTTACGTACAAAAAGTGTAAGATGGCAGTAAAAACACACGCACTCTTTTACAAGTAGATATACGGGTAGAGAACAAATATTTGTGTACAAATTGTACACTTTTTTTGTGGGGTGCAATGCCTTGGTGTTACCTTTGCAGCACTTTACTTTTGTACTAAACCAAATTGTATTGACTACCATGAAACGAATGCTTAACAGAATGCTGCGCTATGCCGATGCCATTGTGAAACGTGGCGTGGACAAATTGATAGATGTTATCGCGCATAGCCCGGAACCACAAACTGAAAACGCAGAAACACCCCAGCAGCAAAAACGCATGCGCAATGACACTGACTGCGCACCACAAACAACTGGCCACATCACGAACTGCAGTCTAACGGCACAAGCCAACACCCTTATGGACGAGATGTGCGACATTCGCTATAATGTACTTGACTGCACACCCGAAGTGCAACGCCGCGACCAGGCGGACAAAGGGTTTGTACCCGTGAGCAAACTGGTGCGCAACACGATGGTAATTGACCTGCACAAACGGGGCTGCATGGTGTGGAACAATGGTGTGGACCGCATTGTGGAGTTAAATAATGCGTGCAGTGCGCGGTGTTGGACAGAAGTGCAGCTGCAAGTGCCGCGCCGGCACAACAGCAATACTATATTATACTGCGTGAGGCGCAAGCATGATAAGGGCGTTGATTTTTCAATACGCACCATCACATAGCGCATAATGAAAAACGACGAATTATGCCATTTAATTGGGTGACGCATTGGCAAAGTCAGGAAAAAGTACGTTTTTGAGAAAAAAAACGGGGAAAAGTTTGGAGAGAAAGAAATAATGCCTAACTTTGCACCCGTTTCCGAGAGACATCTGCTCTAATGCTTGCGGGCATGGTGCTGATAGAAAAGGGAATACGGGCAAATACCAGAGTGGCCAAATGGGGCAGACTGTAAATCTGCTGGCTTACGCC
>ERZ1026878.930-NODE-930-length-19945-cov-6.278130_pt1 | contig 19945 bp, 7 predicted proteins | sample MGYA00380169_ERZ1026878 | MGnify/ENA primary metagenome ERZ1026878 (study PRJEB33269, sample SAMEA4719805) | human gut metagenome | biome: human-associated habitat; feature: organic feature; material: feces | place: Cameroon | collected 2013-10 ...
ACGGCGCCAAGGGCCAGGGCCGCGTGTTCTCCTCGCTGGAAGAGGCCGAAATGGCGCTCGACAAGCACGAGATCGACATGCAGGCCAAGGTGCTCATCCGCCTTCCGCAGGACTTCGTGCTGCCGAAGGACTGGGAGCCGGGCGAGGTCAAGGTCGTCGATCCGGAACCGGGCAGCCCGGACGTGGTCAAGGAGGAGCGTTTCCATGACGGCTCCGTCCTGTTCGCCACCTCCTACGGCCGTATCCTGTTCAACGGCACCTTGCCGGTCGACTACCCGTTCGTCAACGAGCAGGCGCCGAAGAAGCGTCTGAGCAAGATCGTCGACGACATCGCGACCCGTTACTCCACCGCTCAGGTGGCCGTGACGCTGGACGCCCTGAAGGATCTGGGCTTCACCCGCGCACCGTGGTCCGGCGTGTCCTTCGCGTTCTCCGACGTTATCCAGCCGCCGGAACTGGACGAGTACATCGAAAAGTACGAAGGCGAAGCCGACAAGGTCAACGAGAACTACGAAATCGGTATGCTCACCGAAGAGGAGCGTCGTCAGGAACTGGTCGACCTGTGGACCAAGTGCACCAGCGAGGTCTCCGAGGCGGTTGAGGAACACTTCGATTCCAAGAACAACCTGGCCATCATCGTGCAGTCCGGTGCACGAGGAAACATGATGCAGATCAACCAGATCGCAGGTATGCGAGGCCTGGTGGCAAACCCGAAGGGCGAGATCATTCCTCGACCGGTCAAGTCCAACTACCGTAAGGGCCTGTCCGTGCTGGAATACTTCATCTCCCAGCACGGCGCGCGTAAGGGTCTGGCCGATACCGCACTGCGTACCGCAGAGTCTGGCTACCTGACCCGTCGTCTGGTGGACGTCTCCCAGGACGTGATCGTGCGCGAGGAGGACTGCGGCACCAAGCGCGGCCTGACCATGAAGGTCGGCGAACGCGATGCCGAAGGCAACCTGCACCTGGTCAAGGCCGCCGACGGTGGCCCGTACTCCCGTCTGCTCGCGGCCGACGTCATCGACCCGGCCGACGGCGAGACCGTGCTGTACAAGGCCGGCGACGCCCTGTCCATGGACGTGCTCAACGATCTCGTTGCCCACGGCGTGGAAGAGGTCAAGGCCCGTTCCGTGCTGACCTGCGAATCCAAGCGTGGCGTGTGCGCCAAGTGCTACGGCTGGTCCCTGGCCACCAACAAGCTGGTGGATGTCGGCGAGGCCGTCGGCATCGTGGCAGCACAGTCCATCGGTGAGCCTGGTACCCAGCTGACGCTGCGTTCCTTCCACTCCGGCGGCGTCGCTTCCGCTTCCGATATCACCCAGGGTCTTCCGCGTGTCACCGAGCTTTTCGAAGCCCGTACCCCGAAGGGCGAGGCTCCGATCGCGGAGTTCGCCGGCGTGGTCAAGGTGGAAGACACCGAGCGCGGCCGTCAGGTCACCCTGAAGCCGGACGACGACTCCGTCGAGCCGATCGTCTACCCGGTGACCCGTCGTGCGCCGATGCTGGTCAAGGACGGCGACCATGTCGAAGCCGGCACCCAGCTCATCGAAGGCTCCGTCGACCCGAAGAAGATTCTGCGCATCCTCGGCCCGCGCGCCGCACAGGTGAACATCGTGGAGGAAGTGCACACCGTGTACCGCTCCCAGGGCGTGGATATCCACGACAAGCACATCGAAGTCATCGTGCACCAGATGCTGCGTCGCATCACCGTGATCGACTCCGGCGACACCGACCTGCTGCCGGGCGAACTCGTGGACAAGGCACGCTTCAAGGCCGCCAACATGGAAGCCGTGAAGAACGGTGGCAAGCCGGCCGCCGGCCGTCCGGAGCTGATGGGCATCACCAAGGCTTCGCTGGCCACCGATTCCTGGCTGTCCGCGGCCTCCTTCCAGGAGACCACCCGCGTGCTCACCGAAGCCGCCCTGAACCAGAAGGTCGATGACCTGAAGGGCCTCAAGGAGAACGTCATCATCGGTAAGCTCATCCCGGCAGGTACCGGCCTCGCCCGTTACCGCAACGCCACGGTGGAGCCCGACAAGGCCATCCGCGACACCATCTACCCGAACTTCGGTTTGGGCGGCGAAGGCACCGACAGCTCCTTCGGCGACACCGACCTGTCCGATGTGGACTTCTCCAACATCGACTTCGGCGACCTGAAGCTGGGCGATGACTTCAACCCGGATGACTTCCTGGACGACAACGGCGGCCAGACCGATCTGGGCGATACCCTGTGAGATTCCCCTCACGATAGTCGACAGACGAATCATCTGACATAGCGAAAGGCGGAACCGACCAATACCGGTCGGTTCCGCCTTTCGCTATATCTATATGTCGTGGGATTGCGAGGTTGTGGATTAATCGCGGGGGAGGGTTTCGCAGTCGTCTTTTGACGTTACTTGATCTTCTCCGAAAGCGTGGTTTCCAGATCCTTCAACGAACCGCTGAGATCGGCCTCCTTCGCGGCCTTTTGCAAATCGGACTGATCCAGGGTCGGCGAATCGATGTCGGACATCTTCGCATGAAGATCCTGAAGCTTTTCGTAATCGGCGGACCCATACTCGATATCGTTGAGATTCAGATCGGCCATCTGATCCACAATGTCCTTCTTCTTGCTGACGCTTTCCTGCATATCCGCGCCATACTCGGCATAGGACTTGATGGGAACCTTGGCCAGATCGCCGGCGTCGGCGGCACAGCTTTCGAGCGCCTTGGAAAGATCGCGATAGTACGAAGACATGTCGGCGGAGTCGAATTTCGGCAGCTTCGTGCAGGTATGCGTCATCTTCATGAGCGCGGGCATGGTCTGGGCCAGATCGTTCATGTACCTCTCGTATTTCGCACGGTCCCGCTCGAACGTCTCGTACTTCTCCTTAACGTCCTTGTCTTTCTTCACGGCCTTCATGGCAGCCAGCTTGTCGCTGTCCTGCTTGAAGGTCTTCAACTTCTTCTTGCCCTCGTCATAAGCGGAGGATGAATCGTTATCCGTTGCGCTCGCCGCCGAGCTGAATTCCTCATTGATGGCTGTATAGCTGCTTTCCAACGCCTGCGTTTGGACCAGCGCTTCCTCGTAATCGGAACGGCTGACGCGATTCGTAAGGAAGAACACCGCTGCCAGCGCGATGACGACGACTGCGGCCACCGCGCCGATGATAATGGCGACCGGCGGCTTATTTTTGGCCGCGGCGCCGGCTTGCTGGGAAGGAAAGTTGCCGGGCATTGGCGGTTGCGGCTGACCGTATTGTTGCGATTGGGCATATTGTGGCATCGCAGGCTGTGGAACCGCCGGTTGAGACGCGGTGGGCTGGGGCATGGCGGGCTGACCGTACGGCATCGGCCGCGGCTGACCATACTGCGGCATCGGCGGCTGAGGCTGTCCATAAGGTTGCGGTTGTCCGTATTGCTGCGGCTGGCCGTATGGCATGGGTTGCGGCTGTCCGTATTGAGGCCCGCCCGGCTGTGGCTGACTGTAGTTTGGCGCCTGCGGCTGCGGAGGCTGGTTATACTGCGGTTGCCCATTCTGCGGTTGACCATACGGAGGAGTGTTCGCCATGAGAAAAGTCCTTCTTATCCTTTTTCCTTTTTGAATGTCGAATCCGTGAACACGGAGGGAAACATCGACGTGTCCGTCTCTTTTGACGAGTTACAGCATAATATTTTGAGACGGAATATGCGAGCATCGTATTGCAGAATGAGTATCGTCAGACGGCATGGACGTCACCTTCCTACAATGGGAATATGAGTTTTCTACCTTACCCGCCGCCGCCCGAACCAGGGTGGTATGACGATGACGTCACGGTGATGGCGCAACCCACAGCCGAACCCGTCGACAATGCCGCCGATTCCTTGGAAACACGCGAACGGCTCGCCGCACAGAACGAGTCGGGCGACCACGATATGCAGGATGTTTCCGTTGCGAAGGGCGACGCTGCCGTTTCGGACGAGGACGATATCGACTGGGACGGCACCGTGCTTTCCGAAGCCTTCACCATGAAGCAGCCGAAGCACACGTACGTGCTGGACAACGAGCAGACCGGACAGCAGGTGATCGTGGATATGGGCGTGCTCCTTGGCCGCAAGCCTTCGGCCGAAGTGCCCGCCGGCGCCAAATCGGTCAAGCTGGAGGATCCGACGCGCACAATCTCACGCAACCATGCGGCGATCAGCTTCGACCAGGATGGCACGCTGTGGATAGAGGATTACGGTTCGCTCAACGGCACGTACATCATCCAAGACGATGTCGAAACCAAAGTGGAACACAAGCCGATGCAGCTGGAGGCGCCATGCACGGTGCGTATCGGCGACCAGTTCTTCCAATTCCGCAAACAGTGAGGGCGTTTGTCAGTGAAGACACGATTACGCTGACGGACTGCGTTGACGATTTGTGTTGACAGCGTCGGCGCGGACGGTTAGCGGTAAGACGATAAGGGGTTGTCACGGAGATTCCCGCGACAACCCCTTATGTTTCAAATGGTCTGATAATCGGCGTTAGCTCACTGCTGGCGCAGACGAATGGCCGCGTTGATGGCCGAATCGTTCAACTGGCCAAGCCAGGCAAGCAATTCCGGATAGATGTACGGATTGCGCGCAAGACACGGACGAAGCTCCGGCGCTTCGCTGGCGATACGGGCCATCAACATCTGATCGGTGGTGGTCATGGCCAGTTCCGCGGTGAACCCCGCGTCTGCCGGCGATTCCTGGGCCGCGGCATACTGCTGTTCGGCATACTGCTGTTCCGGTTCGTTCTGCGGCTGGCTCGATGAATAATCGGCCACTTCGGACAAATCGGCGGGATTCATGTATGGGTCGACATACTCGGTCGAAGCCTCGTTGGACGCCGCATAGGCAGCGTCCTGACCGTATTGCTGGTTCACCGGCTGTTCCGGCTGATACTGCTGCTCCGGCTGGACCTGTTCGGCAACCGGTTCGGCCATTGGCTGGGCCGTCGGCTCGGCAATCAGATGCGGCTGCACGCCATTTTGCGGAACCGGCCAGCCCATCGCCACCAGCTGCTGGCGGGCGCGCTCATCGCCGAATTCGGCGACCCAACGCTTCAGACCCGGGTACGCTCGCGGATTGGCAACGACATTCGCACCGAATTCCGGATTCTCGTACGCGATTTTCGCCAGGAACACGGGATCGGCGTTCGGATCCTGCACGGCCGCCACCGCGGCATCGAAATCGACCATCATGATCTCCTTGTCTCGTGGTCTGTAACCATCTTATTGAATGACTCGTAACGTTTGCAACGTACCGTCCAGCACATCGTCGATATCCTCGTCATCGCCGATCTTGCTGACGTTCCAATCCTCGTCGCACGGCATATCGGAACGCATATCCACCACGATGACGGTGATGTTGTCGCGGCCACCGGCGTTCAGCGCGGCGCGTACCAGCATGTCCGCGGCCATCTGCGGGTCAGCGTACGCCGCCGCGATCTCGGCAAGCTGCTCACGGCCGATCTGCGCATGCAGCCCATCGGAACAGATGATGAACCGTCCGTCCGCACGCGCGGCGTACCAGTCAGGCTGGATGCCGGCAGGCGCGCCGACACATTGCGTGATGATGTTGCGCGGAATGCAACGGCTCGCCTCATCGGGCAGCATCTGCCCCGAATCGATGGCGTTCTGCCGTTCCGAATGGTCGCGGGTGATGCACGTCAGCGAATCCGCCAGCCACGCGCCATTGCCGTCGGCGCGCATATGGTACGTGCGGGAATCGCCCACATTGACGATGTAACACCGTTCGTCGGAACATATCGCGTCATCGCCGACACGCGTCGGCAGCAGCACGCCGCTGATGGTAGTGCCCGCAACGCCGCCGAGCTGCTCACCCAGACGGAGCACCTCCTGCTGGGCAAGGATCAGCGTTTCGTCAATCGCGTCAAGATCGCGCGTCGGCAGTTCGGCCAAACGCGCGAACCGTTCCGCAACATCGGAACTGGCCTGCTTGCCGCCCTTGCCGCCACCCATGCCGTCGCACACCACATACACGCCGTTGCCTGCGCAGGCGCTGTCCTGGTTGTCTTTCCTACGCAAGCCGATATTGCTGTTCAGACCGACCTCAATATGTTTGACGTTCATGAGTCCCGCCCTTTCACACCGATTTTCCGCAAGCGGATTTTCCGGAAGTGGAACACGTCCGCAAGCGATAGTTTCGCCCGCCACCTGCGGAACGTCGGCAGCGCGCCGAGCATGAACTTTCGTTCTTCGGCGATGTCATGCCAGTAGCGTTCCGCATGCTCCTGCGTGACATCGCCTCCGGAGAAGGCCGCGTAATCAGCCTCCCTGCCCAGCTCGAGCAGTGTATTGGCATCGAAGCCCATCTGTTCGGCGATGGCCTGCGCCTGCTCGTTTCTGGTGCCTTGGACGTCAAGGCCGCTTTGCCGGGCAAGCGCCGCGACCGCCTGCCATCCGGCAGCGACGCGTTGCGATGCGCTGCCATGCCTGCGAGCCCGAGCCAGGGCGATCGCCTTGATGGCGAGCAGCAGGCCGCAGACGATGAGCACCGTCCACAGAGGGCTGCCGTAGATGGCGACTTTTCTGACGATTCTGCCGAAACGCTGCCAGAACAGGCTCGTCGGCGTCTCGTCGGCCATGCTGCCGCCAAGCGACGTTTTGCCCTTGGCTTGGTTGTCGTCACGCAGCGGATCGGTAAGCGGCACCGGAGGCTGACGCACCAAGGTCTGCGGATTGGGCGGAGTGAGATTCTGGTTCTCGTCGGGAACCTTCGTTTCCTTCGGTGTCGGGTAGAACGCCACCCATCCGTAACCGTCCAGCTTGATCTCCACCCAAGCGGTCACATCGTTGCCGGTGAATTTCGTGGTGGTGGTTTTGCCATGCTTCTCGGTGCGGCTGTCACTGATCTCGCCCTCGTCGTTCTTCGGCAGGAAGCCCAGCACCACGCGGCTCGGCAAGCCGAGACTGCGGGCCATAAGCGCCATCGCGGAAGCGTATTGCTCGCTGTCTCCAACCATCGCACTGCCGGCGAGCAGCTGGTCGATACGATAGTTGCCGTGACCGGCTCTGGATGGGTAATCGCCATTCAAACCATGGGAGAACCAGCCGGATTCCCTGAGCTTGTCGGCAAGAGACTGCGCGGCCTCGCCGCCCTTGGACTGGCCGCCCGCAATCGCGGTGGCCAGCTTATCCACGCAATCGGGCACATCCTCCGCCTTGGGCTGGCTGATGGAGGAAGCATTCGCCTTGGCGATCTCCTTATCCGTCGGCGTCCGTGGAATGACGCCGGTTTCCGTATAGGACAATCCCGGAGAGGTGCGCGAAGGGTAGATCGCCGACATGGTGTCGGTGTTGTAGTAGAACGAATCGGCGTCCGACGATGTGGCGAACTTCACGCTGGAAGCCGCGCCGGCCATCGGCAGCCAATAGTCGCTCAAACCGTCATCGACCGTGAATTTCGCGGTGAACCGCTTGCCGGTGGCGTTGTTTGTGATGGAATCGCCCACACGATGGTAGTTGGAGGAATCCGAAGCCATGGTGGAATCGGACAGGTTCCACACATTGCCGTCGAAACGGTCCATAACCGCCAAACGCACCGTGGAACCGGCCGGCAGATCGTCGACGGTCAGCAGCACATCGTCCTTATGGTTCTTGATATACGAACGCATGCCGCTCAACGGGCTGGTGTAATCGTACGGGCTCAGCGGCGGATCATAATGGTCGCGCAGAATGGTGCGGTTTTGCCCGACCACCAAGCATCCGCCGATCGCCACAGCCGAAGCCAGCAGCACGATGACTACGGAACTGAGCCAACGGCCCAATTCCAACAGTTTCCAACGCGCGCTGACCCAAACCACCAGCACGACCGCCATAATCGTGCCGATCGCCATACGGTAGAAGCCGCTCGACGTGCCAAGCAGCGCGCAGATCGCAAGATTCGCCACGACGGGAACGACCGCGACCATCGTAAGCCGGCCATCCTCCGCAACCGCGAAGATACCGGCCAGCAGCGCGGCCCACAGGCAGATCGTCCACACGGCGAGCAGCGAGCCGTCGCCGGTGCCGGTCGGCGGGTCGATGGCCAGCAGGTATTTGAACGAGCCGAGCATCCGCATCCACCCCTGCGTCAACGTGCGCAATGTGGGAATGACATGGGCGATGGCGGTGCCATTCAGGAAGATGACCGGGCCGACCACCAGCTGCGCACACGCCATGAACAGCATCTGCCACCACAGGCGCAACGCGGGAACGAGACCGGCAAGCGCCACGAGCGAGCCGATGATGGTGGCGGGGATTGCGGCGCTCGTCCAAGACAGGGCGGAGCCGTATACGTCGATGAGGTTGCTGGCTGCGGCGATGGTCAGCAGGGCGGCGACCGTGAGGCTTGCGTATTGCGCGGCGTGTGGCTGGTTGGTGTTGGGCATGGCTGGGGACTTGCCGCTGCGGGACATCCAGATGACGGAGTGGGTGGAGTTCGCCCATGAGCCGGTGCCTGTGCCGGTCGCCATGCCAGTGTTGGTGTTGGCGGAGTTGGTGCCTGTGCCGGTGAGGTTGCCGGTGAAATTGCCGGTGTTGGTGAATGTGGTGCTCATGCCAGCACCCCCATGATCATGGGGAGGTCGTTGAGGTCTCCCACGGTTGCCAAGGTGAAGTCGGAGTAGCGTTTGATGGCGCGCGGTTGGCCGGTTGCGGCTTGAAGCACCACGCAGGTTGCGGAGCGGGGGAGTGCGAGGACCATGTGTTTGATGTCGTCGATGGTTTTGAGCCTGCCGACGGTGAAGAAGTAGAAGGATGCGTCGGGGGCATGTTCGAGAGTGGTTTGCGCGAGGTTGGGATTGTCGTCGATGTCAGGGTCGATGCCGCTGCAGCCATCGAGAAATTCCGTGGCGTTGCGCGGAATGGCGTGCGTGGAACCGGCATGCGCGGTGACTGGCCGGTTCTGCTGCAGGCATTGCACGCCGATGGAGGCGTGGACGGATACGGCCAGTTCGAATTCCTGGGAATCGATGTAATCATCCGGGTTCACGCTGATGGTCAGAGCGGTGTCGGTACGGCGGGTGGCTTCGTATTGGCGGATCATAAGCGATCCGGTTTTCGCGGAGCTGAGCCAATGCACGTTGCGTACGTCATCGCCGGGCTCGTATTCGCGCAGGCCGTAGAAGTCGAGGTCGTCGTCGACGATTTCGCCGCTTGGCTGACCTTCCAAATCGCGTGGAATGCCGGCGTTCAGGGTGCTGAGCAGCACGGTCTGCGGATGAATGAACACGTTGATCTGGTCCACGAGTTTCTTTTCGTGGCGGATCAGACCGAACGGGTCGCCTTTGCGGATGGATAGCGGGCCGATGGGCAGCACCGCGCGGCTGACGGCGGTGAATTCCACAGTCGTCTGGCGTGACTGGCCTGCGGCGAGCATGGGAATGGCGAACCGTTCGTGGTTGTCTCCGATGGGCAGGTCGCCGCGCGCCGACGTGGTGGGGGTGCGGCCCGGATTGTCCACGCAGACGTCGACTTTCACCGTGTCTGACACCGTGACGCGTCTGCTGGACACGTCGATGGTGGCTTGGAACGAGGTGTTGCCAAGGGAAAGCATGACCGCCGCGGCCAGCATGACCGCGAACACCACCGCCATGGCCAGCAGCTCATGCCACCCCAGCAGGACGAACGCCACCAGCGAGGCGACGGCGAGCGCCGCCACCGCCCAGCCAAGCGGCGACACGTATGAGGTGGCCAGTCGCTTGATGCGATGTTTGAGGCGGCGTAGGGATCGTTGGATGGTCCGTCTGCGCTGCACTGTGTGCGAATGCCGCATTCCTTGACCTTTCGGATTGTGTGGTGCGTATGCCGGGGTGGATTGTGTTTCAGGCGTTGGCGCCCAGGGTTGGGGCCGGCACGTCTTCGAGGATCTGGCCGATCATCTGTTCGGGGGTGTTTCCGGCGAAGGTGGCTTCGGCGGTGAGGGTGATGCGGTGCGCGAGCACGGGTACGGCGAGGTTTTTGACGTCGTCGGGCACTACGTAGCCGCGGTTGTCGGAGGCGGCCCATACGCGCGCGCAGCGGGTCAAGGCGAGCGCGCCTCGCATGGAGGAGCCGACTTGGATGCGTTCGTTGTGGCGGGTGGCTTCCACCAGTCGCACGATGTATTCGAGGATCGCGTCGTCGAGATGCACGGTTTCGCTGATGTTGCGCATGCGCAGCACGTCTTCGCCGGTGAGCACCGGATGCACGGTGGCGGCGCGGTCGGTGACGTTGACCTGTTTCAGGATGTTGACGCTCACGTCGTGGCTTGGATAGCCGATGGTGGTTTTGATGAGGAAACGGTCCATCTGCGCTTCCGGCAGCTTGTAGGTGCCGAGCTGTTCGATCGGGTTCTGGGTGGCGATGACCATGAACGGCTGCGGCACCGGGTGGGTGACGCCGTCGACGGTGACCTTCTGCTCTTCCATGACTTCGAGTAGTGCGGACTGTGTTTTCGGTGAGGCGCGGTTGATTTCGTCGGCGAGCACGATGGACGCGAAGATCGGGCCTTCGCGGTATTCGAATTCGCCGCGCTTCTGGTCGTAGTAGGTGACGCCGACCACGTCGGACGGCAGCAGGTCCGGGGTGAACTGGATACGTTTGAACGACATGTCGATGGAGTTGGCAAGGCCTCGCGCCAGCTGGGTTTTGCCGGTGCCCGGGTTGTCTTCGAGCAGGATGTGCCCGCCGACCACCATGGCTGTGGCGCATTGGCGGATGGGTGCTTCCTTGCCGACCACGACCTGGGAGACGTTGTCTACGAGCTTGGCGAACTTCTCATGGAATTCGGTGATGTCTTTGCTGGGTGCGGTCATCATGGACGTGTCGACGACCGGCTGGGATTGTTTGACGGGCTGTACAGGCTGGCTGGGCTGTACAGGCTGGCTGGGCTGGACGGGTTGGGTTGGCTGGACGGGCTGCTGCGCGGGCATTGCGACTGCCGGATTGGCGGCCGGTTGGCGAAGGTTCTGCGGCATCGGCTGACGGAACCGCGGCTGGTTCGGCGTTGCCGGGGCGGACTGTTGCGGCAACGCCGGTTGGGCGGTGCCGTGCGCGCTCAGCAGCGTGCCCTCCGGATCCTCATCGGCTTGCGGCTGCTCCGGCAGATTCGGCGTGTGGAACGCCGGCTGCTGCTGGCCGGGTTGGCTGGGAACGCTTGGATTATGGCCGATGGAACCCAGCTGGGTGGCATCATCGAAATCGTTGCTCATGGGTTGCTCCTTGCTTGTTGTGTTGCTCGTGTGGATGGTTCGTTGTGTTTGCGATTGCTGTGATCGTCCGTTTCACCATCTGGCGTAGTAGGCCAGGCCGCGGATCCAAGGCTTGGATGCGCCGTCGACGGTGGACAGGGCGACGGAGGATGCCACAGGCCGGTCATTCCGCGTGGCCGCTTCGCCTTCCGTGGACGCGTCAGAATCCGATGGCTCCGACGGTTTTGATGGTTCTGAAGGTTCCGACGGTTCGGGTTTCGGCGTGGGAGCCTTGTACCTGTCATGGTCCAGCAGTGTGCCGCCATTGTCCTCGTTGTTGAGCGCGGTGTCGGAGCCCACCACCTTCGCCTTCCACGCGTAATCGACTCCGGTCGGCAGCACATCCTTGACGTTCAGTTTGTCGGAGCCCAATACCCAGGCGACGTCATAGGATTTGCCGTCCGCGGTGAAGGTGATCACGGTTCTGCCGGGCTGGCCGTACATGTTCACCGATCCGCCGCTGACCTTGATGATGTTCGGATCATTGGCGTCCCACGTCAGCATCGGCGCCTTGACGGCGGCCTTCACCTTGCGGACGTATGCCGGATCGGCCCTGCCGGACTTGGAGGTGCTTGCCGCGCCATTGAAATGCTGCGTGACGGAACCCGAGGAACAGAACTGCCATTCCTTGAGCGGGAAATCGTGCGATCGTTCGGAAGCGCCGGCATGGTAGGAGCCGAGTCCGTCCGCGCTCACCGTGAACCCGTCGGCGTGGCCGTTCTCCTTCCAACTGACTACGCACACGTCGTCATGCCCCTTGACGCTGACCGATTCGGGCGCCTTCACCGCGTATTTCGGTGTGAAACGTACGGTCGAATCGTCACTGGTCGTTTTCTCCTTGCCGACCACCGCCGCCTTGATGGTGTATTCCCTGGTGTTGAGATCATGGTCCGGAATCTTGAAATCGTAGGATCCGGAACATCCGTCGATGCTTGCGCTGACATCTCCGGAAATCTCGACGGCCTTGCATCCCGCGTTGCGGGTGTTGCCCACGGATTCGACGGTGACGGTTCCCGTGGTGTCGTCGTTCGTCACGGAGATCTTCGGCGCATCGGGCTTGCCCCACGGCTTGACAGCGTCGGACGCCTTGGACGGTTGGCTCCAATTCACCTTGTTGTGGGCGCGTACCGTCGCCGTGTACGAGTCGCCGTCGGAAATCGCGTTGTTATCGAAAACAAAATCGATTCCGGTGGAATTTGTCGTCTGCTTGGACGGTGCGTTCCTGCCGGACAAAGTCACCTCGTAATTGTTCACCGACGAGAAATTGCCGTCCGGAGCCTTCCACGTGACGCTCACCGTGTTGCCCTTCACACTGGCCGTCACATCCGTCGGCGCATCAGGCAGCTTGTCCGGCGTGCCCTCGACGGCGTTGGAATCCTTGGACCAGCCGACCTCGTTCCTGGCCTGCACCTTGAACGAGTAGGTCTTGCCGTTCTTCAACCCGTCGATGAGACAGGAGGTTTTCTGCCCGCACGAGCGCTCGCCGGACGCGTCTCCGCCCCACATCACCTTGTATTCGGTGATCGGGCTGCCGTTGGCCGAACCGGCCGTCCAGCTCAGATTCACGGCGCCATCCTGCGGGTCGCCGGACACTGCGGAAAGCAGCGGCGCATCAGGCTTGTCCATCACCGAAACGCTGATGGTGCCGGTCACCTCACGTTCCTTTGTTTTGGTGGCGTCGCGCACGGTGACGACCACCTTGTTGGTGTTCGCGCCGATGTCGGAAGCCGCCCTGATGGACACCACGCCGTTGGACGGGCAATCCACCGTCAGCTTCGACGCGCCATCGGACGTGCATCCGGTCACCGTCAGCGGAGTGTCGGGGAACGGATTGTACGCGTCGGACAGCAGATTCACCTGCTCGCTGGAACCGGCCTTGATTTTCACGGTCTTCTCGGTGACACGGGCGAGCGGCCTGTTGGACGCGGTGACGCGCACGGTCATACCGGCGCTCACCGTACCCTTCGCATATTTGATCGAGACGGGCACGCTCACTGTGGTGTCCGGCGTGGCCGTCTTGTCCGCGGACACGGTCAACGTGCCGGAGGGAGACACTCTGGCATCCACACTGCCGGAATTCACGCCGCCGGAATACGAGTACTGCTTCTCATCCTCGTACAGGCCCGACGCCGAATGGGTCAGCGCCGTCAGATCGATGGTAGTGGCCTTCTCGCCGGCCACCACATCGACGGTGGAGGATGAGAACGTCGGCGGCGGAACCTCACGTCCGATCACCGTGATCGGAAGCGTGAGCACCGCCGAATTGACGATCTTTACCTTGTCGTTCTTGTCTCGCTTGCCGTCCACCGCGGTGAAGGTGATGGACGCGGGACCCGCGTAATCCTTCGGCGCGGTGAACCTCAACGTCTGGTCGTTGACGTACAGGTCGCCGTCCGCGGCCTTCGTGGCGCTCACCGAATCGGCGCCGTCCACATACGCGGTCTTGCCCGCGCCCACACGCACGTAGTCGGCGATGTTGATGGTGATGGTCTCACGCGCATTGACCTTCAACGCCGGCGCCTTCGGACGCAGAACCGGCGGAAACACGCCATATGCGGGCACTTGGATGAACGCGGTGGACGTGATGCCGTACGTCGTGTTCGTGACGGTGTACGGCACCGCGCGCGCCTCATCGGTCAGATCAACGGTGATGATGGTGGAATCCTTGCCGCCCTTGACATGCGCATGGTCGGTCGCGGAAGGATCCACGCCCACCTGAAGCTCGTCGGCGGTGCCGGACGGATTGGCAATCCACTGCGAAACGTCCACGTCCACGGATTTCTTGTCGATCGTGGCGGCGGCCGGAACACGGTAATCGTACGCGGTCGGCGGGTCGATGGCGGCGTTCTCGTCGACATTCACCGTCAACGTCGCCGAATCGGACAGGCCAGCCTTGTCCTTGACGGTGTAGACCACGTAATACGTGCCCGCCTGCTTCGGCGTGGTGAACGACAGCATGTTGTCAACGACCTGAATGCCGCCGATGCCTTGCGATTCCACGTCCTTGGCCACGGTCAGATCAGTATTGTCCCCGGAAATGTCGTTCTGCGCCACCGGCACGGTGGCCGCGGTGTTCGGACGCAGCGTGATCTCGTCGTCGCGCGCGTACACACCCGAATCGGCTCCGGATTTGAACACGCCCACACGCACCTGCGCGGTGGCCCTCTGACCGGTCCAATCCTCCACGGCGTAGGAGAACGTGTCCGTTCCGGACGAATCGGCATACGCCTCATACACCAGATACGTGGCGCCCACCTCGCTGATACGGCCCAGTTTCGGCGCTTTGTTGCCCAAGCCGAGCAGCTGCACGTCATCGCCGTCAGCGTCGATGCCGGTGAGCGTGATCGGAATCTGCACCTTCTGCCCGGCCGCCACCTGCGCCTCGACGTCGGACGGTGTCGGAGCCGCCTTGTTGGACGCGTCCTTCTGATGCACGTTGATGGTGATGGTGGCCGAGGCCGCGTTGCCGAGATTGTCCTTCACCGTGTAGGTGACGGGGAAGGAGCCGGTTTGTCTGGTGGCCTGATAGCGCACGGTGTCGCCGGACACGAACACCAGACCCTTGAACGTGTTCTTGTCATACTGCAAATCGTTCTGCAGGCTCACCGTGGTGCCGTCGGAATACGTGACATGGTCGAGCACGTCCACGGAAACGATGCCTTCGGTGCGCACCTGTGTGGTGATGTTCTCGGCCTTCGGCACGGAATTCGACGTGGTCAGCGCCGGCGGCTGCAGGACGATGACGCCGGTCGACGATCCGGCCGCGTTGGCCACGGTGTAGGAGATCCGCACCGGCTCGGTCGGCACCTGACGCGCGGTGATATAGACGCGCTTGTTGCTCACCACACCGGTTTTGATGCCGCTTTGCGCGTCCGCGGTGACGCTGGTCACCGACAGCACGCCGCCCATCGGGTCGACGTCGTTGGCAAGCGGCTCCACAATCGCGGTATTGTCCGCGCCTAGCAGCGCCACATCGTTCGCCGCGATCGGCTTGGCGGCGTCTCCGGCCACCGCCTGCACCTCCACACGAGCCAGACCAGTCGACGGAATGGAACCCTGCGTGATGGTGTACGGCACATAGTAGGTGCCGGGATTGGAGGCGGTGAATGTGATCGACATGTCGGTGGCGTTCATGGTGGTGGCCGCGCCGGACGGCGTCTCCACCGCGGTCAATTCGGCCGGTTCGACGGACGTGCCGTGCACGTACGGTTTGAGCGCGATGGTGGTGCGGGTGTCGGGCGTGGTCTGTTTGACCACGGGGTCGATGACCGCGCCCAGCGTGTTCGCCGGCTTCACGGAGAAGTAGATCATGCCGATGCCGGTCTGCTGGCCGTCGGACACCGTTACCTCGATGCCCGCCCTGCCGGACGACATCGAACCGGCGTTGAAGACCAATTGTCCGTCGGCTCGCGTGGACACCGTCACCTGATCGGTGTTCTGCGGCGATGCCGACACCAAGGTCAGCGGATCGCCGTCGGGGTCGGAGAAGCTGCCCAACGCGTTCGCGGTGTACGAAGCACCCTGCTCCACGTCGATTTCCGGCGGAGTGTCGCTCTGCAGCGGCGCATGGTCGTCGCCGCCGGCCAGCGTGAGCGACACGGTGGCGCTGGACGTCTGCCCGCGCCCGTCGGAAATCTCATAGCTGAAGGACACGTTGCCCGCGGCGGCACCGGAGGCGTCGAGCTGCAGATACCGGCCGTCATAGACGGGGGAGACGGTGATGTTCGCGCCATCCGGAGCGCTCACCGACGTGATGCGCAGCACGGAACAGTCGGTCTGCTCGTCGTTGCGCAACACGTCGAGAATCTGCTGCGATCCCACGCGCGCGCCGAACGAATCGTCCACGGCCTTGATCTGCCCCGACTGCGCCGAACAGTTCTTGCTGAAATTATGCTGGTTGTTGGCGCTGTCGTTGTTCTGCTGCTGTTGCTTCGACTGCTTGGTCTCCACCTTGTTCCACTGGATTTTGATGACCTTGGTGGACTCCTGCGGATTCCACACATTGCCGTTGACCACGTCGTTGAGCACCACCAGACGATGGTTGGTGCGGAACACGAGCTGCGAGGTGGGATTGACATCTTCCAACGAGGAAAACTGTGCGTCCTTGTCGTTCGCCGCGCACACCCTGATGTAATTGTTGGCCTTCTGCGCCCACGCGGCGAACACGCAGCCATTGGTGGACACCGGCTGCGCGGCATCGCCCTTGCCGGCATTCGGCAGCTGCGTGACCTTTTTACTACCCAAATCGACCATGGCGATGCCCCGCGGCGTGGAAACCGCCACCCAGCCAGTCTGCCTGCCATCCGTGGACGGCGCCTGCAACGTCGCCTGACCCTGCAGGCCGATATCCGCGCTGCCCTTCGGCCAGAACACCTTGCCGGCACCGGCTACGACCGGCGCCTTGCCGACCACGGTGAACGATTCGACATTCGTGGCGCCCTTGATCGTCGCATCCTTGCCGGGCGTTCCCTGAGGCCCGTCGACACTGAGCACCGCGCCGTCGGACGCGCGATAGCCGTAGACGACACCGTCATGCGTCACCGCGATACGGCCACCCGACCCCAGCTTCATCTTCGGCGAATCGGTGGTCGGATTCATGGATTTCACATCATCTGCTGACCCGACCCACACATTGCCCGTCTTGACGTTGATGAACGCCGCGGTGTTGCCTCCGACGACGGTCCGCATATCCGATTTGATGGTGGTGTTGCCGCTTTCGCTGACGGTGGAGGCCTCGATGTTGCTGGCCTTCGTACCTTCGGAGATCACGGTGGAGCCATCATGCTGGGCCACGTCGAACCGGGCCGCAGTGGAGGCGACGCCCGCATCGGCGTCCCGGTTGCGCACGTTGAAACGGGCGGCCTTGCGGTCCTTGAGCGAAGTGACCCACACGGTGCCATCGTCGAGCTGCACGTGACGTTGCGTCACCGAACTGACGATGACGGCCCCGGCGACGATGCCCAGCAACAGCAGCAGCATGACGATCGGCGTGATCCACCGGCGACTGCCGGAAGGCAGCAGCTTGCGCAGCATCGACCCGAATCGCAACTGCCGTTCGTACGATTGCGCCGACTGGTTCTCGGCGTTCCTATGCTTGCTCATCGACTGGCTCTTCCCTGATTGTGCCCAAACTTTGCTTGACCGCGCATCCAACCGCATGCGCCTACCTGTTTGCCCGCATGCATGCCGGGCTGTATTGGTTCGTATCGGTTCATGTCACCCGCATCCGGCCGCAAACTCACGGCTTGGCCGCGCACGCGATCATGGGATTCTCGGACATCTGCCGGTCCGCGCGAACCAGACTCACCTGCACGCACGTCTGCGCGCCGTCGGCCGGATCGATTTCGATACTCGTCGACTCCGTGGTGGTGCCCTGCGCGTTCGGGTCGGTTCCCGAATCGCCGACCAGCGACCACGCGTACGAATCGCCATCCTTCGGCGAAGGATTGACCCACGTGAACCGCACTTTGCCGTCGGCGGTGTATTCGCCCGTAAGATCCTGCACGCTCGGCACACTGCCCGACGTGATCGCCGAATCGGGATCGTCCTCGGCATGGTTCTGGGCGCCATGGTTCTGCACCTGCACCTTGCTGTTGTCGGAAGCCGCATCCATATTCGGCATGACGACGGTGACGAACGCCAACGCCATCACGACCACGGCGGCCGCCGCAGCAACCGTGACGGCCAACGGCTTCGCCCACCGGGCATGCTGTTTCGCAACCGGGGCGGACTGGTCGAATGCGGAAGTCTGCGCGTACATGTTCTGCGGATAATCCGGCACACCCTCGACGGTGGTCTGCACGGCACGGCCATACAAGGCCTGTTGCACGCGCTGCATGTCGCGCGCGAACTCCAACGCGGAATAGTAACGATCCTCGGGCGTACGGCTCAAGGCCTTACGCAACACCCGTTCCACTTCGGCCGGCACGTCGGGACGGTTGAGCTTGGGCAGCGGATTGTTGAGAATGACGGACTTGAGCCGTTCGGCCCGCACCTGCCGTTGGGAATCGCCCAGCACATCGGCGTAGAAATACTCGTACGGCGATTGGCCGATCAGCATGGCGAACAGCGTGGCGCCAAGCGAATAGATATCGGACGATTCATTGCCGCCACCGCCTTGGGCAAGCACCTCCGGCGCGGCCCACGCGATGGTGAAGCCGACACCCGGACGCCCATAGACGGACCCGGCGATGCCGAAATCGGCGAGCATGGGCATATTGTGCGCGTTGATGAGAATATTGCTGGGCTTGATGTCTCGATGGATGATGCCTTTGCGATGCGCGGTGAACAGCGCGCTCGCCAGATCGATACCGACGGTGAGCATCTGGTCGGCGGTGAGACGGCCATGCTCGAGGAACGTCTTGTAATTGCCGCCCGGAGCGTATTCGAACACGGTGTAGCCGCGCCCGTTGACGGTCACGCCGTTCTCATAGACGGAAAGAATGTAGGGGTGTGTGGAGATCTGCCCCATGAAATTCGCTTCGGAACGGAAGCGGACCGCGGCACGTGGGTCGAGCGTGTTCTTGCTGATTTTGATGGCCACCTGACGGGCCGGGGAAAGCTGCTGGTACAGGTACACGTCGGCTTCGGAACCGGAGCCCAGCCGTTTGATCAGTGTGTAGCCGGGAATCTGAGGGGGAATGCTCCTTGAGGCTTCCATGCTTCCTCTTTCTTGTAGTTCCTGCCCGGTTCCGTGCGTTGCGTCTATGCTTCGACTGTACTCGTCGTCATGGGCAGGCCGTCTGTTCGCTGTTGAACCTTCCCGGGCTGCGCCGCTAGTCAATCTTATTGGTGGCGGTGTCCGAAAAACTTTGTAGAGGGTATCGATGTCCATATATAAAGATGGCGGTGTCCACGATGACGTTTTCAGGACGGCTTCGGACGATGATATGCGATTCGTGGCCGGACCGTTCGGCTAAGCTGGGGAGACATGATGGATGTGGACGATCTCGATGGCGCGACATTGGTTGCGGGGGCACCCCGCAGCGGCAAGACCCGGTTCGCGCTGGACATGCTGGTCGCCGCGATGAAGCGGCATGGCGACGCGTACGCCGTGATGACGGTCTCCGGCAGACAGGTGGCCGACCGGCTCGGCGACACCGTGATCCGCGAACTGTCCGCGATCTCGCAGGCACGCCCCGTCACCACCCTGCCAGCCGTCGCGTTCCGCATCATGACCGCCGTGCGATCGCATGCCGGACAACCCCTGCCGAAACTGCTCAACGGGGCCGAACAGGACGTGGTCATCCGCCGCGTGCTCGCCAAGCATGCCGAACATGCCGAGCACGGCGACGAATGCTCCACCTGCGCGCTATTGCGCACCTACTTCGTGGTCGCCGACTGGTCGGGCATGGTGGTGGACGACGCCACCGACGCCTTCGCCAACCAGCTGCGCGACATGCTTGCCCGCATGAACGAGATCGGCGCGAAACCGGAACTCGAAGACGCGCTGATTTCCCGCGCTGCCGACGAACACGGCACGCTTGACGAACGACGCGAACGACTGCGCGTGCAATGGCGGCTCGCCTTCGCGCTGCGCGCCGAATACAACCAGGCCATCAACGAGGCATATCCGGACCAATACCGTCTCGACGCCTCGCAGCTCATGATCGACGCCGCGGCCGCCGTGAACGAAGCCGAAACGTCCGACCTGCCGAAACTCGTCATCGTCGACGATTTCCAGGACGCCACACTCGCCGGCTTCGACTTTCTCACCGCATTGCG
>ERZ1026878.936-NODE-936-length-19852-cov-37.909936_pt1 | contig 19852 bp, 5 predicted proteins | sample MGYA00380169_ERZ1026878 | MGnify/ENA primary metagenome ERZ1026878 (study PRJEB33269, sample SAMEA4719805) | human gut metagenome | biome: human-associated habitat; feature: organic feature; material: feces | place: Cameroon | collected 2013-10 ...
CATATTTGCGATACTATCGCTTATCATGCTGGCAGGATGCAGCGGAAGCGAGCAGGGCGAGGAGAGACCAAAGGACACGCTGGTTCCCATCTCGCTCACCCTCTCCGTGCCTAACGACAAGTCAAGCACCCGCGTCGGAGACCCGGGAAAAGACACCCACGACAAGGTGGATTGGGACCGGCTCACCATCATCGTTGCCTATAAGGACAAGACCCAAGGCAACGAAATCATAGATGGAGCACCAGACAAAATGGTGTATTACGATACCTATACCAAGGACGAATTCGACCGGGGAACCCTCGTCACCCATGCCACCTCAACCCTATCAGGACCTGATGCCAACGGTTTTCGCACCTATACGATGTATCTGCCGCTAGGCAAGTGTTGCGTTTATGGGGTTACCTATAGTAGCGGACAAGGACTGAATCTGGAGAGTGATTTGGACAAAATCGAAAAAGACGGACAAAACCACAACTCAGACATTTATAATTTACAGATTAGCAACGACTATGCCAAACCAAGCGGCGGCACCACGGATATAGCCAAGTTTATCAGCGTAGCCACGGGCTATGCAGTCAAGCTGGACAAAAAACAGCCACAGACAACCGACAGAGAAGTAATAGTAGAAAAAAACATCAATGCCGATATCAACACCAAGCAATACTGGCGCATGGTACTGGGCAGACTGGCTGCCAAGATTGACATCCAATGGGATGCCAAGGGAGCCTACGAGAAAGGCGAAGATGGAAATCTGAAATATACCAACGTGAAAGTAAGCCAGTTTACTTATCACGGAGAACCGACAGGAACAACCGTTTCCGGTTCTGGATATGGCCGACTCTTCCCTACCCTTTACCATAAAAATGTATCTCCAATGGTTTCGGTAAGTGGAAATACCACCTTCTTGAATACCTCAGAAATCAGCAAGCGGAACGGAAGAGTTTATCATTATACCTTCCCTGACGGATATACCTCCCCAGACGGAACCTATCCTACTCACATCACCTTCCAGCTTGAAACAGAGAAAGAAGGAACGGCTGAAAAAAAGACATACAACGTGATATTTAACATGAGCAATCTGAAAGATGGCTTTATCCCAGCCCGCTGGTACAAGATAAACGTAACCATCAAGGGCACCCAACTCGGTGATAATTCTGATATCACAATCAACAATTTCGACAATTAAAACTCTTTTCAGCATGAAAATACAACATACGACATACAGGAAAATCATAGCACTCCTCATCCTCCTGAGCAGTGTCAGTTCTCTGTTCGCACAGAGCAAGACCTATCATGTAACGGCAGAGGCAACAGACGGCGGCGATGGTTTGTCGTGGGCTCAGGCTATCACCCTGGAAAATGCATTGAGCCTTGCCAAGGCAGGCGACGAAATCTGGGTGAAAGGCTATGAGGATATTACTGGTCACATCTACAAGGCACCGAAGGGAGGTTTCGTTCTCCCTTCGGGCGTCGGCATGTATGGAGGTTTTGCAGGAGATGAAACCATCAAGAACAATCTCCCTACGGGCAGACACAAATATCAGATGAAGTATCAGACGGCTCTGGTGGGCGATATCGCCACCAACGACAAGGCGAGCCAGCAGCTGATTATCTACCCTGAGAACTCCACCCGCAACGACAACGCCACACACGTGCTGACCCTCCAGATGGGCGTAACACAGGACAACACCAACGACGGCAGCAAGCCAACCATCGTTTCCGGTTTCCTCATCGCAGCAGGTAATGCCAGTGGAGCGAATACTTCTGCCAATGGCAGAGGCGGCGGCATCTACGTGGTGAACAACAGCAACGACGGCAATGCCCAGAGCCGCTTCTTCCGTATTTCGCAATGCAACTTTGCGAACAACTACGGCATGCGCGGCGGTGCCATCTATGTGGATAATTCCTGCACCAACCAGCAATCAGCCATCAGCTATTGCAGCATCTTCAACAATGTAGCAGGCAAGCGAGGCGCCAGCGACAACGAAGGTGGCGGCATGTGGATAGACGGAACAGCCACCGTCTACAACTGCAATATCAACAACAACACAAACGGCGGTATCCGACTTTCGAACACATCGAAAATCGTCAACTGCTCTGTAATTGCCAACACCGTATCGGCAGTAGACCTGACCACAGCCGGAGCATCAGGCAGCAATGGCGGCGGAGCAGTCTACAACACCGTGCTCTGGCATTGTACCACCCTCTGCAAGAATGATACCCGTCCGGTATTCAAATCCTGTGCCTTTTCCGAGGTAGAACCAGCAGGCGGCAAAGATGCCAACGGCAACGTACACATCAGCATCCAGAACCACACCACCAAGCCAGCACCTTGGTTTGTACAGAGTGTGGTAAACCTGGGCTATGACTTCTCCTTCAGCAGCAACCTCAAGCAGCTTATCAACACCTCGTTCCGCTTCGAGGAGACCTCAGCCCTTTATGGTGCAGGCGACCTGCAGTACTACCAGAACTACATCGAGAAAAGCAATCTGGAAGCCACCGGTTCCACCGACGTAAGAGGCAAGAAGCGCTATGAAAGCAGCAGCATCGACATCGGTGCCTATGAGTATGAGCGACTCATGGCAGGAAGAATCAGATACGTGATGCCTAACCGAGCAGGTAAAGGCGACGGCTCTTCATGGGAGAATGCCATGGACGATATTCAGAAAGCCATCAACGACCTGGCAGAAGATGCCAACGGCATGAAAGGCGAGGTATGGGTAGCAGAGGGAACCTACGAGATCAAGAACCGAATCGCTGAAGCCCAGAATGCGCCTACCTCCCTGCTGATGAAGGATGGTATCAGCGTATATGGTTCCTTCAAGGGCGATGAGACATCACGTGCCCAGCGCATTGCGGCGTCGACAGGCCTGAAGGAGCCTTGGAGGTGGCATCATCCATCCATCATCAAGGGCAACGGATATGAAAGCACCACCTGGAGCCCTACGGATGAGGAATGGAAGGTGACCAGCAGTTCCTATCACGTGGTATGGTTTGCCCCATTACCAGATGGCGGACAAGCCTTCTCTGACAATGTGTATCTGGAAGGATTCACCATAGAGGGTGGAGCCTACCAGGAAACCAACGATAAAAAATTTGAACCCGACTGCGGAGCCGGTGTCTATATGAACGACCCTAATGCCAAGCTGCGTTACTGCATCGTACGCAACTGTAATCCGGGCATCAAGGATACCGAGAACAAAACACCCCGTGGCGGTGGCATCTACTGCCGCAACGGTATGACGGAGGGTAACCTGGTGTATAACTGCTCGGCATACATGGGCGGCGGTATCTATATTGATGACGCCGGATTCGTAACCCGCAGCATGGTGACCAACTGTTCTGCCAACATGGGAGCAGGTGTTTATCTGAAGGGTGACGCAACAGACCCGAACAAAGCTTATTACCAGATTCTTGCCACCTCTGTGGTCAGCAACAATACCAGTACCCGAAACGGTGCTGTGTATGTAGACGGTCATGGACTGGTTATCAACAACACCATCACCAACAACTATACCACCAACACATCGGATGCCGCCGACAAGGAGTCATCCAATACGGGTGGTGTGTATATCAAGAAAAAGGGTCTGATAGCCAACAACATCATCTGGAACAACTCATTGCTGCAGAGCACTTCCAACAGCAACCATCAGGCTGCCAGGGCACAGGTTTATGCAGCCAGTCCAACCAAGGAGACCGTACAATTCTACAACAACGCCATCTCTGACGTAAACGCAGCCATCTGGAACAACACTTATCAGGTGGGAACCACAGCCCTCAACAATTACTATTCCGGAAAGGGATTTATTCAGGGCGGTGCGGATACACCTTTCTATACAACAGAAGACTTCAACAACAAGCGTGGCGTTATCACGGATAAGACAGAGATAAACTATTTCTGGGAGCTAAAGCAAGGAACCAGACTGCGCAATATAGGTATCAGTTATGCCCTCCTGCCATCAGCCTATCTGTATCAGCCACAGATTGACTTAAACGGAAAGCCTTTCAGCTTCACCCCTTCTACGGGAGCCTACATGCCAGACAACCATGACATTGTCTTCGAACTGAACAAAGCTACCAAGCGTCTGCGCATCTACTACGACCGTTCACGAGAACTGGTGGATGGTACAGGACAGTCGTGGGCAAACTGCTACACCTCTTCTGCCGTTGATGAGGTGATAGATTATCTTGCCACCATTCAGGATGGCGAAACGGTGAATGTCGTAGAAAAAGGAAGTACAACGAAAACTTCATTCACTATCAATAAAGAGGACGGCTACCAGTTTGAGATCTGTACCCGTGAAGGTATCTTTGCTCCAAAAACCGCTTATGTGAATGAGGAGAGCGATGCGAAGTCATGCACTTTCCGCATCCAGCCAACCGTGCTTCCACTTACCCTGTATGCCGGTTATCCAGCTTATTCGGAAAAGGATGATCCTACAGATTCCGACCGCAAGCCAATCCAATATCGTACCGAGGTAAACGGCAATATGGAAGGTTCCGAGCTCAGCGATGGTCTTTACCATCTGCTTCGCATAGAGGCAGGAGCCAACGTTACCATTGACGGCTATGTATTTACCCATGCATACGCTGCCGGCAAAGCCTATATGCCATACGGTGGCGGTGCCCTGATAGGCAGTGTGGATCAGATTAACGATCCTACCACTGTAAAATTCAAGAACTGCATCTTCGAGAACAACACTGCCATGAACGGTGCTGCTCTTGCCACCATGCCTGATGCCGAGAATGTAAACCTGGAACTGGAGAACTGCGTTATCAACAACAATACCAGTCAGGACATCAATGAGCAGCAGCTGACGGAATGGCCTTCTATCATCTATCTGAACAAGAGCGAAGGCAGCAACAACCAGCTTACGCTGAAGCACGTTACGATTGTAAACAATATAGGACTAGCACCAGAAACAAAAGACTTGGGGTCTACCTCTTATACAGCAGGTAACGTCGTTATTTACCAAGGCGCAACAATGGAGGGTTCTGCCGCCTACAACAGCATTTATCCTATCAACACATTAGGCGAAAATGGCGCCAAGAACTTCAGTAATCCAACCAAGGAAGTGGGCGCTAAAATGGTAGGAAATGTATATTACGGAGGCTACGCATCCTTCCATCCATTGACAAGTTCGATAGAGACGGATAAGATTATCAATCAGATTGCGATAACAACAGAAAATGCAACTGCGAAGGACATCACCGGGGGTTCACGTACCCTTGGTGGCAAGGCTGACTTTGGAGCCTACGAAGCAACCTTACCACAGGACGGACGTGTTATCTACGTGCGTTCTTATAACACAGAATGGATTGAAAATGATGCAACCGGCAAGGAGCAGATAGACGGTTCACCAAATTTTGATCTTCTGAACGATGATACTTCAGGAAAAGTATATAATGGAACATCATGGGATGCGGCTATTCATGGCAATGCTGTTTGCGATTTGAACCAACTTGAGGCTAATGACAATAACTTCTATGTTCGCCTTGCAGATGGTAAAATGATGGCTGCGACAAAAGATGTAAGTGCTTATTCGGAGTATCAGAAACCAACATCGTGGAAGAACAATACTGGAAAATACGCAGACAATTACTATGGTCCTATCTCTGGACATTATAGTCATTTCATGGTAAATGGATATATCAATGACTATCTCAAAGATGATGCGAATGCGGATCTTTACTGGAATGTTTATCAAGGCAATACCAACCACAAAGACAAGTATTCAGACAAAGATTTCAACCTGATCAACAACGACAGAAAAGAGCGCTATGTTAGCGGTCTGCAGTTCGCTGTAGAAAAGGCAGCAAAATATAATGAAGAGCATAAGAACGAATCAGGCTTCATACCAAAAGAAGTCTGGGTAGGAGCTGGTGTCTATACTGATTACAAGGGCTTTGTCATCAGAGACGGCGTCAAGGTTTATGGTGGTTTTCCTCATAAAGGTAATCCGAACATGGATGACCGCCTGCCATTGCTGTCACAGTACATTCCTGCACGAGGAGACAAAAAGGACAAGAAAAAATCTGATTACGAAACCATTCTGCAAATCAGAAGAGAAAGCCCTGTCTATAGAGACAACAACGATGTTTTGCAGCATAATATGGAAACGGAAATTAACAGTAGGAAGGTAGAGCGCCACTACGTGCTGTACCAGCCTGACGTCTGCGTACCTACATGGCATGTAGTTGGTAATGGATCTTCCACAACCACCCAAGCCAACAGTTACCGCTTTATACAAAATAACAGCTCTCATCCATATTACGCAAACTATCAGGGAAATAGTGCCAATGCGCCATACAATGTGAACATCTACAAGCAATACGAGAACGTGAAATGGGATGGCTTTACCATCCGCCATGGATACATTATCAATTATGAGGCAAACCGTGATGGCGGTCCTGGTGTTCGTGTTTTTGACAACGTAGAATTGGAAAACCTCGTCATTGTCAACAACCTAAACCACGGCTACCGAGTTCGTGGAGGTGGACTCTATATGGACGGACAGAACTCCAAGATATCAAACAGTTATCAGTTTAACAACTATGCCACAAATGCGAATTCCGTATCCAAAGCCAAAGTGCCAGATGATACATTCAAGAAAAACAATACGGACTACGGAACCCAAGACGTTTATGGTGGCGGTGCTTATATGATTGTAGGCACAGGTTTCAACATGGTTGTAGCCAAGAATCGTGTAAGGGGCACTAACGAGGGTGGAGGTGGAATCTTTATTGAAACAGCAACCTTCTACAATAACACGGTGGCATATAATATGGTTGAAAATATAGATAAAGGTAGTGGAATCATGCAATGGAGTGGTACCAACACAGGACTAAGTTCCTCTCTGTCTCTTTATAATTGCATCATATATGGAAATATCAATAATAATGGCGGAACAAATTACGAAGTAGGTTCTAAATCTGTGAATAATTTCAAAACTCCACATAGTTGTTACCTACCTTCTTGCACAGATGAATTGAATAATATTTTCGAGAAAGACCCAAAGAACCTCATCAGGTCCGCTAATCCATTTGCAGATGGAGATAATGCAAAGAATACGCTCGATTTTCGTCTGGCAGCAAACAGCGAGTGTCTGAATGCAGGTACAGAAGACCTGAATCAGAACAAAGAAGCAAAAATAGCGTCTCTGCCTTCTAAAGATATGGACTTTACTAACCGAATCAAGGACTGTACAGTGGATGTCGGTGCCTATGAGGCAGATAATACTTCCAACATTACGGCGCAGGAAAAGAAGAACAGCGAAGGAAAGGTTGAAGCCTACATTTACTACGTAACCCAGAACGGCTACGGCAACCGAAGCGGAGACAGCCCGAAAAATGCTGCTTGCGCTGACAAGCTGCAAAGCGTGCTGACTGCAGCAGGCAAACTGTTTGAGGAAAAGAACAAGGGCATTACTGATAACACCAAGAAGAGTAAGGTATATGTAAAAGTAGCTGGTTATCAGGCTGACGAAAACGGAAACCGCTTCGTTTATCATGCCAACACCCTGGCTGACCCTAAGGACCCACAGAGCTACACCTTCCTGATTCCTAACGGAGTCTGGCTGATGGGTGGCTATAATGAGGGTACGCAAAAGAATGGAGAACCTATAGACTATAATTGGGATAAAGACAAGCGCGACTGTATCAGCACTTACCAGACGGTATTAAGTGCGAAGACAGAAGTAAAAGAAGGTTCCACCGTTACCCAGGAGGTGAACGGTTACCACACCGTGTGCTTCGGCAAATGGCCTACGGGTGAATTGGATGATTACAATACATCAGCCATAGAATATCGTGCTGTGATAGATGGCTGTCATCTGATAGATGGTAATGCCAGCGACAAGGCTGGCTTCAAGAGTATGGGCGGTGCTGCCGTCGTACCTAAGAAAGCCCACGTACGCAACTGTCTGATTACAGGTTGTGAAGCTACCAAGGGCGGTGCTCTCAGTCTGCTCAAGGGTAGTATGGTGAGCGGTAGTGTCATCCTCAACAACAAGGCACAGGAAGGTGGTGCCATCTATGCACCAAGAACCACCAGCCAAATAGAAGAAAAGAAAGGTTTCCATGCCTACGTCATCTCCTGTACCATCGTCAAGAACGACGCTACCATAGGCGGCGGCATCTATCAGGAAGACAACACGCTGATTGGCGGTAACTCTGTGATTTGGGGCAACACAGCACAGACCGACAATAACATCAGCGGAAAGGTAGACATCCTATCTGCCGACTATCTGCAAGGCACCGGTTTGCTGACCACAAAGTTCTACCCATACAACTACTGTTTCGTAGAAAAGATGTCGCTGCCAGCCAACATGATGAATACGGAAATGAGCAGCGACTGGGAGAGCTATTTCAAGGATCAAACCTATTATGTGCCTCGTGCATACTCACCATTGATTGGCAATGGTGTAGATAAATCGTACATAGAGGCATGGAAGAACTATGGCATCAGCGACTTCGATATCACGGGTAAAACTAGGACCCTGAGAGAGAGACAGACTGCAGGTGCATTCGCACTAGAATTGCCTACATTTGACACGACCAAACTGCTGAGACGCCTGTTCGTATCACAGGAAGGTGGCGAGCTGGTGAATGATGCAGATATACAGAAATACTATGGCCGTTCCTTCCTCACTCCGTTCAACAGTCTCGATGCTGCCCTCGATTATATCAATGAGGCAAGGAAACAGAAAGTGGCTACTGAAGCTACCCATTTCGAAATTCTGATGACGGGTGGAACCTACAAGCCGGGCAAGATGCGAAAGGATAAAGACCTTTCTCCTGAGCAGAACACGATAGACCGCCGTCTGCAGAGTTTCACGATTCCTGTGAACGTAGATATCTATGGCAGTTTCTCTGTGGAAGACAATTACTCATCTGACCCTAAGGATGCTGTTCCTACAGAAAGTTTTACCAGCCTGGGTAATATAACCTTGCGTCCTGAAATGAAAATCAAGGATATCCTGAGTGAGCGCAACAAGAACCACATGGCAGACAACAACAAAAACGGATTGATAGAGCCATGGGAGTTCCAGAATCCTACGATTCTTTCCGGTGACATCAAGGCATCGGAAAAGGAACGTAATGTTTATCATGTGGTTTACAGTAAAGCGGAATCTACAGGAACTTCGTCTTCTCAGAACAACGAAGTTGTATTAGATGGTATTACCATTATGAATGGCGAAACCATGACACAGCTGAAGTCTATAGAAGGAGAAGATGAAGAAGTTGCCGAGATTGGTCGTGGAGGTGGTATCTACACCAACCGCGTGAACTATACATTGAACCGTTGCCGACTGATGAAGAACTCCGGTCTGCATGGCGGAGCTATCTATGCCAACAATGCAAGTCTGGATATCATCGGCAGTACGATCAGCGGTAATAGAGACGTATCGGAAAAGGCAAGTCAGGATGAGATTGCCTTGCCTGGTAAGGGAGGAGCCATCTATCTCTATCTCACGGAATCAAAGAATGGAAACCTACATATCATCAATTCGCTCCTTGCCAACAATGATGTGACCTGTGGCAAGATTACAAGCACAGAAAGCTCGCAAGGTGGTGCCATCTATATCCGTAGAGCTATGACTGCGGGCTATCAGGATGCCTACATCGTGAACAGCCTCATCGTGAACAACAAGGCAAAGGAAGATGGAGCCATCCATGTGGAGAACGAGGTAACAAGCGGTACTATTACACCTATTTTATATAATACCGCCATTTGGGGAAATGAATCAACTGGTAATAGTGTTCTCCTCAAAAGAGAGCACATGCGCAACTGCGCCTGGGATGAATTACCGGAATCTACAGCTTCGACGACAAAAGATGGCAACATCAAGCTGAACAAGGAGAACATTGCATCAGATGGTCCACGCTTCACGGAGCCTACAACCATCAAGGGTTACGAAGGCTATAAACTGGATGCCAAATGGAATCCACAGGCTATCTCTGTACTTACGGATGCAGGTGATGGCAAGAAAGACAAGGATGACAAAAATGAGGAAGGTAAGTATAAGAATTGGTGGAGTATGCACAATACTCGCCTTGAGAAATATGGTTATCCATCTGAGTACATCCGTCCTGCCAGCGGAACATACAACAGATACGTAGGTCCGAAAGACAAGAACGGTAATGTAGCAGAAAAGCCTATCGATATCGGCATGTATGAATTCCAGTATGTATTCAAGTTTACAGACCTGGAAAGGGTTTATATCGGAATGACACAGGAAGGCGAAGGTGATGGTAGCAGTTGGGCTAACCAAAGCACCGACCTCCGTGGTGCCATCATTGCCATGGCCAACCCATCAGGTAACTCATCTACAGGTCCTGGTACAGGAATTACCAGCAAGAGACAGGTATTCGTTCGTGGCGGTACTTATTATTCGCCAACCTACTCTAGCGGTGATGCCTTCTCACTCTATGTGAATGATGCCGATAAGGCTCAGTATATTGAATCGATAGAGCTCGTGGGTGGTTGTACGGGCAAGAAGATAAATGGTAAAGAGGAACAAGACTTCAGTAACCCATCGGTACTCGTTGAGAACCCGACAAAGGTGAACGAAACCAAGAACTTGCTCAATATCACCACCAATGGTAAGCCGGTAACGATATCGGGATTCACATTTACCAATATGAGCAACCAAAAAGACTATGGTGTGGGAATAAATGCGATGGTTAATAATGACAAAGCCGGAACGGGAAAAGAAATGGTTATTCATCACTGTTCCTTCCGACATAATAAAGGCATAGCGTTAGACATCGATAATACTGCCAAATTAGGTACACGAATGTGGAATATCCTCTTTGCTGATGGAGATAATGACGCCATTAGACTTAATGATTCACAGAGTATGCATTTTGTAAATGTTACCTTTGTAAAAAACAGACTTAAGGCAATTGATGGCACAGCTAGCGTCTATAACTCATTAGCATGGCAGAATGGAGACAATTCCATTAAGGAAGGAGCAGATAGATACAACGTAGTTTTCCCAAATGATGTAGCAAATGGAGATGTATTAAAAGGACCAAACTTTGTTGATCCTGAAAAAGAGGATTACAGAATACGACCAAGCCTGCTCCTACTTGACAAAGGTAGCAATACTAAATATATTGATAAGACCGATCTTAAGAAAGAATCGACTGTTGCTGAGACCTTTGCCAAAGAAAAGGACTTGGGCAATACTGCTCGTCTGATTGGCGACAACATAGACATCGGCGCATACGAGTGCGACACGAAGCTGAAATCTATTATATATGTGAAGTCTGTACTGACAAATGGAACAGGTGAAAGTTGGGATAACCCAACCAACGACCTGCAAGGTGCCATCAACCTGGCTGAGCTTTATGCAAACAAGAATCCAGGTGAATATGGCTACGTCTTCGTAGATAGAAATCTGAAGGCTGATAATGTCAACATCAGTATGCCAGGCGTCAAGATGTTTGGTTCGATGCGCGAAGAAACCAGTTCGGCAACGGGTAAAACAGAGTCTGAAAAGACAAAAGCTATTGTAACAGACCTCCTTACTCAGAGAAAAGGAATCATTGAGTATTCCAGTCAATCTGCCATCAATGGATTGACACTCAATAACACGAATACTGATGCAACATCTATTGTTGATGGATTCAAGGTTTCTGGTGCAGTCAGCCTCCAGGGCAACAGCATGCTATCGACCTCGATCATAGATGGCAACATATCTGGCGATGCAAATGGCATGCTCTACAACAGTCTGGCATTAGGAACCGTGGAGAATGTGAAGGCCGTCAATGTAACAGCTTCCGGCAAATTACCAGAAACATCTGATTATGCTGCCAACAGATCACCTGTAACCACCGATGATAAATATAATAAATATGTGAAAGATGAATACTGGAAGTACCAGCTTGACGAGACTTCAAAAGACATCAATGCCAATGCAGACGCAACAGCAACCAACGAATGCATCGACATGGTGATGCACAGCTATGACCTGGCCGGCAACAAGCGCATCAGAGACAACGTTGATAACGGATGTTTCGAGACTTGGTACCTGACAAGCGATGCAGAAGCAAAGAAAGCGGATTATCCTCATGGAAAATCTGTGGTCTATGTCATGACAGAAGACAAGGAGCTGAAACTCGACTATGACTTCTATACAGAAACGAATCCGTTCAGCCCAGGCTTCCTGCTCTTGAAGCACCACGCTGGATTAAGAGGCATCAACAGTTATGTAAGCCTCACCAACTTTGCCGTGGAAAGAAACCTGAAGAAAGGAACCAACTTCTTCTCCATGCCATTCAAGGCTACAAAAATGGAGGTATCGGGATCTAAAAAACCTGAAACTAGTGGCATAATAGCCTACTACTATGATGCTGCAACTCGTGCTAAGTACGACTATAAGTTCGAACCTGGTGAAAAGAGTGAAGCATGGGTAAGAGGCGTAGACAACCAGCGAAACTTTACCGCAGGTTTCAGAATGGATGCCACAGAAGCCAAGACCGTCCGTTTCTACGGAACCAGTTACACGGAGAGAGACGGCAGAACCAACAGGAGCCTGCTTGACAAGATTACCCTGGTACAGAACAACAACAAGCAGCCATGGTCGAGCAGCAATGGCGGCGGCTTGAAGTTCACTCACAAGGAGAACATGGGCTGGAATCTTTTCGGTTCGCCTTATCTCTGCGCCATGAACTATAGCGATATGGAATATGGCAGAGTCATCTATCAATGCGAAGAAAACGGCAACTACAAGGTCATCAACACCTATGATTCTAACACGGGTAATTCAACAGATGGCTACATCCCGGCAATGGATGCCGTGTTTACCCAGACTGCCACTCTGGATAATTCAGAAAGCGTAATAGTAGGGCATTCGGCAGAAAAGGCAGCAACCGCCTATCAAGAAACCCGAGCCCTCGACATCGCCATCACGCAGAACAACAGAATAAGCAGAGCCGGCAACGGCACTCCTGTAGATGACCAGCTCCAACTGAACGCAGTTCCTGCACAGGAGGCGAAATCTGACTTCGACCTGGGAAGCGACGGCGTGAAATGGATGACCAGCCAGAATGCTCAGATCTATGCTACCCGCAACGGCGGACGCTACTCGCTCCTCTCTGCCATCAGCATAGATGCAGAACAGAGCATCGGCATCAGTCTGCCTGAAACGGGTGAATACACCATCAGCATCCCTGAAGAATGCGACGCCAGCGAATACGAAACCGTATGGCTGAAGGACAAGGAAACCGGAAAGGCAATCGACCTGAAGGAAGGCGATTACCGTTTCCATGCCAACCAGGCAGGCGAACAGAACCATCGCTTCACCATTAGTTTCAACCGCATGGCAACTGACATGAAGTCAGACATCAGCATCCAGGCTATCGGATTCAGAACCATCGCCCTCAAAGGACTCCAGCCAAACGACCTCATCAGCGTGTATGCTGCCGATGGCGTTCTAGCCCTTCAGAAGAAGGCAAAGGCTGAGAAGGAGCAGGTTCGCACAGCCATCCAGGGCAACGTGATCGTAGAAGTGACACGAGGCGGCAAACAGGTGGCAGTGAGGAAGATTGCCCTAAAATAAGGGATAGAGACACGGATGCCAACAGACAAGAAAGAGATGAAAACCGACAGAAAACGGATAAGAACAGTCGGAAAGCCGTAAAAGAACGGAATAAATGTTAATAAAGCGCAGAGATAATCGCTAGTTTCAATAATTGGCATTATCTTTGCGCTTTGTATTTGCACAACAATTAGAAAATAAAACTATGACAGAAAAGGAAATGTACAATCTGATTAATAATCAGAATGAACAGCAAAGCAACGGCTTTGCTATCAATGAGAAGGAGCGTGGATTAAGCGGCGTGTTCTCCGCTCTGATGCGCAAGGTTTATACATGGATGACCCTGGCTCTCGTTATTACGGGTGTTACTGCATACGGCGTGGCTGCCAGCCCTACCCTGATGATGACGCTGATGACTAGCCGAGGACTGCTCTTCGGATTGGTAATCGCTGAGCTCGCCCTGGTATTCATTATCACAGGTGCCCTGAACCGCCTGTCGCTAAGTACGGCTACCCTGCTCTTCATCGTCTACTCGGTATTGAATGGTGCGATGCTTTCTTCCATCTTCGTGGTTTACACGATGACCAGCATTGCCAAGGTGTTCTTCATCACAGCCGGAACCTTCGGTGCCATGGCAGTATATGGTTACACCACCAAGAAGGACCTGACCTCGATGGGTAAGATTCTCTTCATGGCTTTGATTGGATTGATTATCGCCACCGTAGTAAACATGTTCCTGAAGAGTTCGGGATTTGATTACATCCTGAGCTACGTGGGTGTTGCTATCTTCACCGGTCTTACAGCCTGGGATAGCCAGAAGATTAAGCACATGCTGCAGACACAGTACGACATGAGCGAAGGTGCTCAGAAGTTGGCTCTCATGGGAGCCTTGACATTGTACCTCGATTTCATCAACCTGTTCCTCTATCTGCTTCGCATCTTCGGAAGCAACAAAGACTAAGATTTCAACAGAAATCAGAAGTTAGAAATCAGCAGTTTTTCTTAGTATATAAAAAAAGCAGAGGTTGGCTTGCCCTCCACGGGTTAGCCAACCTCTTTATGTGTTCTATCAAAAGCAAATGATAAGTAAACCTAATCTAGAAAATTCTGATGCAAAGATAAGCTTTTTCTCCGAAAGTCAGGCTTCATTTGGTAAAAAAAAGACTTCATTTAAACAAAAAGTGTCTTTTTTATTGTCCGTTACAAAAACTCATTTCGTAAAAATCAAGCACTCATTGCGTAAATTCAGCTGGTTTACAAACATTTACAGAGCATTTCTAAATTCATTAGGCGAACAGCCGTAGGCAGAAGAAAAGACTCTTCTAAAGGTGGAAAGAGAATTAAAGCCCGACTTTTCCGAAATCTCCAGAATAGAAGAATCAGAGTTTCGAAGCAGATATTCAGCATGGCGGAGGCGGTAATTGTTCACGAAATCATAGAACGTGCTTCCATTCTCCTGGTTGAAATACCTGCTGAGATAAGTACGGTTGGTGCCCACCATGTGTGCCACATCCGAGAGTTTGAGTCGCGGATTGAGATAGATTTTCTCCACTTCAAAGAGACGCTGCACCTCGGTGGCGAGACCTTGCGTTTCCTCTTCGTTCTCTTCCGGAGCAGCTTCTGCATGCGCTGCCTCCACATCCTTCAGCTCATCAATCACCGACTCATGGCGATAGACAAAGTAACAGATAAACATCCAGATGGCCAGGGAGCAGACCATATAGAGATTGTCGAAGCCTTCGTCGATGACAAAACAGCTCAATGTCCAGATGACCAGGATGAGGAAGAAACTGCCCAGGATGGCAAGGAGCCAGGAAAGGTTGATGTTCTCCTGATAGGAGAAACGCTCCTTGAGCTGGCGATGATACCTGTGGATGAGGAAGAAGAGCACAACGAAGGTGGTGACGCCATAAACGGCACCCCATACCGAGAGGATATAAAAATAGATGTTGGCACCCGAGATGAAAAATAAGAGCGGAAGCAGCACAAAAGGCAACTCCAGCACCACCGCCTTGGTCCAGGTGGTCCATCCCGGTTTTACCAGTTCCATCAGCACAAAGCTATAGAACGGAATGATAAACATATCGACAGCGGAGGTGAAATACCATCCCTCCGTACTGTCGAAACCCTTGTAATAGAAGAGCACAAGGTCTTTCAGGCACTGTGCATCCGCTATCAACATCAAAAGCATGATGAGGCGGAAGAGCCGTTCACTGCCCTTACGCCAAAACATCCATGCCATCATGGAAAAGAACATCATGCTCATTCCATAAATAAAACTCGTTACAGCATCCATATACTTATCAGTTAATTGATCTAGTTGCCAGGCTTATCGCCTACAGTATTAATTTTTATTTTTCTATTATTTCAATTCAAAAAGCAGTTGTCCTCCACTCACTATCTGCTGGTGAGAGAGGCGATAACCATTCAGCGGTTTTCCGTTAAGAGAGGTAGATTGGATGAGGTAGCTGCCTGCATCCTTTCTTCGGGCTGACAAGATGAACTTCTTTCCGTTTTCCAGATTCAGCGTCACCTTGTCGAAACCTGGCGTACCTATATAATAATAAGGTGTGCCAGGACAAACCGGGTAGAAACCCAGGGAGGAGAATACATACCATGCCGACATCTGACCCGCATCATCATTGCCCGACAAACCGCCCGGGGTATCATTATACTCCGTCTGCAGGATGTGGTGCACCCATTGCTGGGTCTTATCCGGAGCTCCGGCAGCATCATAAAGATAGGCTATCTGATGGCAAGGTTCGTTGCCATGCCAGTACCAGCCCTTGTCGAACATCCTGTCCAGGCGGTAGATAACCTTGTCTTCCGCCTTCTTCTCCTTCTTATCCATCGGTTTGCTATGTCGGATAACATCAAACAACCCTTCCGGGTTCTGGGGCACATACCAGGTATAATGACAGGCAGCCCCCTCGGTGATGAAGCTCTGGCGATGAACCAGGTCTTTATTGTTCAGCCATTTTCCATTCTCATATCTTCCATCCGCCCAACCCGAGGCTGGATTGATGACATTGCGCCAATTCTCAGAACGGCGCATCAGTTCGTTGTAATCTTCCTGATATTTCTCTAGCTGCGAAGCATCCCTGCAGGAATCCATCAACGCCTTCGCCATCTGCGCCACGGCGAAATCATCGTAGGCATACTCCAGGGTGCGGGAAGTCTGCTCGTTGGTATGATAAGCTTCCTCCACCATATCCTCCAGAGGAATGTAGCCATTATTGATATACGACTGGATGGCACGGCGTCCCTTTCCTTCCTGATACTCCTTATATATATAAGGTGTAGAGAAAGCATTCATGCGCATTCCCTCGTAAGCCTTCTGCGCATCGAAGTTGCGGATGCCCTTGACATAAGCATCGGCAAGGGCGGCACTGGCATGATCGCCTATCATCGCAGCCGTATAACTGTTCCAGCACGGGAAGGCAGGCAGCCAGCCACGGTTCTGATACATCTTCACCAGCGACTGCATCATCTCGCCCGAACGCTTCGGGGTGATGAGCGTGTAGAGCGGCAATTCGGCACGATAGATGTCCCACATAGAGAAATCATCATATCTGATTTCATCCCCCACATCACTCACTTCGTGAGGGAGGAAGGAACAGCGATACAGGGCACCGTAAAACTGGTTGACCTTTGCCTGATCGTGATGCTCCACATCGATGGTATGCAGACGGTCGCACCACAAATCGGCAGCAAACTGCATCATGCTGTAGAAATCCAAGCCGCCATAGTTGTAGTTCTCGGCATTGAGATTTGCCAGGGCTTTCTCGCGGGAAGTGAAGGAAGTGCCCGACATCCACTCCATCGCCTTGCCCGCCTTTCCACGGAAAGTGAGCCAGGCGCCGATGCGTGGCTTATCCTGCATCTTCAAGCCCTTGCTAATCCGGTTGTCACCTTCGAACACGCCGTAATCCACCAGGTCTCTGGCATCGTAAGCCAATACAAAATGACCGCTGAAACCAGCCGATTCGCCCCATCCCTGGTAAATGCGATGCACCGGATTATAGCCATACACCACATGGTTGAGGGTATCTATCTCGATGTAGCCCTGCCCTTCATCACTATTCGGATTGATGACCAGATGCACCAGCTGGTCCTTTTCGGGAGTGACACGGAGGATGGAGGTATGGCTCAATGCCGTCATCTCAGCCTTGAGATGCTCTTTCTTCAGATTCACCGCATAGTAATGAGGATGCGAAACCTCATCGGCATGACTGAAAGGAGTGGCACGCTGCCCAGGCTGGAGCCTCAGCTCATCGCCCAGGGCGGCAACGGTAAAGGAACCATAATCCTGCATGCAGCCACCCACTATCCAATGGCTGCAGCGGAAACCCTGCAAAAGGGAGTCCTTATAATAATAAGGTGCGATGCATTTCTGTTCGGTATCCTGGGTCTGCGGAGTCCAGAAGTTCTGACCATTCGGAACGAGTACGGCAGGCAGGGTCTGGCCATGCTCCTCGCTGCCCTTGCCAAACAGGCCGGCACTCAGGGTGTTGGACTGTGCCGTGCCCACCATCGTATTGATGGCATTCAGCTGGCGGATGTGCTCCAGGTTGTGGATGCGTTCGTGCATCTGCTTCTTCCACTGGTTCCAGGGATAGTAGCACGTGCCATACTCCACCTGCGAAAGGATATTGATCTTGATGTCCTTCTCATTGAGCATGAACTTCACCAAGACGGAATCCTGGGCATTCTTATAGAAAATCATCTGCAGATTCGCTGCCATCGGAACCACCCTATCCATCTTATCTACATCATCGCCCAAAACCACCTGTTCCTCATCATCCTTGGCACTTGGAGGAAGGTGGGCGGTATTGAAGAGGAGAGAAAGCAGGCGATAGAGCGCCGTATCATGACCGAAGCGAAGGGTTGCCGACGACTGGCGAGCACGCAGGGCGGCATCAGCCTCAGCCTCGATGTTCAGCCAGAGCGGAATGGCACAACGTGCAGGAATCGACTCGTTGGTAGGTTCGTTGCCATTGACGATGGTCATGCGACGGTTGTTTGCCTCATAGATGGCTTGGAACTCCTCATCCGTGAAGAGGGCATTCAAGGCTTCTTCTATGTCGATAGGATAAACCGGGAAATTCAAGCCCACATCCTGGATGGATGAAGTGATGGCATGCATCTCGACCATCAGTTTCATCGGTTCATCAATCTTCGAGATGTCTTTGAAGAGTTGACGGAGAAATCTGTCGGGAGAAATCAGAGGTTCCACCTTGGTTCTGCCTGCCAACGCCTTGATTTCGGGAGAAACAGGGGCTATCCATGCCATATCAGCAGAATCGGTCTTCACATCCAGGTTCAACTGGGGCTGGAGGAGCTGTAATTCCGAAGTAAATGCCTGCATACTCCTGGCACAACGGTCGGAGATGCTGGAACGTGCCTTCACCTGATTGCCGACAGCAAAGATTTGCGGAAAGTGGGCAAACATGCGTCGGGCGATGCCCTGATGCTGAAGTGCACCGAGCCGGGTGAGCTTTCCACCATTTCCCCTGGCATTCTCCCACATCCTTGCCAGCATTCCCTTCACCTGCAGTCCGAGCGGAGTGAGATTACTCTCATCCTCAAAATGTCTGCATATCCATACATAACGGTCGTCATGTGCCATCCATCGGGAACCGTGGCGACCGTAATGACTGATATAAAAAGGAGTAAAACCGACAGGGATAAGTCCCGACGAAGGACTCAGGGAATCCTTGAGAGCATGCTTCAGGGAATCGGGCAAGGAACCATTCAAGGAATCAGGCACGCAGCAAGAGTCCGTCCCGAAAGTTCCTGTCTGCACTGACGGACCTCCGGGATAGGCGAAATAAATGCCACCCATCTGGTGGCGGCTTTGTGCTTGCATGGAAAGGATGCATCCTAACCATATATATAATAATGTGACTATTCTGTTCATTGCAGTTTACTTACTCATTGCTTCAATGAGGATTACGTTGCAAATATAAGCAAAAAAATCAATACCTGCAATTTTTCGACTAAGAAAATACACTTTTGAATACAAAGTTTCTACACTTCTCTTTCATTATTCGGGAGAAAGAACAAGAAGAAAACAAAGCATGAACGTGTTTAATGCATAATTATACTGCATAAAACATGCATAAAACAAAACTTTTAAAACATTTTATCGCTAAAAATGCATTTTTTCTATTATTTATTTGGCAGTTTCGCATATTTTATGTAATTTTGCAACCGCAAACGAATAAAAATACAACGTATGAAGGTAAAGAATAGCAGATTGGAAACATTGAAGATGCTCATCTCTAGTCAAGAGTTGAGTTCGC
>ERZ1026878.938-NODE-938-length-19838-cov-14.206945_pt1 | contig 19838 bp, 16 predicted proteins | sample MGYA00380169_ERZ1026878 | MGnify/ENA primary metagenome ERZ1026878 (study PRJEB33269, sample SAMEA4719805) | human gut metagenome | biome: human-associated habitat; feature: organic feature; material: feces | place: Cameroon | collected 2013-10 ...
CAATGCTCACAAAATCCGTCAAATCCGTCATCTCCGTGGTGCTAAAGCACGTTGCACAAGCAAAAAAATCCGTGCAATCAGTGCGATCCGTGAGCATAACATCAGAATGGTTTCAATGGACAGCAATATTTTTTGCACAAATTGCTTGCATCTTGCACTCTTTGATAGTAATGTGTTGATACTCATAAAGTTGCGCAGTGTAGGTAATGCTGAAATCTGCTTGCACTTTTGCCTGCACTGCCTACACTTCTTGCACTACCTGCACTCCTGCCTGCACTCCCTGCACAGCCTTGCACAGGCAAGCATACATGCGTCATGCAGGTAGGGAGTGACCAGCATAGGGAGCCCGAAAATAATGTCGGAGCAAATGAAAATCCGCCCTCCCTATGCTGAAAAAACGCACTGCCGTAATTGATGTGTGCAGATGGTAGTGCATGTAAAATTAGAGGCTACCGACACATTTTTATGCGTTGATTATCAAGGTATTGTCATGCAAAAGTGCAAGATGCAAGCAAAACAGCAAAAAAATAAATTACCAGAGCTAAAGCGGTGTATTATATAATAAGGTGTAGACAAAACAGCACAAAAACACTTTACATGACCCCATAAATACCCTTAAACGTTGTGTTTCAGCTTTTTTCAATGCCGTAGTATTTGCCAATACAACTAAAAGGCGTAATTTTGCCGCGATAATGCAATCAATCATGCCCCGACGAGTGTCTACTTGCCACGGCATCAACCAAAATTCAACCAAAATGAAAGTAACAAAGCTATTGTTGGTCTTGCTCCTGTTTGTAGGAGTAACGGCAAGCGCCTTTGCGCAGCTGCCTTCTGTCAAACTGAAGGATATTAACGGTAAAACCATTGATACTGCCACGCTCAGCAACGATGGCAAACCCTTCATCATCAGTTTCTTTGCCACATGGTGCAAGCCCTGCAACCGCGAGCTTAAAGCCATAAACGAGGTCTATGCCGACTGGCAGGACGAAACCGGTGTGCGTGTGGTGGCTGTGAGCATTGACGAGGCGCAGAATGCACAGAAGGTAAAGCCTATGGTAGATGCTGCAGGCTGGGAGTACCAAGTGCTGCTTGACCCTAACTCTGACTTCCGTCGTGCCATGGGTGTGAACATGATTCCCCACGTATTTGTGATTGACGGCAATGGCAAGATAGCTGAAAGCCGCAGTGGTTACACCGAGGGTGGCGAACAGCACCTCATCGACAAGGTGAAGGAACTCATTGCCGCCAGCAAGAAGTAATAATAAGGGGGAGGTAAGTTTGGAGTTTTGAGGTTATAAGGTTATAAAGTAACCTTTGGCTATTGAGCTCGCAGAGGTAACGTTTAGTTTGGAGTTCTAAGGTTATGAGGTTATAAAGTTACCTTTGGCTATTGAACTCGCAGAGGTAACGTTTAGTTTGGAGTTCTAAGGTTATAAGGTTATAAAGTTACCTTTGGCTATTGAACTCGCAGAGGTTACTTTATAACCTCATAACCTCAAAACTCAAAACTCCAAACGAACCTCCAAACTAAAAGCCTCCCTCAAACACGACGCATCATCACATGAAACATTACGCCGCCATCACGGCATTAGCTCTGGCCTCGGCCGCCATGCCGCTGCATGCACAAAATGCAGACGGACAAGACAACGACGCCAAGAAATTTACGCTGCATGGCTCACTGCAAACCGATATCCTTACAGCAGCCAGCGAAGACAATAAAATAGGCACCGGCACGTACGATGACAAGTTTATGACCAACACGTATGCCGAGTTGCACTTGCTCAACAAGTATTTCCAAGCGGGAGCCCGCCTGGAATACCTTGACCACCCCCTGCCCGGTTTTGAAAAAGACTTCAAGGGCTGGGGCGTGCCATATTTTTATATCAAAGGCAATTACAAGTGGGCCGAACTCACATTGGGCGACTACTACGACCAGTTTGGTTCAGGACTCATATTCCGTGCTTACGAAGAGCGCTCATTGGGTGTAGACAACTCGTTGCGCGGTGCACGCCTGGCGCTCAAGCCCTTCAAGGGCGTGAGCCTCAAGCTCATAGCCGGACAGCAGCGCTACTACTGGCACCACCGCAACATGGACAGCTGCTCGCCCTGGACCTACGGCGGCGACCTTGAGTTGAGCGTAGACCAATGGGTGCGCCGCATGGACGAGTCGGGCACCCGCCTCACCCTCGGCCTGTCGGCCGTGAGCAACCACAAGGGCAAGGCCGAAAAGGACATTTACAGCATACACCCAACGGGCGAAACCGACCCCGCGACGGGCAACGAGGTGAATGGGACCTACAAACTGAATATGCCTAAGGACGTGGCCGCCTTCGATGTGCGCGCCAATCTGCAAAAGGGCAACTACAACTTCTTGGCCGAGTACGCCTGGAAGAGTCAGGACCCCTCAAGCCGCAACAGCTATATATATAAGCGTGGCAAAACGCTCCTGCTCTCGGGCTCCTATTCAAAGCGCGGCATGAGCGTGCTGTTGCAGGCCAAGCGCAGCGAGGACATGGCCTTCCGCTCGCGCTCAACCATTGATGCCATCACCCCGTGCTACATCAACCACCTGCCGGCCTTCTCCATGCAGCAAACCTACACGCTGGCCGCACTCTACCCCTATGCCACACAGATGACACCGGGCGAGTGGGCTTTCCAGGGCGAAGTGGGCTACAACTTCAAGCGCCACACCGCGCTGGGCGGCAAGTATGGCACCAACGTCAAGGTCAACTTCTCCAACATTCGTGCCATCGACCAGCACGTTGACAACCTCAATGGCGGCGAGCTGATGGGCACTGACGGCTACAAGTCGCACTTCTTTAAGTTTGGCGATGCCGTCTACTTCCGCGATGTGAATGTGCAGATTGAAAAGAAGGTGAGCAAACCGCTCAAACTCAATTTCATGTATTCATATCAGCGCTACAACCAGAAGGTGGTTGAAGGCCATGGCTACGATGCCATCAAGAGCCACATCTTCATAGCCGAGGGCAAATATCAGTTCAGCCCCAAGGTGACACTGCGTGGCGAGGCCCAATATTTGCACACACGCCAGGACCAGAAAGACTGGTGGTTCGGCCTGCTCGAGTTGAGCGTGCTGCCCAACTTCATGTTCACCGTGAGCGACCAGTTCAACGCCCATGTGCCCATGCACAATGCCGATGGTTCGGAAAACGAGGCCGGTGGCACCAACAAGGTGCACTATCTCATGGGCAGCGTAACCTATACCCACGGTGCCCACCGCCTGCAAGTGGGCTACGGCAAGACACGTGCCGGCTACAACTGTTCGGGTGGCGTGTGCCGCTACGTGCCCGCATCGAAGGGCTTGCAAGCCAGCTACACGTTTAACTTTTAAGCGATGCACCGACATGGCAAGCACGCTCACCTATTTAACAAAAGCATACACAATGAAATTCCATCATATCATACTTGGCATGGCCATAGCCGCAGGTTGCCTTACAGCCTGCGACGAGGTAGATGCCGACAAGCGCTTTAGCGGTCCCATTGGCGTTGAGGCACAAAAGAATGTGCTTATCGAGGACTTTACCGGCCAGAAGTGTGTAAACTGCCCCAACGCGGCTGCCGCTATCGAAGCCTTGCAGCAGCAGTACACTGCCGAGCGCGTCATAGCCGTGTCGGTGCATGGCGGTTCGCTCTCGCGCGATGAGGCTACCGACAAGTTTGGCTTGGCCAACGCCACGAGCAAGGCCTATAACGAGCATTGGGGCGTGGCGCAGTGGCCCTCGGGCATGGTAGACCGCATTGGCGGGCTGCAAGGCGAGGACAAATGGGCAGCCGCCGTGCTCACCCGTTTTGGCGTTGCCCCTAAGGTTGACCTCGATGTGGCGAACCTTGTCTACGACGCTGCGAGCAAAACGCTCACACTCGATGTCAGTGTGGCAGCCAAAGAGGCTGTGACGGGACGTCTGCAAGTGTGGCTCACCGAGAGCGGTGTGGTACAGCAGCAGTATATGCCCGACGGCACCAAAAACAACCAGTACGTGCACAACCATGTGCTGCGTGCCTCGGTAAACGACCCCTATGGCGACCCACTCACATTGGCAGCCAACGCCACAGACACCAAGCACTACACCTACACGTTGCCCGATGTGTCGGCACTGAGGAACAACACACCGTGGAACACGCAGAACATGAGTGTGGTGGTGTTCTTCTACAACGACCAGCAGGGCGTGATGCAGGTGATTGACCACAAGCTGCAATAGGTGTGAGCGTTGTGATGGGCAAGTTTGCTTTATAAACAGGCTTAGGCTTTATGAGCCAATCAGACGCCACGCCGTTGGTTAAATCCGAATACATATATATAACAAACAATACACACATTATGAAGAAGTTATTAGCGCTTGCGGCTTTGGTACTTGCCTGCACTGCAAGCATGAAAGCACAAGTAAAGGTTACTTGCAACGGCAAGGAGGTGGCCACCAACGAGGTAGTGACATTCTATGCCGATGTAGACGAAGGTGATGGCTCTGGCGAGGTTTTAGCCCGTGAGCTCATGATCGTCAACACCGGCGACGAGGCAGTCGACCTCAAAGTGACAGTAGTCATTGACCGCAAGCTGGCGTCGGAAAACATTTTCTCGTGGTGCGGCATCACAGGCTCATGTGGTGAAATGTCCACTTTTACCGAAACACGTGAAGCTCCACTTGCTCCCGGTCAAAGCACAGACATGTCCTTGCACGCCAATTTTAAGAGCGGCAATTACATGACGGCTAATGCCAATGTGACTGTAATGGCAGACGATCAATATGTAACAAGCTTTGTGTTACGCTACGTCTATGCCGACCCCACAGGCATCAGCCAGGTAAAGGCCGACAACAAGGGACTGCAGGTGAACGGCAACACACTCAGCTATGCCTTTGGCTCGGCAGCACCGCGCACTATCAGCCTCTACGCCACCGACGGACGCCTTGTAAAGCGCGCCGCTACCACTGCCGCCAATGGCACAGTCAGCCTGGCCGGTTTGCAGCGCGGCCTCTACCTTGCCACAACAGGCATGGGCAGCAGCGTCAAAATCATGGTAAAGTAAATCTGACAAGCCGCAATATTAAACGGCAATAGTTGAACAACTAATTACATAACTAATAATATATGAAGCAATTTGTACTCACACTGCTTTCTGCCGCTTTTGTGGCTGGCAGCGCAGTTGCACAAGTGGCAACAACTCCCAAGGCGCTTAGTGGTCTTAAGAGCACATTGCCCGCAACCCGTATGAGCCAGCGCGCAGGCATGGCTACTCCGTCAGCCGAATTTAGTCTGGCAAAAGCCACCGGCCGCATGCACATCATGGCTGACTCTCAAACCGTTACCCGCAACCCCAAAGAGCTCAGCTACCAGGTGACCGGTAATGAAATTAACAGCTATATGGGCATCGGCAGCACTGGCTTGTCGCTTTCAACTCTTCAAAAAGCTGGCATCACTGGTATAGGTTATGCCGCTGCTTTCCCCGCCATCGTAACCGACCGCTTTGCAGGCAACAAAGTGGGCCTCATCAACTTTGTGGCATGGATGGGTAAGTACACCGATGCTAAGGTGTTTGTAGGCACAATGGCAAACAGTAATGGCGACATCAACGTGTTGTGGTCGGCACCTGTTACTGTCAAGACGCCGACCCCTGTCAAGCAGAATGGTAAGACCGTATACCAGCCTCAGGCTACTTCGGTAGTTTGCGACTATGTTATTCCTGACACCCTCAAAAGCGAACTCTTTATTGGTTGGGTGGCCGGCGGCACAGCTTACGACAGCAATGACCCCTTCGCCAGCCAGGATGGCAAACCATTGGGCATGATTTACTACCCCGACTTTACCAACACCGGTTATGGCGCGTTCATGATGGGTTCAACAGGTAATGACGATGTGTTTGCCGTAACCATGATGAGCGGCCAAAACTACTACTACAATGCCCCCATTTGGGTGCAGACCACTGGCAAGGGAGGTTTGAAAACCAACGATGCGGCCATTCTCGCCATTGACGATGCCCGCAACTTTGCTGGCAAAAAGGGTGAAGCCACAGTGCAACTGATGTCGCTTGGTACCGACTCTATCAGCAGCATTGAGTATACCGTTGAAAATGGTGGCGCTACCAAGACATATACAAAGAACTTTGCCGGTGAGTATGGCTTGCAGTATATGACTGCCACTCAACTTGCTCTGCCCATGGATATGCCTGCCACTGCAGCACGCTCTGAAGCCAAGTTTACTATTACCAAGGTGAACGGTGTGGCAGACGACTATACAGCAAAGACTGAAAACGAGGGTCCGCTCCCCGTTATCGCACTGCCTGCCGAAACGTACAAGCGCATTCCCGTTGTAGAGGAACTTACCAGCACAGCATGTGGTTGGTGTCCTTACGGTATAGCCGAATTCAACCGATTGGCCGATTCGATCGATGCCAAGAAGATTGTGAAGGTTGCCATTCATGGTCCCTATAATAACGAAACAGATCCGTTGACTTGCAGCGATTACAGCGCTTTCTTCAGCAACTTCAGCAGCTCTCTGCCCACCGTGTTGCTCAACCGTCAAATCAGGCTCCACCCCGCCGAGGGATTGCTGCAGGCTTGCCGCTACATAAACAGCTTGCCTTGCGAGGCCAGCCTCACTGTAAAGGGTAACAATGGCTTGGCCGGTCCTAACATCAGCACGACTGTTAAGTTCAACATTGATGTGCCTGCCAACCAGTATGCCTTGGCATACGTGCTCACCGAGGACGGTGTAAGCGGCGTAAACCAGGTTAACAACTTTGCTGCTGTAAAATATATGTACACCTACCAGGGTCAGACAGGCTACAAGAGCTATATTGAAGCCTGGAAGAAGGACCCCTACTTGTGGGCTCTTGCTTCTGCCACATTCAACCCCAAGACGGGTACCTCGAAGTTTGACATGAACCACGTGGCACGCGCCTTTACCGAGGCTGGCGAAAACGAGGCTGGCATTCTGCCCGCACTCAAGGCTGGCGAGGAGTGGACTAACAGCTACAACTTGAAGTGGCCGAAGAACCTCACTCCCGCTGTGAACAAGGGCAAGTGCTCGGTGGCTGTTTACTTGATTGATGCTTCAACCGGCAAGATTGTGACTGGTTGCCAGACTAAGCTTGGCGAGTCTAACACCGTAGATGAGACCATGACGGGCATCAACGATGTGACTGTTGCCAACACTGCTGCTGATGCACAGATTTCGACTGTTGATGGTGCATTTGTGGTGAAGGCTCATAATGCTACTGCACGCGTGTTCGACGCTCAGGGCCGCCTTGTGAGCAGCGCTACTGTTGATGGTGAGGTTTCATTGCCCACCTTCGGCACTGGCTTGTTCATCATTCGTGTGGATCAGGCTGGTCGTAGCACAACGCAGAAGGCATTGTTCTGATGCGCTAATGTGACAATATGATAATATGATAAATGGCAGACGCCGTAACGTTACTACTTGTAACGCTACGGCATCTGTTTGTTTGCGCATCTGTGCATTGGCAAATAACTTATTATTATTGGTGTTCATAATGCTGCTCCTTTAGCACAGAGCGCGACCACTAAGTTCGATCACTAAACGCTACCACCAAACGCTACCACTAAACGCTACCACTAAACGCTATCACTAAACGCTATCACTAAACGCTACCACTAAACGCTATTACCAAACGCTATTACCAAACGCTAACGCTAATGGGGGCGACGCGTCTCGCGTCGGGAACTAAGACAAAGGCTCACAGACAAACATTTAATTAGTGCTGTCTGTGAGCCTTTGTTTAGTGTATGAACATTGTAATTTTCCCGACGCGAGACGCGTCGCCCCCATTAGAGGTTGCGTTTGTTGATAGCGTTTAGGGTAGCGTTTAGTGTTAGCGTTTGGTGATAGCGTTTAGTGGTTGCGTTTGTTGATAGCGTTTAGGGTAGCGTTTAGTGTTAGCGTTTAGTGTTAGCGTTTGGTGATAGCGTTTGGTGATAGCGTTTAGGGTAGCGTTTGGTGATAGCGTTTAGTGTTAGCGCTATTCTACGTGCATTGTTCGGTTTCTCAAGTCATGCTCCTCACCAACGGACATGGCTCGCTATCGCACCACTGTGGCGCGCTCAATGCGAATGTCGTCGAAGGGACGGTTGTTCTCGTCGCGCCCGGCCCACTGAATGAGGTCCGTTACATCGTAGCCCTCCACCACCTGGCCAAACACCGTGTACTGCCCGTCGAGGTGGGGCGCCCCGCCATAAGTGCGGTACGCCTCCTTGACGGCCGGTGTGAGCTTTACCTGATGGTTGGTGGTGCTGTCAAGGTATTGTTGGGCACGGTCGAGCATGTCGTTGGTAAAGATGCTCCCCGTCACAATGTAGAATTGCGAATATGATGAGGCCTTTGTGGGATTGGTGTCGTCGCCCTCGCGGGCCGCAGCCAATGCCCCGCGGCAGTGAAAGTGCGTGGGGTAGAGAATTTCGGCCGGCAGAGTGTAAGGTTCTGGCGAGTCGCCAAGCCGCTGGCCTGGTGCGGCATGCCGGCTGGCCGAGTCGCCAGCCTGAATCATAAAGTCGGGAATGACGCGGTGGAAGAGCAAACCATTGTAGTAGCCCTCGCGCACCAATTTCATGAAATGGTCGCGGTGGCGCGGTGTGTCGTTAAACAATTTGACACGAATGTTGCCCTTTGTCGTTTCGAGCAGCACCTCGTGCTCCACCGTGTCGACAGGTGTTTGTGCATGGGCGCCGAGGCCACACAAGGCGGTGGCCATCACAGCTATGAGGTGGGAAATGCGTTTCATGTGTAATGCTTAAAATTATGGGTTGAGGGAGGTGAGGGGGCTCGTCGGGATAGAGAAAGGATATACGAACTCTACTTAATAACAGCTGCATCTTTCCCCGCGGGACGCGTCGCCCCCATTAGAGCTTGCGTTTCTTCAAGCACCAAGCGCTACCACCAGACGCTACCACGAAGCGCTACCACTAATGGGGGCGACGCGTCTCGCGTCGGGATAGGAAAAGGAGAGAAATAAGGCTTTGCAAACTTACCCGTTCACTAATTCCGTCAGCGCGTTAAATCTTGTCCAACCCTTTCGTAAACTTGAGCCAATAGTACTTCAGCGGGTTCTTATATTTCAGCTGTTTCCAAGGGCGGCTTTGGTGCGGACGGTGAATGACCGGCAGCGAGGTGAACAAATAATTGTGCAGTCCGTGCTTGAGCGACTCGTGCGATATGGTGACGTCGAACCAGTTCTTTTCGGGATTAAGCTCCGTGAACGCATAAGCGCGCAGCAGGGCCGGTGTGAGCAGCGAGCAGCAAAAACTGCAATGCCGCTTGGTGTCGACAACGCGGTGCTCCATACCCTTGGCATAGAGGTATGGATAGTTGATGTCGCCATTGTCGTCCACCGTAACCGATGCCGCTATGCCACACTGCTCGTGCGCCGTGGCCCCGTCAACCAATCCTTGCAGTGTGTCGGGACGTACAATCACATCGCTCTCGACGATGCACACCCCCGCATCAGCCGCCAGTGCCTCGCGCTGCACCGTTTGCAGCACCAGCAGATAGTTGGGCGATGGGTGCGACGTGAGGTCGCTCAGGTTGACCAGTCTGAACCCGTAGCGCTTGGCGGCCTCCTCGAGGCGAGCCGTATTCTCGGGTGTTGAAAAGTCGTTGTATACCGTATAGGTGTGGGCTATGCTCAGTTGGCTGGCCATAATGGCCTCGATGGTGAGCAGAGTAGACTCTATGGAGTCCTTAACCGGAGTTATGATGTGTAATTCCTTCATTGCTTGGAGTAGCTCGTTTTAAGTAATGGTACAAAGGTAGTCGTTTTTTGTATAAAATAAGCTGCGGCTCGGCATAACATTCAAGCATGCTTGATGTTCTGCGCTCGCCTTGCGTTATTTTTGCAGAAAAAGACGTACCTTTGCACGAAATAGATAGTGACAAACGTAGGGGTCAGCCCATCGGCCCAGCCCCCGGCGTTTGCAACGCAATAATAAATATAGACACAATGACCGAAAATTATAGTTTGAGCCATTTGAAGGAACTCGAGGCAGAGTCGATACACATCATACGCGAGGTGGCAGCAGAATTTGAAAATCCCGTAATGCTCTACAGCATAGGCAAGGACTCGAGCGTGATGGTGCGCTTGGCTGAAAAGGCCTTTGCCCCCGGCCGTCCGCCATTCCCCTTGATGCACATCGACTCAAAGTGGAAGTTTAAGGAGATGCTCCAATTCCGCGACTGGTATGCCAAGGAACACGGGTGGAACCTCATTGTAGAGAGCAACATGGAGGCCTTCAAAGCCGGCGTGGGCCCGTTTACACACGGTTCGAAAGTGCACACCGACCTGATGAAGACCCAGGCTCTCAAGGCCGGCCTCGACAAGTACCACTTTGACGCAGCCTTTGGCGGTGCACGCCGCGACGAGGAAAAGAGCCGTGCCAAGGAACGCATCTTCTCCTTCCGCGACCAGTTCCACCAATGGGACCCCAAGAACCAGCGCCCCGAGTTGTGGGACATTTACAATGCCCGCATACACAAAGGCGAAAGCATACGCGTGTTCCCGCTCAGCAACTGGACCGAGCTCGACATCTGGCAGTACATACGTTTGGAGAACATACCCATCGTGCCCCTTTACTTTGCCAAGGAGCGTCCGTGCGTAGAGATTGACGGCCAGCTCATCATGCCCGACGACGACCGTCTGCCCGAGCAGTACCGCGACAAGATAGAAATGCGCAAAATACGCTTCCGCACCCTTGGCTGCTGGCCCTTGACCGGTGCCATTGAGAGCGAGGCCGACACCATCGAAAAGATTGTGGAGGAGATGATGACCACCACCAAGAGCGAGCGCACAACCCGTGTGATAGACTTTGACCAGGACGCCTCGATGGAACAGAAAAAGCGCGAGGGATACTTCTAATTCCGCGCTTCTCCCCATTTACTATAGCAAACTACCATTACAATGATAGACGCATTTATAATAATAGTAGTGCTGTGGGCCCTGTTTAGCGGTTGGCGCGCCGGTTTTGTAAAGGAGCTTGTGTCGACCGTCGGCACCCTGGCCGGTTTGCTCATAGCCGCCACCTGTTACTCAGCCTTTGGCGAATATCTGGCACTTAATGGCACAGAAACCAACATGGTGACCAGCATCATAGCCTTCTTCCTGCTATGGATAGCCGTGCCCATTGTGCTTGGCTTTGTGGCCAATGTGCTTACCGCGTCGCTCAAAGGCATGAAGCTTGGTATGCCCAACTCCATACTTGGCGCCGTAGTCAGCGCGCTGAAGTATGTCGTTATATTGAGCTGCGTGCTCAACGTGATGCAGAGCCTGCACATACTCAACCAGGAAAAGGCCGAGTCGTCGACACTGCTCGGTCCTGTAACCGGCGCCCTGCGCGCTTGCTTTGACCACGACGATGCGGCCAACGGCGGCCAGCAGGTGGTGCCTGCCGACAGCGCGGCCACAGCCCAGCCCGACACCGTCTGGGTGGACATGACAAAGAAGAAAAACTGACATGGCTAACGACAACGAACTGGTAAGGGAACTTACCGACAAGAAATACGAATACGGTTTTACCACCGACATACATACCGAGGTGATAGAACGCGGACTCAACGAGGACGTGATACGCCTTATTTCGGCCAAGAAGGGTGAACCCGAATGGTTGCTCGACTTCCGCCTCAAGGCTTTCCGCTACTGGCAGACACTCGAACAGCCCGACTGGGGACACGTCAACCTGCCGCAAATTGACTATCAGGCCATATCGTACTATGCCGACCCTACAAAGAAACAAAAGGACGAGGGCAACAAGGAGATTGACCCCGAACTGATGAAAACTTTTGACAAACTCGGCATTCCGCTCGAGGAGCGCATGCAACTGGCCGGTGTGGCGGTTGATGCCGTGATGGACTCGGTGAGTGTGAAAACCACCTTTAAGGACAAGCTTCAGGAGAAGGGCATCATATTCAGCTCCATATCCGAGGCCGTGCGCGAAAATCCCGAATTGGTGCGCAAGTACCTCGGCTCGGTGGTGCCTTATCGCGACAATTACTTTGCAGCGCTCAACAGTGCGGTGTTTTCCGACGGTTCGTTTGTCTACATACCACGTGGCGTGCGCTGCCCGATGGAGTTGTCCACCTATTTCCGCATCAATGCACGCAACACCGGACAGTTTGAGCGCACCCTCATTGTGTGCGACGATGGTGGCTATGTGAGCTACCTCGAAGGGTGTACCGCCCCTATGCGCGACGAGAACCAGCTGCACGCCGCCATTGTGGAGATTGTAGTGAACGAAAATGCCGAGGTGAAGTATTCGACCGTGCAAAACTGGTATCCTGGCGACAAGGAGGGCCGCGGCGGTGTGTACAACCTCGTGACCAAGCGCGGCCAGCTGCGCGGCGCCAACTCCAAACTGTCGTGGACGCAGGTCGAAACCGGTTCGGCCATCACCTGGAAGTACCCCTCGTGTGTGCTCATGGGCGACAACTCGCAAGCAGAGTTCTACTCGGTGGCAGTGACGAACAACCACCAGGAGGCCGACACCGGCACTAAAATGATACACATTGGGCGCAACACGCGCAGTACCATCATATCGAAGGGTATTTCGGCCGGCAAGAGCCAGAACTCTTACCGCGGACTGGTAAAGGTGGGCAGCAAGGCGGCCGGTGCGCGCAATTACTCGTCGTGCGACTCTTTGCTGCTGGGTTCGGAGTGTGGCGCACACACCTTCCCCTACATTGACGTGGCTAACCCAGACTCCACTGTGGAGCACGAGGCTACCACCTCTAAAATATCAGAGGACCAGTTGCTCTACTGCAATCAGCGCGGCATACCTACCGAGGACGCGGTGTCGCTCATTGTGGGCGGCTATGCCAAGGAGGTGATTAACAAACTGCCTATGGAGTTTGCCGTTGAGGCTACCAAACTGCTCAGCGTGTCGCTCGAGGGCAGTGTGGGGTAGTGTGCGCGTTAATGTGCTAATATGCTAATATGTTAATGTGCTAATATGCTAATGGGCGGACGCCGTAGGCAACTAATGTATACAAATCATGGTACAGATTTCAAACGGAATAATAACAGCTTCCATCAGTGAGGTGGGGGCCGAAGTGCAAAGCCTGCGCTGCTGTAAGAGCGGGCGTGAGTATATGTGGCACGGCGATGCCAAATGGTGGAACGGCCATTCGCCCATACTCTTCCCCATTGTGGGCGGATTGTGGAACGGCACGTGCCGCATCGATGGTGCGGAATTGCAAATAAGCAAACATGGCTTTGTGCGCCGTGCCACTTGGCGTGCCATTGATGTGCAGGCTGACCGCGCCACCTTCGAGATATGCAGCACCGTGGGCACATTCAAGGTGTTCCCCTATGCCTTCAGACTTACCGTTACCTACACGCTCGACAACCGCACGCTGCGGGCCGAGTTCAGTGTGCACAACCCCTCGGGCTGCGACTTGTGGTTCCAGTTAGGCGGTCACCCCGCCATCGTATTGCCCGATTGGGACGAGTCACACACCATAGACGGCTATTTGCAGCTTGAGGGCAACCCAACCCATGTGCTGCGCGCCGGCGAGCAAGGTTGCCTTGAACCTGACACTTACAGCGTGCCGGCTGACGCCGATGGCTTGATACCCATCTCGGTGGAGACATTCAGTCACGAGGCCCTTATCTTTGAAAATCATGAGGTGACAGCAGCCACCGTGCTCGACCGCAACCGCCAGCCGGTGGCCCGTGTGGCTTGCAATGCCCCAGCGTGGCTCTTTTGGAGTCCGCAGGGTGTGCACACGCCCTTTGTGTGCTGCGAGCCATGGTATGGCTTGTGCGACCACCAGGGTTTCAATGGTCCTGTGAGCGAGCGCCCCTACATCAACTGCGTTCACGGCGGCCAAACTTGGCAGGGAGGATACAGCATATCAGCAATCTGACAGACTGATATGCACATTAGCGAGCATGGCAAGCAACACATTGACAACGCATTTGCGCATCAATTTAGTTTCTTTTTTGCCTTTTCGCTTTGCCCATCTCCCGTCATACACTAACTTTGCGGCAAAATCATCAAACAACACAACACATCACACAGAAATGTTTAAGAAACTCTTATTACTCGTGCTCTTCGTAGCACCTCTGAGCCTCTGCGCTCAAAAGTTTGCACACTTCGACTATGGCACCATCATGCAAGCCATGCCCGAGTTCAAAACAGCGCAAGCAAGCATCGAGGCCCTCGGCAAGCAGTACCAGAGCGAAATTGAAGGTATGCAGAAGGAACTCCAAACAAAGGCCGAGAAGTATCAGAAGGAAGACACCGACGCTACTCCCGCCAACATAAAGGAGCGCCATCAGCAGGAACTGCAGGATATGTACAGCCGTTTGCAGCAGGCACAGCAGGACAACACTGAAAAGTTCCAGCAGGAGCAGCAAAAGAAAATGCAGCCCATCATGCAGAAGGTGATGAACGCTGTCAACACAGTGGCACAAGAGGGTGGCTACGTCTACATCATCGACAAAAACGCCTCGCAGCAGGCTGGCATCGTAATCAACGAGACACTTAGCACCGATGTTACTTCGGTAGTAATGAAGAAACTCGGCATCACGGCCTCTGCTGCAACAGCCGCACCCGCTGCTAAGAAATAATAAGGCCTATCACACAATAGCCTTACAACAATATAATTCGCATAGAAGCATAATCGGCACGCAGACTTTATGCCTGTGTGCCGATGCTTTTTAAGGTGAAATCTATAAATAAACATAGTTAAAGCCCCTAATGCACATGATCACACTACGCAACATACACAAGTCGTTTGGCAAACTCGAGGTGCTCAAGGGCATCGACCTCGACATCGCCCCGCGCGAGGTGGTGAGCATTGTCGGCCCGAGCGGCGCAGGCAAAACCACCCTGCTGCAGATTATGGGCACACTTTACAAGCCCGATGAGGGCACGGTAAACATTGCCGGCTGCGATGTGCTCGCACTCTCGTCAAAAAAGCTCTCGCGTTTCCGTGCCGAACACCTGGGCTTCGTGTTCCAGTTTCACCAGCTGCTGCCCGAGTTCAGCGCACTCGAAAATGTGATGATACCCGGCATGATAGCCGACAAACCACGCACCGAATGCCGCAAGCGCGCACTCGAACTGCTCGACTACTTAGGACTGGCCGAGCGTGCACAACACAAACCCGCACAACTCTCGGGCGGCGAAAAACAACGTGTGGCAGTGGCTCGCGCGCTGATGAACAACCCCGATGTCATACTGGCCGACGAGCCGTCGGGCAGTCTCGACACGCACAACAAGCAAGAGCTGCACCAACTCTTCTTCAAACTGCGCGACGAACTGGGACAAACCTTTGTCATCGTCACACACGACGAGGAACTCGCCTCGCTCACCGACCGCACCATTCACTTGCTCGACGGACGCATCAACAGTCAACCAACCGACGCAACCCCCACAATCACCAACACCCCCAACACAGCCTTATGATAAAACTCGGCCAATACAACACCCTGCGCATTACACGCTTTACCGACCACGGCGCCTACCTCGACGGCGGCACAGTGGGCGAAATACTCATGCCCAAAACCTATGTGGAGCGCAGCATGCGTCCGGGCGACGAGGTAGAGGTGTTTGTCTACCTCGACCAAAGTGAGCGCCTTGTGGGCACACTCGAAACACCCCTGGCACGTGTGGGCGATTTCGCATTCCTCAAGGTGGCATGGGTCAACGAGTATGGCGCCTTTCTCGACTGGGGCCTGATGAAGGACCTCTTCGTGCCCTTCCGCGAGCAAAAGATGCCCATGCAGCAAGGCCGCAGCTATTTGGTGCACGTGCACGTCGACCCCGAAACCCAGCGCATTGTGGCTTCGGCCAAGGTGGAGCGCTACCTGCAGCCCGCAAGGCTCACCGACTACCACCGCGGACAGGAAGTGGAGGTCATAGTGCAGCAAAAAACACCCCTCGGCTTCAAGGTGGTGGCCGACAACCGCTGTGCGGGACTCATTTACGACAACCAGATATTCGAGGCCGAACCCCATGCCGGCGATGTGCTGTCCGCCACCGTGGTTAATGTGCGCCCCGACGGCAAGCTCGACCTCTCGCTGCAGCGTATTGGCAAGGGGCGCTTCCGCGACTTTGCCGACCAACTGCTGCACGAGTTGCAACAGGCCGGAGGCCGACTGCCCTTTACCGACCGTTCAGCCCCCGAGGATATTCAGCAACGCTTCGGTGTGAGCAAGAAAACCTTCAAGCGCGCCGTAGGCACCCTGTATAAAAAACATGAAATAATATTGACCGACGATGCCATTATGGTTGCTAATAGGTAATGAGCGTGTCGCTATATTAAATAACCTTAACGGGGGGGGGTAAAAAGTTGCATAAAGACTTGCAACATAACGCATAGTGTATTATCTTTGCACACGTAATGTAATTACAACAGCGGCAGCCCCCATAGTGGGCAAGCCTGCATACTACGATAGTTTTTTCATCTCTATATAAGTTCTGTGAGGTAAATATGCGTTGTGAAACGCGTATTTACCATTTTTTTTGTGCAAAAGGCCATCAATATCACCGCCATGTGCGTGGCCGCGTAGCCCGTATAACCGAGTCCGTTCAACATTGGCGTCAAAAGCGAGACCGATTTTGTCGCATTTTAAGTAGTCTGAAACGCGCTGCAAAAACGCAAGCACCAAACGCAAGCCCCAAACGCAAGCTCCAAACGCTACCACTAATGGGGGCGACGCGTCCCGCGTCGGGATAATGAAAAGGAAACTCTACTAAACAATAGTTGCATCTTTTCCCGACGCGAGACGCGTCGCCCCCATTAGTGCTTGCGTTTGGCGCTTGAGTCTGTTCGCATGTTTATGTTTCACCATACAGCAACAGCAATCATAAGATCCCCCAAAACGGTCACGCTAAAAAGTCTATTTTGAACACTCTGCCCGTAACCGCAAAAAATTAGTAACTTTGTACACCAAATGGAGCGACTGCCCGTTAAAGCGGAACCCCTTACTCCACAATTATATAATACGATGAGCGACGAAACAAAAGACATGGACAACGAATTGAACGATGCTGCCACTGCACCCCAACAGGGCGCACACGACGACGCAACAACCGACTATGCCGATGCCACAACGGCCCACTCAGACTATCACCCCGGCGGGGTGAAGGACGACGAGGGCAAGTTGCAGCTTACCGGCATGTATCAAAACTGGTTTCTTGACTATGCCTCGTACGTCATACTTGAGCGTGCCGTGCCACACCTTGGCGACGGCCTCAAACCCGTGCAGCGCCGCATTCTGCACTCTATGAAACTGCTCGACGATGGTCGCTACAACAAGGTGGCCAACGTGGTGGGGCACACCATGCAGTTCCACCCGCACGGCGATGCCTCAATAGGCGACGCACTGGTGCAGCTCGGACAAAAGAACCTGCTCATCGACAGCCAGGGCAACTGGGGCAACATACTCACCGGCGACAGTGCCGCCGCACCGCGTTACATTGAGGCACGCCTGTCAAAGTTTGCACTCGACGTGCTCTTCAACCCCAAAACCACAGAGTGGAAAATGTCGTACGACGGTCGCAAAAAGGAGCCCGTGTCGCTCCCCGTCAAGTTTCCGCTGCTCTTGGCCCAAGGTGCCGAAGGCATTGCCGTAGGCTTGTCGGCCAAAATTCTGCCCCACAACTTTGGCGAGCTTTGCGAGGCCGCCATCAAATATCTGCACGGCGAGGAGTTCCACCTCTACCCCGACTTCCAGACGGGCGGCTCCATCGATGTGTCGCGCTACAACGACGGCATGCGTGGCGGAGCCGTCAAGGTGCGTGCCAAGATTGAAAAGCTCGACAACAAAACCCTCGTCATTCGCGAGGTGCCCTACGGCAAAACTACAAGCACCCTTATCGACTCCATACTCAAGGCCAACGAAAAGGGTAAAATCAAAATACGCAAGGTGGAGGACAACACCGCCGCCGAGGCCGAAATACACGTACACCTCACCCCCGGCACCTCGAGCGACAAGGCCATCGATGCCCTGTATGCCTTTACCGATTGCGAAACGAGCATCAATCCCAACTGCTGCGTCATCGACGAGAAAAAGCCAAAGTTCCTCAGCGTGAGCGATGTGCTGCGCCGCTCGGTAGACCACACGCGCTCGCTGCTCGAAAAGGAACTCATGATACGCCGTGGCGAACTGATGGAAAGTTTGCACTTTGCCTCGCTCGAACGCATATTTATCGAAGAGCGCATCTACAAAGACCGCGCCTTTGAGCAGGCCAAGGACATGGACGCCGCCGTCAGCCACATCGACAGCCGGCTCGAGCCCTTCAAACCGCAGTTCTACCGCGAGGTGACGCGCGACGACATCTTGCGCCTGATGGAAATAAAGATGGGCCGCATACTCAAGTTTAACAAAGAAAAGGCCAACGAACTCATTGCCCGCATGAAGGAGGAGGTGGCACGCATCGACCACGACCTGCAAAACATGGTGGAGGTAACCGCCAACTGGTTCCGACTCATACGCGACAAGTACGCCCACGAACACCCGCGCCGCACCGAAATACGCTCATTCGACAACATCGAGGCCACCAAGGTGATTGAGGCTACCGAAAAACTCTACATCGACCGCGAAAACGGCTTTATGGGCACCAGCCTTAAAAAGGACGAGTTTGTTGAGAACTGCTCGCCCATCGACGATGTCATCATCTTCTACCGCGATGGCACCTACAAGGTGACGCGTGTGCAGGACAAAGTGTTCATAGGCGAAACCGAGCGCATGAAGGCCGAAAAGAAAAAGAAAGTGGAGGTGGTGCACATAGCCGTGTTCAAGAAAGGCGACAAGCGTACCATCTACAATGCCGTCTACCGCGATGGCGCCACCAATGCCTGCTACATCAAGCGCTTTAATGTGACAAGCGTCACCCACGACCGCGAGTACGACCTCACCACCGGCACCCCCGGCAGCAAGATCCTCTACTTTACGGCCAATCCCAATGGCGAGGCCGAAACCATCAAGGTTACCTTCAGGCCCAACCCCAAACTCAAGCGCATCAGCATGGACCGCGACTTTGGCGAGATCCTCGTCAAAGGGCGACAGAGCCGTGGCAACCTGCTCACACGTGTCGATGTGCACAAAATCACGCTCAAGGCCCACGGTGCCTCAACCCTTGGCGGCCGCAAGGTGTGGTTCGACCACGATGTGCAGCGACTCAATTACGACGGCCGCGGACAATACCTTGGCGAGTTCCACTCCGACGATTACGTGCTCGTCATTTTGCAGAGCGGCCAGTTCTACACCACAAACTTCGACCTCAACAACCACTACGAGCCTACGGGCATACTGCGTGTGGAGAAGTTTGACGAGCACAAGGTGTGGACGGCGGTGCTCTTCGATGCCGACCAGCAGAATTTCCCCTACGTCAAGCGTTTCACTTTAGAGCGCTGCACGCAGGCCCGTCCGCAGAGTTTCCTTGGCGACAATGCCAACTCGCGCTTTGTGCTGCTCACCGACCAGGTATATTCGCGTTTGCTCGTCACCTATGGCGGTGCCGATGCCTTCCGCGAGCCCATGGAACTTGATGTGGAACCGTTCATTGGTGTAAAGAGTTACAAGGCCAAGGGCAAGCGCATCACCACTTGCACGGTCGACAAAATTGAGGAGCTCGAACCGTTGCGTTTCCCCGAACCGGCGGACGCTGAGGCTGATGTCACCGAGTCCGACGATGCTGCCGACGACACCACCGCCACCAGCGATACCCCGGACGACGCCGCGCCCTCGCTTTTCGACGAATTGCCAGATTGACGCCGTGCCAGGGCATTGCGCTCTAATGGGGGCGACGCGTCTCGCGTCGGGGTTCAAGTCAAAGGCTCACAGACAGAAGTGTAATTACTGCTGTCTG
>ERZ1026878.950-NODE-950-length-19642-cov-14.956757_pt1 | contig 19642 bp, 17 predicted proteins | sample MGYA00380169_ERZ1026878 | MGnify/ENA primary metagenome ERZ1026878 (study PRJEB33269, sample SAMEA4719805) | human gut metagenome | biome: human-associated habitat; feature: organic feature; material: feces | place: Cameroon | collected 2013-10 ...
TCCGGCTCCGGGCTTCACGCCGGTTATGACACCTCTTTACAGTCCGAATTCTTCCGCCAGTCTTTTCATCTCCTCCAGATCTTCCGGGGCGGGTTCCTTGGCGGTCAGGCAGAGGTACAGGGCAATGCTCTGGGCTCTTTCGGTGTCAAACTCACTGTTTTCAAACAGGAATTCTTCCAGTGCCGCATAGAAGTTCTCCAGAGGATTTTTCTTTTTCAGCTGCTGCATCTTCTGTTCTACCTTGAAGCCGATGCCCCAGCATGCCAGATCGTCCAGGTCCTTCTCGTTAAAAGGAGCGTATTCCTTCTCTCTGGTCTGTATAAGATCCAGTTCGATCAACTGCTGCAAAAATAGCTTCCGTTCTTCCTTTGTGCAGTCCTCTTTCAGTATCTTGTAGAGATACCCGCAGACGGTAAATTCCATACCATCGCTTTCGAGAGCTTTCTCGATCTTCTCCCAGTTCTCCTAATGCATCCCCATCACCTCCTCCGATTCCTGTAATTCCAGGGTATTCTTCAGAAACTCTGACACTGCTCCCGCATACTTAAGGAACTGCTGCCGCTCTTCCTCTGAGCCACATCTGTCATACCCCTCTGCAATGCACTTTTGCAGATATTCGTTCCGTTCTCTGCTGTTATGATGTATGATACTGTAAATTTCATAGATTTTCTCTGACAGAAGCTTCCGCCTATCCTCTGCATCCTGCTTGTGAAGGTCATTTTCGACCTCCGTCCGGATACACAGCATCTGACAGCTGTCCCGGTATGTTTCCTCCGTAACCGCCATACCGTATTTAGCCAACAAATCCAGCAGACAATCGAGAGGAAACACATCCCAATATTTTGAACCTGCGACATATAAGGCTGCCTGTATCACATGGTTCCGCAATTCCGTATTCTGTTCTGCTAAGCTTAAAATGATCCGTCTCCAGAGTTCATTGCTTCCGGTCCACTTTTTAAACCAGGAATAATACTTAATGTGCATTGCCGGATCCCGACTTTCCTCCCGCGTAAACAGATTCTGTGTCATACAAAAGACCGTCAGATATACCTGATACCGGTAATTGCTGAAAGTTCTTGCACTTTTCTATCAGCTTCTGCAAATAATATTCCATACTCATAGGCTATTCTCTCCCTCTTTCGCGGGCGGGGTCTTTTGCAGAATCTGTTGCAGTGCCTTACGCATCTCCACATCCTGTTCTTCCCCTGCACTATTATTAACGTTTGTGAGGGGAATATTTCCGCAAGCATTGGAGAAAAGCAGCGCAACGGCCTTGCTGATCGCTTCTTTTTCCGATATATCACTGCTCTGTGCGTAACGGTCCAGTATATAATTTTCAAACACCGTCAGGGCATCCTCTGCTGCATATGGAGACAAGCCATGGAAAAAATATCCTTCATAACAGATATTTTCCATCAGCTGCACCATGGACATGGTCAGGAGCTCATAACGATACTCACAGGGAATCTCATCCAACTGCATTACTACCGTCTCGCAAGCCTTACGGATTCGCTCATCTTCGGTTACTTCCACATCTTTTTCGGCAGCGTCCCCCTCCATCAGGCGGGTCAGCTTCCTCGCGGCGAACTCCCGCACCAGTACATGCGAACATAAGAATCCGACTCTGCCCCCGGCGTCTTCCTGTAACTCTGGGTTACAAAATAAATGCCCACGCCCTTGGAACGAATCAGCTTCACAACCTGCTCAATCTTCTGCACCAGCACCTTGGGGGCATCATCGAAGAGCATGCAGCACATAATGATACCATTTGTGTCCGCAGAAAAATAGAAAACCAAAACGATCAAGACGCCGAATCCAAAATAATCTACCATGGTTACAAAGCCAAGTGCTGTACCCAGAATTGTCACCACTACTGCCACAGGAATGGTCAGCCACAGGCGTCCACGCTTCTTACTCTTTTCAATCAGAACAATACATCCTAAAGAAAGCAAGAACGTCCACAATCATAAAGGCAAAGATCGGAAACGCAAGTCTGCCCACACAGGTTAACCACTGATTCCCCGGCACAATGGTTGCCCACAGATGGTCGCAAAGCATGCAGACAAAGGCGATAATATGCCGAGTAAAAGCTGTGATTTTGATTTTTCTCATAACACCTCAAAAAGTCGACCCACACCGGGCCGACCTTCGTTTGTACTTACCTGCACCTACAGGCTCTCTGCTCTCTTCTTGATATGCTGCTTAAAGTTCAGCACACTGTGCTCATATTCCTTATCCATGAAGCTGGAGGTAATCATGAAATCAGCGGTAGCCTTGTTATTAGCCATGGGAATATCATACACCTGTGCAATACGAAGGAGTGCCTTCACATCGGGATCATGGGGCTGTGCTTCCAGGGGGTCGGAGAAAAATACTACAAAGTCAATATTGCCTTCTACAATCTTCGCACCAATCTGCTGGTCACCGCCCAGAGGACCACTGTTGTAGCCCTTTACGGGAAGCCCTGTGTAGTCAGAAATCATTCTTGCGGTAGTTCCCGTTCCACAGAGGAAATGATTCTTCAAAATATCCTTATGGGTCTCGCACCACTCCATCAGCTCATGTTTCTTGCCGTCGTGAGCGATTAATGCAATTCTTTTCTGTTTATCAATGGTAAACGTAATGTATTCCTGTTCCATATCTCATTTCCTTTCTGTTACCTATTTTGATGATAATATCATTATAGCTTGTCCGCATCCTTTTCGCAATCCGAAATCGCTTGCATCCCTCATTCATTCTGCGATATACTATATTTGAAAAATATCGCCGGAGCACCGGATTTCACAGGCCATTCTTCTGCTCTCCGGAATAGATTCTGCATACAAAGGAAGGGAACTCATATGATTCGCATCGCAATCGTAGAAGACGAAAAAGCCTACACAAAAACATTAGAAGATTATCTGTCACGTTTTACTGCCGAGAATCAGGTTTCTTTCCAAATCAGCACTTTTGCAGACGGGCTGGATATCGTGTCTGACTACAAAGCTGAATATGATGTTATCCTCTTGGACATTCAGATGAAGCACCTGGATGGTATGGAAACTGCGGAAAAGATTCGCAGTCTGGACGAAAATGTCATCCTCGTCTTCATTACCTCCACTGTACAATATGCTGTGCAGGGATATCTGGTAGATGCACTGGGTTATGTTGTGAAGCCGGTTCCCTATCTTGCTTTTGCCCAGATTGTGCAGAAAGCAGTGAACCAGATTTCTCAAAAGAGAGAAAAGACCTATCTGACCATTGATGTGGAGGGTGGGCATCTGAAACAGGATATTGCCCAGATTACCTTCATCGAAAGTCAGCGTCACAACGTCATCCTGCACACCGAAAAGGGTGAACTTGTCACACCGGGTCCCATGAAGAAACTGGAGACCGGTCTTGCCGAAAAGGGCTTTGCCAAATGCCACAACGCCTATCTGATCAATCTGGCTCATGTGATTGGTGTCCTGCAAAGCAGCGTGCTGCTCACAGACAATCTGGAGCTGCCTGTCAGCCGTACCTACAAAAAGAATTTTATGGATGCACTGACCGACTATATGGGAGGAATTAAGCGATGATATACCAGTCACTGATGGACACCCCCAGACTCTACACAGCAATTGCAGAATGGGGAGCATGCCTTGTTTATATTCTGCTGTTACGCCCCAAATTCAACGGTTTTTCACGTATTGGTGCCATTGCAGCAGCACTTCCGTGCTTTATTCTCTACCAGAAGCTTGCTGATATCCTGCCTCTCCTTTTCTGGATTCCTACGATGTTGGGAGCCATTGGATTGATGCAGCTTTTTCTGTCTCTGCTTACAATAGGAAGCTGGAAGGACCACATGTTCTGCTGCCTGCGTGCTTTTGTTCTGGCAGAATTTACTGCTTCTTTGCACTGGCAGCTCTACGTCTGGTATGTAGACCATTTCTACAAAGAAAATTTCCTGCTTTCCTTCGGTACCATGCTGCTGTTCTACGGAATGATTGGGATAATAGATTATCGTCTGGAAAAAGAGCAGTTTCCCAGCGATGAACGACTGAACGTCAACAGCAAGGAGCTGACAGGAACGCTCATGATTGCCTTGGGTTCCTTTGCCATCAGCAATATCAGTTTTGCTATGCCCGGAACACCCTTTTCCAGTGCCACAAGCTCTATTCTCTATGTGCGCACTCTGGTAGACTTTGGTGGTCTTGTGATGCTCTATGCTCTGCAGGATAAGCGGGAGGAACTGCGCATGCGCAGTGAAAACCAGGCAATGAACACGATTTTGCAGCACCAATACGACCAGTACCGTCTGTCCATCGATAACATAGAACTGCTGCGTCGGGAATTCCACGACCTGAAGCACTATCTGATTGCCATTCGTGCTGAGCAGAATCCTGAAAAAAAGGAACAATATCTTCTTGAAATGGAGGAAGCCATTCATACCCAGGAAGCATTGTCCAATACGGGTAATAGTGTACTTGATGTAATCCTCACAACCAAAAGCACCTATTGCCTGCAGAATAACATACGTTTCACTTGCATGGCAGATGGAAAACTCCTTTCCTTTATGTACGTAAAGGACATATGCTCCATTTTCGGGAATATGCTGGACAATGCCATTGAATGCATCTCTCAATTTGAAGATCCCGAAAAGCGGCTGATTACATTAAAAATGTATCAGCAAAACCGTCTTCTGATGGTGCAGTGTGAAAACTATTCCGAAAATTCTGTTTCACTGAAGCCTGGGCAGCTTCCCTCCACCACCAAGAAAGACCGGAGTTCACATGGCTACGGTCTAAAGAGCATCCGCAATTCCGTGGACAAATACGGCGGTACCATGACTCTTCAATACAAAAACAACTGGTTTACTTTGCAGATTCTATTCCCGTTAAACTCTCCCTGATGATTTGTAAAAAGATAACCGACAATGTGCATTTTACATGCAATTGTCGGTTTCCTTTTTTAGAACTGATTATTTGTGTCTGTTTCAGACAACATCCGCTCATATTCCTTATTCAGTCTTCTATTGCGGAAAAATCCACCAATAATCAATCCCATTCCTTTACAGAAATGTCCATTTACTACCTTCACCATTCCCTCTGCCATTTCCATGCTGACCATGCCCTCTGTCATTTTTGCAATTCCACGGAATGGCATGTTATAAATAAAGAGAACGTTTAGATTTGGCTTTCCTTTGCGCTCACTTTCCTTTTTCATATGGACAAGGATACGGCATATTAATCTGGCCAGCCCACTCTTTGCATAATACAGCTGGCAAATAGCATCATTAATCCCAAGCTGTCCCGACCATTTTCCATCAGGGATCTCATGTCCCAACAATGTTTCAAATTCCTTGTCGGATACCTCCTGTACCCTACCTGTAAAATAAGATGGCATTTGATCTGCTTCATAGGGGAACTGCCCCGTAGTACCTGCAACAGTCAACCTTTCAGTTAATCGGATGTCTGCCACATGAGAGCCTACACACATGATATACTCTCCGCCTTCAATTTCCCACTTGTCCGTCAACACATTCCAATAACGGAAGGTCTTATCATCAAATGAAATCAATACCGTCTTGCTCTCTCCGGCATGTAAGAATACCTTTGCAAATCCCTTCAGTTCCTTCTCCGGGCGAAAAATGTGTCCCTTAGGTGCCTGTACATATAACTGTGCTACTTCCGCTCCATCCCGTTCTCCGGTATTGGTAATGGTAAAACGAATTCCCTGGTCATCCACGGTAGGACTGGAATATTCAAAGGTGGTATAAGATAACCCATAGCCAAATGGATACTGTACCGGTACCTTAGCAGTATCATAATAGCGATAACCAATATAGATGCCTTCCCGGTATTGTGCATTGCGTTCCCCGGCAGGAAAATGATGGTAAGCAGGTGTATCCTCATAGTGCAGCGGGTATGTTTCATTTAAATGACCGGAGGGATTCACACATCCTGTCAAAACATTCAACATAGCCCCTGCTCCTGCCTGTCCACCCAGATACCCGTGAAGAATTGATTTACAGTATTTCTCCCATGGCATTTCCACCGCAGAACCTGCACTGAGTATGCCAACAATATTGGGATTAACCTGCGCCAATGTCTTCAGAAGATCAATCTGGTTCTCAGGTATACGCATATGTGTTCTGTCTAAACCCTCTGATTCACTCAGTTCATCCAGTCCAAAACAAAACAGCACCACATCTGCACGAACTGCCAGTTCCAGAGCTGCCTTTTTCTTAGCCTCATCCACTTCGCCTGAGCGGCAATAGCCTGAAACTGCACCCACAAGCATAACAGAGTAATCGCCAATCATCTGTTCCATGGTCTCTACCTGTGTTGCGTTCACCATGGAAGATCCTGTTCCCTGATAGCGTGGAACGAAAGCAAAATCACCAATAAGCGCTACTTTGCATTCCTTAGATAGCGGAAGCAGCCTATCCTCATTTTTCAAAAGCACAATACTCTCTTCCGCAGCTTCTTTTGCCAGTGCATGATGTGCTTCCTTGTCAAAGGTAGTCTTGTGTGTCTTTCTGTTTTCAGAAAGTGTAAGAACTGCATCCAGAAGATCATCCACACACACATCCAGTTCTTCCATTGAAAGGCTGCCACTGTCTATAGCATCCAACAGCTGTCTGGCAGAATCCAGACCAGGTGCCGGCATTTCTACATTTGAACGGCATGCTACTCCCTTCGCATGATCATTGCTGCCGCCCCAGTCAGTTACTACGATACCATCAAATCCCCATTCCTCTCGCAGGATATCCTGCATGAGATGTCGATTTTCATTGGCGTAGGTGCCATTGACTTCATTGTAGGCAGACATAATGCTCTTGGCACCTGCTTCCTTCACCGCAATTTCAAATCCGGTAAGATAAATCTCTCGCAGGGTACGTTCATCCAGAACTGAATTCATAGCCATTCTACGCTGTTCCTGGCTGTTAACCGCAAAATGTTTCGGGCAGGCATAAACGCCCTGACTCTGGATTCCTCTGATATAAGAAGCTGCCATTTTACCGGCCAAATAGGGGTCTTCTGCAAAATACTCAAAATTTCTTCCGCACAATGGACTTCTCTTCATATTCAGTCCCGGTCCTAAAAGCACGTCAACTCCGAGTGCTACAGCCTCTTCTCCCAATGCCTGTCCAATCTTCTCCCCAAGCACAGGGTTCCAGCTGTTTGCAATGGTAGCTGCCGTAGGAAAACAGGTGGCGGGAACAGAAGCATTCAATCCCAGATGATCTCCTGCTCCCTCCTGCTTTCTGACGCCGTGCGGTCCGTCTGAAAAGAAAACGGACGGAATAGAAAGGCGATCGATTGCTCTTGATTCCCATTCTGAGGCACCACTTAGCATCACAGCCTTTTCCTCTATCGTCATTTTTGCAAGAATATCTGCATGTTTAATCATTTTCTCTCCGTTCTGCCGCCGCAGCGGCATTAAGTTATACTGCCTGTTCAGGCACTTTCTTCATAATCACAAATTTCATGGTCGGATAACTGATGACAACCTGTGCCAGAATATTCACGATATTGGCTAACGTCGGTGCCAGCACTGTGGATACACCCCAGCTCACAAACAGAGACTGGCTATACGCAGGCAACGCTGCTGATATAATGACCAGAACAACTGCCAGTACAATAAACTGCGGTACAGCCTTAGCAAAATTCGCATTGGACTTGAATACCCAGTTCTTCTGTACAAAGAAGTTCACCGTCTGTGCTGCTGCTGTTGCTACCAGAAAACTTAAGAATCCACACAATCCTAGGTCACTTTCCACATTTGTGTAGTTGAAAATGAAAAAGGAAAATGGTGTCATCTTAAAAGCTGCAAATACAAATCCTGTGCAGATCCACATCACAATAAAATTCGTAATAGTCGCACAATTGGAAAGTAGATTAAACAAAATAAATTCCCAAATATTCGGATGATCGTTGATCCAATCTTTGATTGTCTTCATTTGTCACTCCTCTTCCTTAGCGCCTGCTGCCTTTTCGCTTCTTTTGACAGAGCGAATCGCAAGCGTTCCCCAAAGAGCCAGCAGCAGAACAATGACAACATCCACTACGATCATGACCATCATCCATACGGGCATCAGATAGCCATCTGTTTCAACACTCATGGCATTGCTGTTGACAACAGAGTAGAGAACATTTTTTGTTGCCTGTCTGAGCAGTGTAATCTGTGTTGCATCATCTTTCATATTAAAAGTCTTGGCATCCTGTGTCAGGAACAGATCTCCGCCTGCACGAATCATCTCGTCTACATGCGTATAGGTATTTAAGCTGTAATCGGTAATTACGGAACCATGGAAGCCCCATTCATTGCGCAGCACTTTCGTCAGCAGTACGTAGCTTCCGCCTGCCCACTGCATACCGATACGGTTGAAGGAGGTCATCATGCCGGTAGCTCCGCCTTCCTTTACTGCCAGTTCAAAAGGAAGCAGGTAAAGCTCACGCATGGACTGCTCATTCGCCCATACCAGAATACCGTTATATTCACGGTCAGTTTCCTGATCGTTGATTGCAAAATGCTTTACATAACAGTACACACCCTTTTTATCTGCACCCCGGATTACGCTTGCAGCAAATTTACCGGACAGCAGACCATCTTCACTGAAATACTCCCAGTTTCTTCCTGCGAACGGTGAACGGTGAATATTTACAGCCGGTGAATACCAACCGGAATAAGGCAAGCCATCACCCTTTTCATTACCGGCAAGTCCTTCCTCACCTACCAGTTCACCCATCTGCTCAGCGAGTGCTACATTCCAGGTGGAACCCATAACACATTCTGCCTGATAAGAACAGGTACCATAGATCACGGACTCTGATAAGAAACTGGTAAAGCCGCTGGGACCATCAGCATCTGTGGTAAGCGGTTTGGCTACCACGCCATCAACACCTTTTATTTCATTGGTACGGAATGCACCGAAGCCAACCAGGTTCTTCATTTCATCTAAAGTGATTTCGTTCAGGAGTGTCTCCCAACGAGGGTCATCAAAGGAAACCTCACCAACATAATTGCCGGCTTCATCATACAACATGTCGCTTAAGGACAATCCACTGTTTACGGGAGTGGTGGAAGGCACATCGCCTGTTACTTCCCAGGGCTTACCTGCATCCGGTTCTGTATACTTACGTTTAATGGATGCGTCCAGCGCTTCCTTTAATTCATCAGTCAGTGTTCTCTCACTGTCCTCCAGATAAGCAGTGGGAACCGTGCCTGCAAAATCCTTACGGCTAATATAAGATGCGTAGGTGTTTGTACCATAAATACCTGCACTTGCGTCATCGAAAGCATTCTCTACGGTCACTTCTTCACCATCAGCATTGGTTGCTGTGGCCAGCTGTACATCCTCTTTCAGGGTATACGCAGCACTTGCCTTGACGGTATGTGCATCGCTTCCTACAAGAATAGAATACTCTCCGGCTTCCAGTTCATAACCGCTGAAGCCATTTTCATTGGCATCCGCATAGTCATAAGATTTCATCATATCTGCATCCAGAGTAAGGGTAAGGGTCTCTTCCTCTCCCGGTGACAACAGTCCTGTCTTAGCGAAATCGCCCAGAACCACATGGGATTTCTCGATGGCAGCACCTTCATAATCGTAAGGTGCGCTGTAATATAACTCTACAACCTCTTTGCCGGCATAATCACCGGTATTTTTCACCGTTACAGATACTTCCAGTGTATCAGACTCTGTAATCTCGCTTCCGTCTGCAGTCGCAAAAGCAACCTCCCAGTCAAAGGTTGTGTAAGAAAGACCATATCCAAAAGGATATACTACATTTTCCTCATACCAGGCAGACTGTGGATTCGCGCGCTGCTCTTCATATCCACGGGTCTCATAATAACGATATCCTACATAAATGCCTTCTTCATAATTAACGAAAGCATAATCAGTCTTTTCGCCGTTATAAAGATAACGATTGCCAAACTCACTGCCATACACGCCGGTATTGTACCAGGTAGGATCCTTGGTAAAATCTGCTGCCCAGGTATCTACCGTATGTCCGGAGGGGCTGATCTGGTTACCCTCAGCATCCAAACCTGTGAGAATCTGTCCCAGAGCCATAATACCGGTAGATCCCGGGAAACCCATCCACAGAATGGAGTCCACACCCTCATCTGCTTGAATCTCAGGGATTTCCATGGTAGTACCTACATTTAAAACAACAATTACGTTGTCAAAATTCTCTTTAACATGCTCCAAAAGTGCCTTTTCATTAGCATCCAACTCCAGATAGTGGCTGTCTGCAGAGGAAGCACCTGCTACTGCCTCACCGCCAAAGCTGTCAGCCATGGTTCTGGGTAAATCGAAGCCCTCTCCACCAATTCTGGACAGTACCACAATTGCTGCATCCTTATAATCTGCGTAACTTCCCGTCACTTCGGAAGTATAAGAATCCATCGGTGTCTCGCCGGTACCAAAGCCGGACAGTCTCTGTCCGGAAGTCATTGCAGGATTTGCCGGTCTTCCGCTTCCGGATTTACCGTTATCCTCATAAAAGCTCTTCAAGGTCTCATTATAAGAGATTCCTGCTGCATCCAGACTCTCATACAATGTTTTCTGTGAAGCAGCACTTGTTCCGCTGGCAGAACCGGAACCGGAATAAACAATATTCACGGAGTTCTTGCCGAACACACTGACATGTGCACCTTCACCGGCCAGAGGCAGTACGTCATTCTCATTTTTGAGAAGTACCATACCTTCCTTCGCTACCTCGACTACAAAATCATTGGCTGCATTTAATACTTCTTCCTTACTGGTATACTGTCTGTCATACCATTCATCACGGTTATCTTCTACGATGTTTGCCCGCTCACCGCCGAATACAAGGCTCAGTGAGTTCTTAACAATGGGAACACTCACCAATACTCCTGTGATTGCGATTTCCAGAATCAATACGATGGCTGTCACCAGAAACCAGATTCTTGTTTTTTTATGACTCCAGATAAAGCCCATATTCCTCTCCATTTCTTCTGCGGCTTGGTTTTCCAAGCCGCAGTATCATCATAATTCCCTGATTACTCGATGTTCTCTACAACTTCTTCCATGGAAAGTGCTGCGTCTGTTGTGATCTTAAGGCAGTCGATAGAAGGTGCACTGGGCAGATTGCCACGATAGGTGTTCTCGCCTGCAGAAAATACCAGAGTGTTCTCGCCTGCTTTCAGGGAAATCTCACCAAGCTTCTTGGTCTTGAAGTTCTCCTGGTTGCTTGCATCTGTTCCGTTGTCAGTGGTGAACTCATCATAGTTCAGTGCCTCACCATTTACAGTCACGGTAAAGCTCTGGGGATTCCAGGTGCAGTTTCCTAAGGTATTGGAGCCAAATACTGCCTTCAGAGTAGCAGTGGTATCTACGTCAGAGGTGATTACAAAGGTAATGGGGCTCTTGGTTCCCAGCTCACCTACATAAAATCCGTTACTTGCATTTGCATTCTCTTTCGCAAGGCCGATACCGGTAGGAGATCCGGATACGCCCAGTCCCTCTAAGCCTTCCAGTACAGTATATTCTGCTTCAAAAATATACTCGGTTCCGGTTGCTGCTTCTTCAGAGGCTGCCTCTGTAGCTGCTTTGCTGGCAGTATCTGCGCTACCCTCAGCGCCGCCGCATGCAGTCAAGAATACCATGGTTGCGGTCATCAGTAATATAGCTAATACTCTTTTTTTCATATTCTTTTTATCCTCCTGTTTCAGTCAAACAGATGCAATTGCAGCCCCATGCCGCAACTGCATCTGTCCGTTAGAATTGATTATTTATTTGGTCTTATTTTATTACTTTTTATTACAATTTCATAGCTTCGGGAACAATGTGCTTATTCAGCAACTACCAGAGGCAGTTCGATGGAAGCAGGCTCGTAGCCGGTTGCTTCTGCTGTCAGCTTCACAGTGTAATTGCCTGCCTTGGAAGGTGTTCCGCTAAGAAGTCCTGTTGCGGCATCAAAGCTCATTCCCTCAGGCAGACCTTCTACGGTGTAAGTGATTGCTGCGTAAGGATAGTAAGTGTTCAATATTGCGGTATTGAGTGCCTCCTCAGAGGTATATGCCTCACCCACCTTAGCATCGGTAAGGGTAATTGTTACATCCTCACCATCCACCTCAACTGTATCAGTGTAAAGGATTCTGGTTCCCTTAGGCAGCTGCATTGCATTGCTGTTTGCTACCATGTACAGGATCTGCTTAGAAGCTTCCTGCAGGCAGTGGATTGTGATGTTCTTATCGGTCTCTTCCATAGCGAGGATTTCCTCAGCGTCCAGATAAATACCACCCTCTAAGCCATAAACCCTGGCATCTAGCATCATGTTTGCGCCTGCCTTGATCAGCTGATAAGCGTTACAAGCATTGTATAATACGATATCTGTTACTACAGCACCGTCAAATCCCCACTCACCACGGGTAATCTGGTTGATTACGCCATAGCTTCCGGAGCACCAGGTCTTACCGATTCTGGTGAAGGACCCCATTGCGAAGGTTGCGTTGCCTTCTTCTACTGCCTGCTGGTAACCCTTCAGATATACTTCACGTGCGGTCTGCTCGGTCATCCAGGCAGACAGACCATCCATTCCGGTACCGGATGAAATCGGACCAAAACGATAGGTAGAAGCTCCACCACCATCGTTGTGGAATGCGAAGTGCTTCAGTGTAATGTAACAGCCCTTGGAGCTTGCTCCCTTAGATGCATTGGTTGCCAGGCTACCGGTCAGGTAAGGATCCTCAGAGTAGTACTCTGTTACACGGCTGTCAAAAGGAGAGCGATGAATGTTCATACCGGGTGCATACCATCCGGTGTAGCTGTATACAATACCATTCTCTACGGTGCTGTTACCCCACAGACCCTGCTCACCGATTACTTCACCTAACTGGAACAGCAGATCATCATTGAAGGTTGCTGCTACCATAGGCTCAGAACTGAAATAGTTAAATCTATCATTGGTATCGGTGTAGTTACCAGTCCAACCCTTAGGTCCATCTGTATCACGGGAATAAGGCTTGCCAATGTAAGGGATACCAATAGAGTTAAATCCACCTACATTTACCAGGTTTACCATTTCCTCTAAGGTCAGCTGTTCTACCAGTTCCTGATATCTGGAATCGTCTGCTTCTGCACCGATTAGATCCGATAAAACAGTGGCATACTGCTCGGAAGTACGGTTTGCAGCATCTGTCTCATAGACAGGAGTACCAATTTCTGTTGCATCATAATATGCGTTGAACGCATCATTGTCATAATTCCAGGTTGCATACTCTTCTTCAGAGATTTCTTTTACTGCTTCGAAACCATCAGGCATGGTTCCTTCAAAATCACTTCTGGATAAAGCAGTGTATCCTTCGCTTGCAAAACCTCCTGTTACATCATCAAGTGCATTGGTAACTTCAGCACCGGTAACTGCTTCATTACACAGCTCCTTGTCTGCAACGGTGTAATTGAAATCAACATCGTTGACACCCATGCCGTAATGTGCATTACCAGCAATCTTGACATTGTAGGTACCTGCATCTAATACGTAGGTTCTGTCTGTCACTTCATCATAGGAAGCCATGTCGGAAACGTCGATGGAAACCTGTAAGGTCTCACTTGCGCCCGGCTCAAGTACCTGTGTTTTCGCATAGTCGCCCAGAACAACATATGATTTTTCAATGACAGTCTCATTACCGGTCTCTTCTGTGCCATAAGGAGCAGTATAGTATAACTGAACTACTTCCTTACCAGCGATATCACCGGTATTGGTTACTGTCACATCGAAGGTCAGGGTATCTGCCTTGGTAATGGTAGAATCTGCTGCAGTAGCAGGAGCAACTTCCCAGGTAAAGTCCGTATAGGACAGACCATAACCGAAGGGATAGTTTACATTTTCATTCCACCATGCATCCTCAGCACCTGTTTTGTTCTCTTCAAAGCTTCTGGTCTCGTAATATCTGTAGCCTACATAAATACCTTCTTCGTAACCTACAGACCAGGTATTTACCAGCTCACCGTTTACACTATACTGTGTATAACCAGTCTCAGTACCATTGCCGTCAACGCCCTGTGCAGTTGCACTGACTGTGGTGTTGAAAATGGTGTAAGAAGGATTCTCGGTAAAGTCTACAGCCCAGGTATCAACGGTTTTACCGGAGGGATTAACTTCACCGGTGATGACTCTGCCCAGTGCCTCAAAACCGTTGTCACCCGGCTCACCGATATTCAGAACTGCATCTATTGCCTCATTTCTCTGAATCTCAGCGATTTCAATGGGAGTACAGCTGTTTACCAGAACAATTACCTTGTCAAAGTTCTCAGTAGCATAATCAATCAGATCATACTGCACTGCATCCAGCTGCAGAGAATGTACTCTTCCCTCGCCGGTACCACCGGAGATTACTACGAATGCTGCATCACTGTATTCTTCCAGGGAAGCCTTCCATTCCTCAGTCTGGGAAGCTTCTGCAAAATCCTCTGCTACCAGGACATCGGAGGTTTTCTTGGGAGCCTCTTTGCCCTCTTCTACAACTGCGCCCTCTACTTCTTCAGCAGACCACTGTGTATAAAGATTAAGTACTGTATGGTTTAACTGGAGTCCTGCATCTTCCATTCCGGAAATGACATTTGCCTGCGCAATTGCAGAACCGGCAGATGCATCACCGCCGTTCTTGCTGGCACCAGCATTAGGAGCAATTGCCGCATAGCCAAGCAGTGTAACCTTAGATTCCTTAGCAAGGGGAAGGGCATCTGCTTCATTCTTTAACAGAATCATCCCCTCTTCTGCGATTGCTACGTTCAGGTCTAAGCCCGCCTGTAATGCTTCTGCCTTACTTCCATAAGCAGATTCAAACAGGACAGGGGGTTCCGCAGATGCTTCCTGTGTTCCTGCTACACTCTCTGTTGTGCTTGTGGTCTCTGCCGGCTGACTTCCGCATGCCGCAAGACTAAGAGCAAGTGTGCCGGACAGCATCAGTGCCATAACTTTGTCTAGCTTTTTCTTAATCATTTTTTCCTCCTTGTTCATCGAATAAATTCTTCGAATCATCTTTACCAGAATATCACCGGTGTTTTGCCGCTTACTGTTCTGATGAAATTACTCTAACACGTTGTCAGTAGAAATTGTGCGTATCTGCACAACTGACACGTTCCGACGCACAACTGACATGCAAACGTAAAAAAATTGCGTATTCAGGCACAACTCGTATGTCCAAATACGCAACCTTTAATTAACATATTCACTTATTTATTCGTGTCTGCGGATACCGCTTCAGTTCTCGTAAACCGCATATTCCCCTTCTGCGAAGAAGGTCTCATAGATATTTCGCATGGCGCAGGCAGCTTCCCCGTCACGCAGTTCCTTTCTAATAGAGAAACAGATAATCTCGTAATCAATTCCACCGTCTGCCTTCGTGAAAATACCGGTCTCGCAGAAGCCATTCTTCAGATAAAACTGTTTTCTGCGGGTACGGGTCTGAAGTTCTTCTGCATTCTGTGCCTGATCGATGCGCTCAATTTCTCCCATGATAGCAACAGGGCATGTCTCTTCTTCTGCCTGCAGCAATTCTCGTAATTCCTGCAGGAAAATACTGCCAAGCCCCAGTCCCCTGCCACCTTCACAGACAGCCAGGTAATCCAATAGCCATGCAGTTCCCTGACTGGGGCTCTCAAAAATAGCGTACGCCAGAAGGTTATTCTGGCCTTCAAATAATCCAAAGGACTTGTTATTACCCAGCTCCTGCAACGTTTGCAGCAGGGTAAAAGGCTTAATTTCTCCCCGAGGGAAGTCCTTCTGCATGTGGGTTCGGTAAATTGTCTCTACCTCCTCCCATGTTAACTTGCGTACCTGATATTTCTCCGACGCACATTGCTGTGTCATTTCATCCTACTCCTAATACTGTTTTGTAACTATAGAAACACAATTCTAAAACTGTTTGATAATGTAACGATTTCTGCCTGTTCTCTTGGCTTCGTATGCTGCAATGTCCGCCTGATTCAGTGCATCCGTTCTGGCAGTCTTCTCCAGACCACGCTGAATGCGGATTCCCTCCTGCAAACTGGACTGGTATTCCTGTGTCTGGAAAAACATGTAATAAAATACAGTGCTAAGTACAATGGCTGTTCTGCCCACACTTCTCACCAGGAAAATCGCTTCTGCTGCCATGCTGAAAATCAGCATCATCACCAGCACCACGATAATAAAGGTCTCGAATATGTGCTCCGATGCCCGCAAAAAAGCTTGATTTCATGGCTTTTGCGGCTTCTGGCAGGTGCAATCCGGCCTGTGAAATTGCTCCGATATGCTCTTGCTGTTGCTGTGCTCATTCCGGCTGCGCCTCCTTTCCGAAACCCCTAAAGGGCAATCCTTAAAAAGTATGGGTATCCTTAAATTGTGTAAGGAAACCTTAAAAGGTTTACATCGAGATTACTTTCTCGCTCGAATGCCTGTATTCTCAAGGATACCTTTTACGTCATCGTAAGTATCCGCTGTATAGGGTATCTCTATGAGCGGAGCTCCTAATCCCTCTGCGTTGATTTTTTCATCTGATCGTGCTGTTTCTGCTTTTCAAACTGCTCCTGACCGCCAAACATTTCAACGGGCATATAATGCTGTTGTCCTTGGCATTCAATTAGGGCAGATAAAGCTCCGTCCTTATATGTGGCAAATTCATAAGAGAGCAGCCCCTCTCCGAAACCTCTTAGTCCCTCAAATCGTTTTTGGCACTCATAATCTATCGTGTTCTCGTACCCAATCACATCAAAGTAGATGTATTCCTTACCTCCATGGCCGTCTGCCCGACATACGACCTGACAGTCATTTTCAATATTATCTGCCAGGGAATAATCCTGGCAGACGATATTGTTTGCGATATGCGCTCGGCCCTGCTTCGATGCATAATAGGTTACAATATTCGGATCTAAACGGCATATCATTTCTATTTCCTATGTTTCTTCTATATCCTCCTCGGTGAGCCATTCTTCATCGATTTCACCCATGTCAAATACCTCATCCTGTCCGGGATGGACACTCGGGTAGATTGAGGAATCTGCCACCCAGTTAATTACCTCGGCAAGGTCCTCTGCGTGGTCCACACAAAAACCAAGGGAGCGTCCTTATCGTTGATTCGTCCGACAGTTGCAAACTCAGCGGTCTGGGATTTGTCATAATCTCCGACTCCGATACCGATACGCACGACTTTCTCTCTTCCGGTACCACCTGAAAGTTTTGTCTTCAGTTTCTCAATTTCGTTCCTATATGCCGGAACAAAGCATCATTCACCAGCTTCAGTGCCCTGGGTGTGCTCGTTCCACCTTCTGCCGTGATATCCTGCCAGTTGAAATTCTCAATACTTTCAAAGGTATCTTCTGTGCCAACAATACACTGGGCAGTATCACTGAACACGATGACTTTGATTTTCAGCTCTACATTGTTCTCCTCGGCGGTCTTGCTGAGTTTCTTTTTGAGGGGTCCCATAGCTGCATTTACCTGCGTAATGGGGGGGTGCCGGTCATGGAACCGGAGCGGTCAACTACAATAATGATTTTTAAATGGTTTTTCGTTAAGATATCTTTTCTTGCAATAATTCATTTCCTCCTTTGGGGTGCTTTGTTTATCTGTATACTTTTTTAACAAATGGAGGCAACAAAAAAATTCCCTTTCGGAGAGTTTTTTTAGAAAACATTTTATAGCTCTGAATCATTATCAGGATCTGAGTTCTACACCCAGCTTGTTGTTCAGGTTCTTCAGGATCTTCTTCACATAGCCATCCACTGCCTCTGTGGTGAATTCTTCCTCCTTCGGAGCAAAGGTTACGGTGAATGCCATGGACTTCTTCTCAGGACCTACCTGTAATCCCTCGTAGACATCGAAGAGTTCCACGGACTCTACAAAGCTGCTGGCTTCTGCGATTGCCTTCTCTACCTCGCCGCAGGTAACGGATTTGTTCATTACCAGTGCCAGGTCTCTGGTCTCCTTCGCGAACTTGGAGATAGGAGCAAAGGTGGGAACCTTGCCATATACAGGACGCAGGGCTTTCAGATCGATCTCTGCGATGTATGCGGACTCACGCATGTCTTCTTCCTTCTGGATCTCGTAGGTCAGCTGACCTAAGTAACCGATCTCTTCGCCGTTGTACAGGATCTTTGCGGTACGATAAGGATGCAGGAAGGTCTTTTTGTCCTCTACATATTCAAAATCAATGAACAGTGTCTCTGCTACGATGTCTACCAGACCTTTCAGGGTGAAGAAATTCTCTTCCTTACCCCAGATACCGATGCAGATGGTCTCTCTCTCATCGGGATACTCGGTCAGAGGCAGATCCTTAGGGATGAATTTATTGCCGATCTCATATACTCTGCCTTCCAGACAACCGTTCTTCTGGTTACGGGCAATGGCATGGATCATCTGGGGAGCCAGAGTGGTACGCATCAGAGACAGATCCTCGTTGATCGGGTTGATCAGACGGATGGCCTTTCTCTCCGGTGCATCCTCAGGCAGGCCTAACAGATTCAGATCGGAAGGAGAGAAGAAGGAATAATGTACACCCTCAAATGCGCCCTGTGCACACAGTGCTCTCTTGATCTTAAGCTCGGTCTTCTGCTTCGTATTCATGCCGCCGCTGGTTACGGCTGCTGCTTTCAGGAAGGTAGGGGTAACATGATCGTAACCATACATACGGATGACTTCCTCTGCGATATCGGGATAGGATTCCATATCTTCACGGTATGCAGGTACCTGAATGGTCAGCTCGTCGCCGTTAATGACAGGCTGGAAATTCAGGGACTTTAAGATTCTCTCGATGTCAGCGGTAGGTACTTCAATACCCAGTACGCCGTTCACCTTCTTGATGCTTGCCTTCATCTCGGTGGGTTCAATGGAGTTACCGGTGTTTGCCTCTACGTGGGTAGAGGATACTTTACCACAACCCAGCTCCTCGATCAGATGCAGTGCTCTCTTGCTGGCCATAACGGTAGCATACTCATCCACACCCTTTGCATATCTCTGGGAAGAATCAGAAGACTGTCCCAGTGCTCTGGAGCTCTTACGGATATTGTCTCTTGCAAATTTTGCGGACTCGAAGATGACAGCCTCTGTGGTGTCGCGGATCTCGGAGTTCAAACCACCCATGATACCGGCTAAAGCTACGGGCTTTACGCCATCGCAGATAACGAGGTTATTTTCGTTTAATTCAAACTCTTTTTCATCCAGGGTCATGATCTTTTCCTTGTCATGGGCACGTCTTACATGAATGGCATTGCCTTCAATGTAAGAAGAATCAAATGCGTGCATAGGCTGACCCAGCTCTTTTAAGATGTAGTTCGTGATATCTACCACGTTGGAGATAGATCCGATGCCTACCAGTGCCAGACGTCTCTTCATCCATGCGGGGGATTCGCCGATTTTTACATCAGTTACATAGTGTGCGATATATCTGGGGCACAGATCCGGAGCATCCACAGTTACGGTGAAACCGTCCTTGGTAACGCCGCTCTCGGTGTAATCCAGTGCCGGAGTCTTCACGGGTTTGTTCAGGATCGCCGCTACTTCTCTTGCAATACCGAAGATGCTCTCACAATCCGGTCTGTTAGCGGTAATGGCAATGTCAAAGATCCAGTCATCCAACTGTAACAGAGGCTTTACATCTGCACCGATCTCGGCATCCTCCGGCAGTACCAGCAATCCGTTGTAGCCTGCACCGGGGTACAGATCCT
>ERZ1026878.953-NODE-953-length-19554-cov-6.211601_pt1 | contig 19554 bp, 8 predicted proteins | sample MGYA00380169_ERZ1026878 | MGnify/ENA primary metagenome ERZ1026878 (study PRJEB33269, sample SAMEA4719805) | human gut metagenome | biome: human-associated habitat; feature: organic feature; material: feces | place: Cameroon | collected 2013-10 ...
GTCCAGCAGGATGGCGCGGAACGCGTCAGCCACATGAACCGGCAGCGTCAGCGGCTGGCCCTGCTGGTAACGGTTCACGTTCAGCTTGATGTAGGTTGCCAGCAGGCTTTGTGCCGCATCCCAGCGGGAGAAGTCGTTGCGCGCGTGACGCATCAGGAACGTCAGTTGCTGATCGCTCCACTTGTACTCCAGCTTCACTGGCGCAGAGAATTCACATAGCAGCGCAGGTACCGGCTGGAAGTAGACGTTATCGAAGATAAAGGTCTGCTCGGCCTGGGTCACGTTCAACACGTGGTGCACCGGGTGGCCGCCCTTCTGCAATGGGATGACTTTGCCTTCGTTGTCGTACAGCTCAATACTGAACGGAATATGAAGTGGATATTTCTCTTCCTGCTCTGCCGTCGGCGGCGTACGCTGACTGATGGTCAGCGTGTACTGCTCGGTTTCCGGATTGTAATCGTCTTTGACGGTCACAATTGGCGTACCGGCCTGGCTGTACCAGCGGCGGAAATGAGAGAGATCGACATTGGAGGCATCTTCCATCGCCTGCACAAAGTCGTCGCAGGTGGCAGCACTGCCGTCATGACGCTCAAAGTACAGCTGCATCCCTTTCTGGAAATTCTCCTCACCCAGCAGGGTGTGGATCATACGGATAATTTCCGCCCCTTTTTCATACACCGTCAGGGTGTAGAAGTTGTTCATCTCAATGACTTTATCCGGGCGGATCGGGTGCGCCATTGGGCTGGCATCTTCCGCAAACTGCAGGCCACGCATAGTGCGCACGTTGTTGATGCGGTTTACCGCACGAGACCCCAGATCGGAGCTGAACTCCTGGTCACGGAAGACGGTCAGGCCCTCTTTCAGGCTCAGCTGGAACCAGTCGCGGCAGGTGACGCGGTTACCGGTCCAGTTATGGAAATACTCGTGGCCGATGACGCGCTCGATATCGAGATAATCTTTATCGGTGGCGGTATCGGTGCGCGCCAGCACATATTTGGAGTTAAAGACGTTAAGGCCTTTGTTCTCCATTGCGCCCATGTTGAAGAAGTCGACGGCGACGATCATATAGATGTCGAGGTCGTATTCGAGGCCGAAGCGCTCTTCGTCCCACTTCATGGAGTTGATGAGCGAGGTCATCGCCCATGGGGCGCGGTCCAGGTTGCCGCGATCAACAAACAGCTCCAGCGCCACCTCGCGACCCGACCGTGTTTTGAAGGTGTCGCGCAGCACGTCGAAATCTCCCGCTACCAGCGCAAACAGGTAGCACGGTTTCGGGAACGGATCCTGCCACTGAACCCAGTGACGGCCATTTTCCAGCTCGCCTTCACCGACGCGGTTACCGTTGGAGAGCAGGAAGGGATAAAGCTTTTTATCGGCGATGATTTTGGTGGTGAAGCGCGCCAGGACGTCCGGGCGGTCCAAATACCAGGTAATGTGACGGAACCCTTCCGCTTCGCACTGGGTGCACAACGCCACGCCAGACTGATAAAGCCCTTCCAGCGCCGTGTTGGCGGCCGGGCTGATTTCATTCACGATGCGCAGCGTAAACTTTTCAGGCAGGTTGTCGATGACCAGCTGGTTGTTTTCTTCTTTATAGTCAGACCACGCTTCATCATTAATCTGCAGGGAGACCAGCGTCAGGTCTTCCCCATCCAGACGCAGCGGCACGGCCGTTGCGCTGTGGCGCGTCACCTGGCTCACCGCCGTCACAACGGTTTTAGTGGCATCCAGGTCAAAAGTCAGATCGATATCGCTAATCAGGTAATCCGGCGCACGGTAGTCGTGGCGGTATTTGGCTTGTGGCTGTTGTGTCATAGAAAACCTTATGCATCGTTTGTCGAGTAACGTTTCAATATATTCCTGTTGTGTAAAACGCGCTATGCAGAATGTTCATCTTTTCAGGAACAAAACCCTTTTTTGCTACATTTATATAACACGGGGCACAAAATGCCCTCGACCCTTAAACGCGCTTATGTTGTGATCGGGGTTCAATAAATCACTAAACAAGGTATACTCCGGAGTTGTTTATTGTACTAAACGCTCCTGTGAGAGGATGCTACTGCGCACCTATGACTCAATTCGCTTCTCCTGTTCTGCATACGTTGCTGGATACCGACGCGTATAAACTGCATATGCAGCAAGCCGTTTTCCACCATTACTATGACGTTCATGTCGCGGCGGAATTCCGCTGCCGTGGCGACGACTTGCTCGGTATCTACGCAGACTCCATTCGTGAACAGGTCGATGCTATGCAGCATCTGACGCTGCAGGACGACGAATATCAGTGGCTTTCTGGCCTGCCTTTCTTCAAAACCGACTATCTGAACTGGCTGCGCGATTTCCGCTATAAGCCGGAGCAGGTGACCGTGGTTAACGATAATGGCAAGCTGGATATTCGCCTTGAAGGCCCGTGGCGGGAAGTGATCATGTGGGAAGTGCCGCTTCTGGCGGTTATCAGTGAGCTTGCCCACCGCTACCGTTCGCCGGAAACAGGCGTCGCCCAGGCGGTTGCCTCTCTGGAAAACAAACTGGCTGGCTTCGCCACGATGACTGAAGGGCTGGATATGTCCCGCTTCCGTCTGATGGACTTTGGCACCCGTCGCCGTTTCTCCCGCGACGTTCAGGAGGCGATTGTAAAACGTCTGCAGCAGGAGCCGTGGTTCGTGGGCACCAGCAACTACGACCTGGCCCGTCGTCTCGACCTGACGCCAATGGGAACCCAGGCGCACGAGTGGTTCCAGGCGCACCAGCAGATAAGCCCCGACCTGGCTAACAGCCAGCGTGCGGCACTGGCCGCGTGGCTTGAGGAGTACCCGAATCAACTCGGGATCGCCCTCACCGACTGTATTACGATGGATGCTTTCCTGCGCGACTTCGGTCCCGAGTTCGCCGAGCGTTACCAGGGGTTACGCCACGATTCCGGAGACCCGGTTGAATGGGGCGAGAAGGCGATTGCCCATTACGAAAAGCTGGGCATTGACCCGATGAGCAAAGTGCTGGTCTTCTCCGATAACCTCGATCTTGCGAAAGCCGTTGAGCTCTACCGTCATTTCAACGCCAGAGTGAACCTGAGCTTTGGGATTGGTACCCGTTTGACCTGCGACATTCCCCAGGTGAAACCGCTGAATATCGTTATAAAACTGGTGGAATGTAACGGCAAGCCGGTGGCGAAGCTCTCCGACAGCCCGGGCAAAACCATCTGTCATGACAAAGCGTTTGTTCGCGCGTTACGCGAAGCGTTCGATCTCCCCCAGGTTAAAAAAGCCAGTTAAGCGCTCACGGGAGCCTTAACTGGCTCCCCTCTTCTTATTTATTTCTTAAATCTTCTCTTTTGACTGCGAAATTTACTTGTCTGATAGCGGATGGCAGGTAACATAGATATCCCCCATAAGGGTGGACAAGTGTTTATTTTTTCCGACTATTAACAGAGAGAATATTATGAGCGTTGTGCCTGTAGCCGACGTACTCCAGGGCCGTGTCGCCGTTGACGCCGAAGTCACCGTGCGCGGATGGGTGCGTACCCGCCGAGATTCTAAAGCTGGCATCTCCTTCCTTGCCGTCTATGACGGTTCCTGCTTTGATCCTGTACAGGCCGTCATTAATAATTCTCTGCCCAATTACAATGATGACGTTCTGCGCCTGACAACGGGTTGTTCCGTAATTGTGACCGGCGTTGTGGTGGCATCACCGGGTCAGGGCCAGAGTTTTGAAATTCAGGCCACGTCCATTGAGGTTACCGGCTGGGTTGAAGATCCGGACACCTATCCGATGGCGGCAAAACGTCACAGCATTGAGTACCTGCGTGAAGTCGCGCACCTGCGTCCGCGCACCAACCTGATTGGTGCGGTGGCCCGCGTGCGTCACACGCTGGCGCAGGCGCTGCATCGTTTCTTCGATGAGCAGGGTTACTTCTGGGTTTCGACTCCGCTGATCACTGCGTCTGATACAGAAGGTGCAGGTGAAATGTTCCGCGTCTCTACGCTGGATCTCGAAAACCTGCCGCGCACGCCAGAAGGCAAAGTGGACTACGACAAAGACTTCTTTGGTAAAGAAGCCTTCCTGACGGTCTCTGGTCAGCTCAACGGCGAAACTTACGCCTGTGCGCTGTCCAAAATCTACACCTTCGGCCCAACCTTCCGCGCCGAAAACTCCAACACCAGCCGTCACCTGGCGGAATTCTGGATGCTGGAGCCGGAAGTGGCGTTCGCTAACCTGGACGATGTCGCAGGTCTGGCAGAAGCGATGCTGAAGTATGTCTTCAAAGCGGTGCTGGAAGAGCGTCCGGACGACATGAAATTCTTCGCTGAGCGCGTAGACAGCGATGCGGTGGCTCGTCTGGAGCGTTTCGTCTCCGCTGATTTTGCACAGGTAGACTATACCGACGCGGTGGCAATCCTCGAGAAGTGCGGTGAGAAGTTCGAAAACCCGGTTTACTGGGGCGTTGACCTGGCGTCTGAGCACGAACGCTATCTGGCTGAGAAACACTTCAAGGCACCGGTTGTAGTTAAAAACTACCCGAAAGACATTAAGGCTTTCTATATGCGCCTTAACGAAGACGGTAAAACCGTGGCAGCGATGGACGTGCTGGCGCCGGGCATCGGTGAAATTATCGGTGGTTCGCAGCGTGAAGAGCGTCTGGACGTGCTGGACGCGCGCATGGAAGAGATGGGTCTCAACCCTGCAGACTACAGCTGGTACCGCGATCTGCGCCGCTACGGCACCGTACCGCATGCCGGTTTTGGTCTGGGCTTCGAGCGTCTGATCGCTTACGTGACCGGTGTTCAGAACGTTCGTGACGTGATTCCGTTCCCACGTACTCCGCGTAATGCCAGCTTCTAATCGGTAAAACAGAAAATGGCCAGCTCATGCTGGCCATTATTTTATTCTGCATTGTCAGTTTTCGTCAGCGTAAAGTCAGCATCTTTAAACCTTCTCCCCGTCACAACCACTACCTGTTACGTTTTGTTTCCGTGAAATATCCAGCCACAAAAAATAAACCCCATTCTTATTGCGATTAATACAACCTCAAGCAATAGCACAAATTTCAACCACTTTTTAAGCCATCCAGACGTCTTTACTGCGCCATAAGAAAAAGTGAGTCGTTTAAGGTCTGTTTATATGAAATGCCTTTATCCAAATTAATCATAAGGAATTCATATATATAGGAAACGCTCTGTTGTTTAATTCGCCAGTGACTTCTGAAGTTTGAGATGGTTCACAAAGTTCCGAAAAATACATATTTAGTTACACATATTTTCTTGTTGTTACTTAATCTTGAGATTTGTAGCACTTTGAGGCTAGCGAAACGCTTCGGTGAATGGAAAGATGCCTGTCAGATACATAAAGACACCAAACTCTCATCAATAGTTCCGGAAATATTTATTGACAGAATTTATTGACGGCAGTGGCGAGTGTCATAAAAAAACCAATGAGGGTAATAAATAATGATGAAGCGCAATATTCTGGCAGTGGTAATCCCTGCCCTGCTGGTAGCCGGTGCAGCTAACGCTGCAGAAATCTATAACAAAAACGGCAACAAACTGGATCTGTACGGGAAAGTTGTAGGTGAGCACGACTTCGTAACTTCAGGTGACAACACTGACAGCAGCGATGCAACCTATGCTCAGATCGGTTTCAAAGGCGAAACTCAAATTAATGACCAGCTGACCGGTTACGGTCAGTGGGAATACCGTGCGCTGGCAAGCCAGGCTGAAAGCAACCAGACTCAGCGTACCCGTCTGGCGTTCGCTGGTCTGAAAGCCGGTGATGCGGGCTCCATCGATTACGGCCGTAACTACGGTATCGTATACGATGTAGAATCCTATACCGATATGGCCCCATCCTTCTCTGGTATGACCTGGGCTAACTACTCTGATAACTTCATGACTGGCCGTAACTCTGGTCTGCTGACCTACCGCAACTCTGACTTCTTCGGTCTGGTTGACGGTCTGAGCCTGGGCCTGCAGTATCAGGGTAAAAACGAGCGTACCGACGTGAGAACGGCTAACGGTGACGGCTTCGGTACCTCTCTGGGCTATGAATTCGGCGAAGGTTTCGGCCTGATCGGTGCTTACAGCAACTCTGACCGTACTAATGCGCAGAGCGCTGACGGCAAAGGCGAGAAAGCTGAAGCATGGGCAGTTGGCGCGAAATACGACGCGAACAACATCTACCTGGCGACCACCTACGCTGAAACCCGCAACATGACCCGTGAAGCTGACGGTTCATTCGCGAACAAAACTCAGAACTTCGAAGTGATCGCTCAGTACCAGTTCGACTTCGGTCTGCGTCCGTCCGTGTCCTACGTTCAGTCTAAAGGTAAAAACCTGGCACAGCGTGGCACCTTCTCTGGCGGCGATGCTGACCTGCAGAAATTCGTTGAACTGGGTGCGACTTACTACTTCAACAAAAACTTCAACATCTATGTTGACTACCAGCTGAACCTGATCGACGACACCGACTACTCTCGTAACGTCGGCATCGTGAACGGTAAAGACGACCAGGTTGCAATGGCTGTGACCTACCAGTTCTAATCAGAACACCACTATGTTATATGCTTAATGAACAGGGCTTCGGCCCTGTTTTTTTATGTCCGACAGAAAATAATAGCGACTTTTGAAAAGCCGCACGCTTTTCGTCGCAAACGGTTGGCATTTTGTAAATCTACCGTTAACCTGATAGCGGATTTCACTTCTGTAATCACAATGGAACTTCGTCATGTTTGAGAACATTACCGCCGCTCCTGCCGACCCGATTCTGGGCCTGGCCGATCTGTTTCGTGCCGACGACCGCCCTGGCAAAATCAACCTGGGTATTGGTGTATATAAAGATGAAACCGGCAAAACTCCGGTACTGACCAGCGTCAAGAAAGCTGAGCAGTATCTGCTGGAAAATGAAACCACCAAAAACTACCTTGGTATTGATGGTATCCCTGAATTTGGTCGCTGCACCCAGGAGCTGCTGTTCGGTAAAGGCAGCGCAATTGTAAGTGACAAACGTGCCCGTACTGCACAGACCCCTGGCGGTACCGGTGCTCTGCGCGTGGCGGCGGATTTCCTTGCGAAAAACACCTCTGTTAAGCGCGTCTGGGTGAGCAACCCAAGCTGGCCAAACCACAAGAGCGTCTTCAACTCTGCGGGTCTCGAAGTGCGCGAATATGCTTACTATGATGCGGCAAACCACTCTCTTGACTTTGACGGCCTGCTGGCAAGCCTGAGCGACGCGCAGGCAGGCGACGTGGTGCTGTTCCACGGCTGCTGCCACAACCCAACCGGCATCGATCCAACGCTTGAGCAGTGGGAACAGCTGGCTAAGCTTTCTGTTGAGAAAGGCTGGCTGCCGCTGTTTGACTTTGCCTACCAGGGCTTCGCCCGTGGTCTGGAAGAAGACGCCGAAGGTCTGCGCGCGTTCGCAGCCGTCCATCAGGAACTGATTGTCGCAAGCTCCTACTCCAAGAACTTCGGTCTGTATAATGAGCGTGTAGGTGCCTGTACGCTGGTTGCGGCGAACGAAGAGACTGCCGATCGTGCATTCAGCCAGATGAAGTCAGTTATCCGTGCGAACTACTCTAACCCACCAGCACACGGTGCCTCTGTTGTTGCCACTATTCTGAGCAACGATGCGCTGCGCGCTATCTGGGAACAAGAGCTGAACGATATGCGTCAGCGTATCCAGCGCATGCGTCTGCTGTTTGTGAACACGCTGGCGGAGAAAGGTGCTGACCGCGACTTCAGCTTTATCACCAAACAGAACGGTATGTTCTCTTTCAGCGGCCTGACCAAAGAGCAGGTTCTGCGTCTGCGTGAAGAGTTTGGCGTGTACGCCGTGGCGTCTGGCCGCGTGAACGTTGCGGGTATGACGCCTGACAACATGGCGCCACTGTGCGAAGCGATTGTCGCCGTACTGTAAAATGCGCCCATAAAAAAGCCTGCGTTATGCAGGCTTTTTTTATTTCGGGTTACCAGACAGGCATTTCATCCTGAAGGAACGGGTTGTGGAGCCGTTCATAGCCCAGCGTCGACATCGGGCCGTGTCCAGGGATAAACGTCACGTCATCACCCAGCGGCAACAACTTCTGTTTAATCGACTGAATCAACTGCCCGTGATCGCCGCGCGGAAAATCGCTGCGTCCTACGCCACCTTTGAAAATCACGTCGCCGGAAATCAGCAGACGGGACTGGTCATCAAAGAAGACAATATGGCCTGGCGTATGCCCAGGACAATGCAACACCTGTAAAGTCACATTCCCTACGTTAACGCGCTCTCCTTCGTTTAGCCAGCGATCGGGCGTCAGAGGCTGACACTCATCAAGGCCAAACATGCGGCTTTGGGCAGGTAACCCCTGCAGCCAGAACTCATCTTCTTTTTCCGGACCAATCACCGGCACACCATAATGTTGTGCCAGCTCCGCCGCTGCGCCAACATGATCAAGGTGACCATGCGTCAGCAAAATTTGCATCAGCGTCACACCGCTGTCGGCGACTTCCTGCCTGATTTTCTCAGCGTCGCCGCCGGGATCGACAAGCGCGGCCAGTTTAGTTTGTTCGCACCAGATAAGTGAACAATTCTGGGAGAACGCGGTAACCGGAATAATACGATAGTTCATACTGCTCCTGTGTTTCGTTATTACCAGTGCCGGACCGGACCGGTATCAATATGCACAAAGTTGCTGCTGGGGTAATATCCTACACCACCTGCGCGCATAGATAACGCAGCTTTGCGAATATTGGCTAACGAAACGCCCTCAATATGGAAATCCATTGCCTGTCCCTTCGTGTGGTAGCTTTTTTTCGCTACCCCACGACTGTGGGCGCGCAGCTCATTATTGGTATCAATGGAACGATAACCCGAAATAAGCTGCACCGGCTTGCTGGTACCCAGCAGGCCCTGAAGGCGGAAAAGCTGGTCAAACAGTCCTGGATCGATGGCTTTTACTTTATTCGCGCGGAAATCACGGAAAAAATGGTTAAGTCTTGCTAATTCATCCTGAATATAGCCTCTGCCATCGAAGAACTCCGCTTTTAGCGACTCACCGGTGTGAAGATTGTTGAGCGTTAAAACTCGCGGACGAGGTGTCGAGAGGGTGGCAAATGCTGGCGTCGGCAAGATGGCCGCTGCGCCAAGCGCAACACCACCTAACGCCAGCAGTTTGCGGCGATTAGCGTCAAATTTGTCCATGATAATCAGGTCTACAGGTCAAAGAAATCGTAATATGCTTAGCGCACGAAGGGCACCATAACTGGCAAAACCGGGTACGTCAAGGCGCCCAACCCCAGTGAACACGCGGCTTACAGCGATATCGCCCCGTGTTCACCATAACTTACGACAATCATTTTTCCCGAACTGCTTCATTTACCTGATTAATTGTTCCACTTTTGGCAAAATTTGTGCACCGGATCGCGCGGTGAGATCATAATTGTAAATATCTGTACGGTACTGGGTACGCCCGTCTTCACCAACAAACGCCGTCAGGTAGTAGAGATTGACCGGAATATTGTGTCGGATATTCACGTAACGCGTATCCCCCTGTTTCAGAGCATCCGAAATACGGGTGTCGTTCCAGCCCGCATCCTGCAGCAGCATGTTGGCCAGCTCCGAGGCTTTATTCACGCGTACACAGCCAGAACTTAACGCACGGGTCTCTTTCTGGAACAGGTTGTGATTCGGAGTATCATGCAGATAGATCGCTTCTGAACTCGGCATATTGAATTTGTAGCGCCCCAGCGAGTTATGCGCGCCGGGAGCCTGCTGGAAACGGAACGGCAGATTCGACGGCGTGATCGTCGACCAGTCGACCATATAAGGATCAATCGCTTCTTTGCTGTTCCAGCCGCGCATCACCGTATAGCCATGACGTTCCAGATAACCCGGATCGTTCCACACCTTCGGCAGAATGTCTTTACGCGCCAGCGTCGGCGGCACATTCCACGGCGGATTGACCACCACGTTATTCAGCGCGCTGCTCATCAGCGGTGTTTTGCGATCCGGCCGCCCGACAATGACGCGCGACGCCAATACTTCGCTTCCGTTCTGGTAATAGACCAGCGAATACGCCGGAATGTTAACCATAATCCCGGTGGAGAGCGTGCCCGGCAGCAAGCGCAACCGCTGGATATTCAGCGCCAGCACCCCGGCGCGTTGCGCAGGTGAAACGTTCAGCCAGTCACGCGTTGATTTGCCGATTACGCCGTCCGCGCCCAGCCCCTGAGCCGCCTGGAATTGTTTAACCGCCGCAACCAGTTCCCGATCGTAAGCTGCGGGCTTATCACTCAACGTCTTCTCTTTTACGGAGGCTGACGGGCTAACCACCGCGTCTTGCGCCTCATCGCCTGGAAGGGCTATCTTCGGTCCGGTTTCCAGCAGGCCGGAGCGTTTCAGAATTTCACGCAGGGCGGGAACATCGCTGCTCCATTGTCCCGGACGCAGCGTCGCGGTACCGCGCATTTGCGGCCACGGGCGAGAATCCGCCACCAGCGTAAGCAGCGACTGATGCATCGTGGCATATTGCGGATGCGCCGGCGCGAGGCTGGCAATAAACTGCGGCAACTGGCCGTTGTCCAGAGCCAGTTGCCACTGATTAATCACTGACAGGGCTGGCGTCGCCAGCTTATAAGGCTTATCACTGTACAACCAGCGGTTGCCGTTGACCGGAATACCTGCCACAAAGTGCAGGTAGCCCATCATGGCGTCAGACAACACCACATCCCGTGCCTGACCGGTAACCGCCGGGTCGGTTAACAGTTCCACCCACTGCGTAAACTGAGGCTGGAAACCTGCTATCGCCACTTCCGCCAGCTGTTGCTGGAAGGCGCGCACGGCATCCCGATTTTCCCACATGGGTTTCATATCGCGCGCAGCATACAGCAGTGCAAGCTGGTTAATATAGGCGGGTGTATATCCGGCAGGAAGCCCGGAGCGCAGCTGCTGACTAAGAGACGCTGCGTCGATACCTTCTGGTAACGGTCTGATGCCAGCCATAATAGCCGTCGCCGGAGATTGATCCAGCGGTTGCGACAGCGACGTCGGCTGTGCGCCGGTCGTGGCGGAGCTGTCAGTCGGCACGATTTCAGGCTCATCGGCCTGAGCGGTTAACAGTGGAGCAAACATCACTGTCAGGCACAAACCGAGTGCTGACAGCTGACGACCACATTTATTCTTTAGCAACATCCCTTGCCCCCTGTTTTCTCACGACATGCCCATCACTCTGGGGCTTTTCTTCATTATAGAAAGGCTTAAACAGTGTTGCCTTACCTTATGTAAAGAAGCTTAAAGATAACGCAGCGGAAGAAAGAAGTTAAGTGATAAGAGAAACCCCCGCAGCAGGAAAGCTGCGGGGGAAGACATTACTCTACGGTTAAGAGAGTATTGATGTGATAACTTAATAGCCGGGTCCGGGTATTGTAGTCCTGCCCCTCAAACGTTATCACGCCCTGATAACTCCCCTCAGGTAACGACGGATTGTCGCTTGCGTAATAATCCAGTTGCGGTTTATTACGTGAAGTTTCGCAGACAACTGCGTTGTTAAACGGAACAGTGACACATCCCTCTGTCTGTCTGACACCTTTAAATACCACACGATAAACTACACCGTTCTCATCTTTCATCGGCACGGTCAAGGTCGTGGCTGGCTGATTTGAACGTCCGCTTACATATAAAGATGTTGGGCCATCCGTATCACCTGTGGCAATAAATCCGACCGAGATATAATCCGTAATAACGTCACCTTTATAGCGTCCTGATGCCCCTGTGATATTCCAGTCATAAGAGACAACATCAAAGAAAGTCACACTGCTGTCTTTCAGCGTGGTACCGCCTGCCGTAGCCGTTACCGTCACCGCCCCCCGGGTTCCGCCTTTCAGGGTGATGCTTGTTTTACCGGAACTGTCAGTCGTGCTTTCCGTTGCAGACAATGTATTCATAGTGGTTGTCCAGGTGACAATTCCCCCCTGTACCGGGTTACCATTAGCATCATTTACTACTGCGGTATAGGTAACCCCAGTCCCGTTTATCATCACACGGGTGGAAGACGGCGTCAGAGAGACCAGCGCTGCTGTTTTAACATCCCCGATAAATGTCACCGCACCGTCGGTTTTCTTACCGCCGGGATTCATCGCGGGCGTTGCCGTCACCTTCACCGTGCCCGCTTTCACTGAGGTTCCCGCAGTGGTCGCCGTGCCATTTACATCTGTATTGCTGCTGGCTGGCGCAAGCGTCACGCCGTCCTGAGAGCTGCTCCAGTTCAGGGGGGCCCCCGTCAGTACATTATCGTTCGCATCCGTCACCGTGGCTGTCCAGACGATCGCATCGGCACCGTCAGCCACCGCCTGCGTTTTATCTGCCTGGATGTCGGTGACCTTCGCCGTCGCCTGGTTACCCATGACCTGCAGCGTCTGCTCCTTATGACTGGTTCCAGTGGTGGCCGTTACGTCGATACTGCCCGCCTTCAGGGTGGTAAAGGTGACAACCGCCTGACCCAGCGTATCCGTCACCGACGAGTTGGCGCTAAAGTTGCTGCTGGATTCACTGCTGCTCCAGTTCACCGTCGCGCCGGCCACCGGATGGTTGTGCGCATCTCTGACCTGCGCCGTCAGCGTCACGGTATCTTTCCCGGCAACAATATCCGTCAGTTTGTCTGCCGTCAGGTCTCTAACCTGCGCCGTGCCGCTGTCCGCCGTAAAGCTCAGATCGGCAAGTGACTGAGTGGTCCCGTTAGAATCCGCTATCACGGTATATTTCGCCACCTCCTCTGAAGTGAGTTGAACCTGCGCTACGCCGCGGGCATCCGTTTTACTGCGATTGACCGACAATTTCCCTGTGGCGGGTGACACCTGCCAGTTCACATCCGAATCGGCCAGCAGGTTACCGTTTTTATCGGTAACCGTAGCGCTGACGATAATGGCATCCGAACCGTTGGCCAGTGCAGAAGGTTTATCGCGGGTCATGGAGGTGACATGCGCTGTCGCAGCGTCCGCCATGAAGGTCACCTTATCCGCCGCCTTCGGCGTCGCCTCGCTGGTCTGTGCCGTTACCACCACATCGCCCGCCTTAACGGAGGTTATCGTAATCTGCGACGTGCCGTCTGAGGCGCTGAGGGTCTGTGCGGCACTGAGCTTCACCTCGCGGTTATCCGCCGACCAGTTCACCGTCGCGCCCGCGATCGCGTTCCCTTTCGCATCTGTCACCGTGGCTTGATAGGTGATGCTGTCCGTGCCGTTTGCCAGCGCCTGCTTTTTATCAGTGATAATCTGGCTGATCACGGCCGAGTGGATATCCGCCACAAAGGTGATCGGGTTCGTTTCCTGCGTGGTCCCGTTGACTTCTGCATTCACCGTAATGGTGCCGGTTTTTGGCGATGTCAGGGACAACACCGCATTACCGCTGCTGTCAGTGGTCGATGTTTTTGTGGTAACCGGGGTATCGTCCATTTTCTGCACCGTCCAGTTCACCGTCACGCCGGAGAGCGGGTGGCTGTAGCCATCCGTGACCTGTGCCGTTACCGTGTTCGTGTCAGCATTATTCGCCACTACCCTGTCTTTTTCACTGTCAACCGCCACCACTTTTGCCGAGGACATATCAGCGGTGAACGTCATTGATGATGAACTGAGGGCATTGCCGCCCTGTAATTGCGCCGTCACCACCGTGGTGATGACATCCTTACTGGACACCTGGATTTGCGCGGCGCCGGACTCATCTGTGCTGGTCTGAGAAGCAGACAGTACCGCCTGAGCACTGTCGGCAGACCAGTTCACCACGGCGTCTTTCAGCACCTTGCCGTACTGATCTGTCACGTGTGCCGTCAGGGTGATGGGCGCGTTGCCGCTCGCCAGCGCGCTGTTTGCGGAGGTTTCGAGCGTTGCCAGCTGCGGTAAAACGACCGTCGCCTCTTCAATCAGCTTCGCGGTAGCCAGTGTTATGGCGCCATCAATTAGCGGTTGAATGGTCAGGGTGTCCGGCGTAGTGCCGCTGGTCAGTGTGGCCGAATAAATGCCTCTGCCGGATTCCGTAAAGGTCCCTATCGTCGGCGCCTTCCCGGTCGTTGCCTCCACGGCTTTCGCGGCAGCGGTGACCGATGAGGTCAGCGTGGCCGTCAGCCGTGAAGCCAGGCCCGTTGCAGCTTCTCCCGCGCTGGTTTTAAGCGTTACGCTCACCACGGCAGGGCTTTTCCCGTCTGCCGGCACCTTCACCGGCGAAATGGTCGTTGTGGACTGCAACGTACTGATATCAATGCCGTTCACCGTGACGCTCATCTTCTCCGGCGACGAGGCATTGCCCTTTTTATCCCACGCGGTGGCGCTCAGGGTGTAGCTGTTACTGCCACTGCCCAGCCAGGCTGGCAGCGTCATGATAACCTGTTCCGGGCTGCTGCCCGCTGTGATTTTCCCGCCGTGGCTGAAGAAGCTATCACCCTGCCATTCAATGCGGTCGAGACCGTGCTTCGCTTTCACTTTTGCCGTCATGACCTGCTTTGACTGCTCCGCCCCTTCCAGTTTCGCTGGCAGTGAGAGGGAAATCAGCTCCTGCTTGCGGTACTCCAGCACGATGTTGTTGTTGCGATCGACCAGATCCATTCGGCCCCCCTGCAAGGTGCGGCGCAGTGCCACCTGCGACGGGTCGAACTGAGCACTCAGGGGCACACCCGGTGTCCAGGTCAGGGCCAGATTCACCTGGGTGTCATTTCCACCGCTCTTGCCCATCTTCTGGTTAAGCCCCATCGTCACCAGCGGTACCGGGGTGTAGTTCACGCCAAGCGTGACGGCATACGGATCTTTTTGTCTGTCGTCTTCGTCATCGCCAGACAGCCCGACGCTGTGACCAAAATATTGTTCGTACATAATATTCGCACCCAACTGCGGATATGCCGGTAAATAACCGGTGGCACGAATATCAAATCCGTTTGCAGCACGCTCGTCGTAATCGTCATAGCGGGAAGAGGAGATCCAGTCGCTCAGACGGAAATAACCGTTCGCGGACAGTTTCAGGTAATCCCATCCCAGTTCGGTACCAACACCAAGACGCTGATGCTGATTACCGGAAACCTGCCGGTCGTAGAAAATATTGGTTCCCCACATCCATTCCTCGTTAAAATGGCGATAGCCAAAACCGCCATTGATACTATTACGGTCATCGTGACGACGACCACCCAGTTGGGTGAAAAGCAGATTTTCTTTTTCGTTATATATCGGAACCAGTAAATCCAGTTCGGAATCATTAAGCGTGAAATGTTCGTCAGTACTGATATTCACCCGGGCGGTACCAAACTGGCTCAACCACGCCTGCACGCTGGAGGCCGCTTTGCCGGTAGCGGCGTTGACCACTGTGTTGCCCAGCGCGTCGGAGGCGTTGTCACTGCTGAGCAGAGAACCAGCCTGCACTGCAGCCTGCGCGACGTTGTCTGCTCGTTGCGCTGAATTTTTTTCCGTTTCTTTTTCAGGGGAGGAACGTGTTTCCTGGGCGCTGGCATTAAAGACCGGAGAGAGATAAAACAATGAGGAGGGCGGGAGTAACTGCAGTACAATCTGTATGCAGGCAAATAGTTTCCTGACGTTGGGTTGCATATAACGGGGTCCATGAATTATATAGTCCATATTAATCCCGAATCTTACCGTTCCATTAACGCCTCATTCAATCAACTCAGGGCGTAACCCAAAACAATAAAACACGGCTTTAATTCATGGGGAAAATATCAGCATGCCGCTTCCGTTTAAAATTGCTTTAAGACATTAATATAAATAGATAGCATGAATACAAATAAACAATAAACTCATTTTTTACTGGGCTTATTTTTTCTTATTTTAATTTTCAGTACATTTAAATAAAAAACGCAACCCCGAAAGGTTGCGTTAAAAGAGAACGTATTGATTACGATGCGTCAGCCGTACCAGGCAATGATTCCGGCGGCTGCGGCGCAAAACCGCGCAACCCGACAACGTGTACGTGCTCACTGTTCTGGAACACCTTACGCACCAGTTTATAGGTGGTCCCTTTTTCCGGGCTGATGTTTTCCGGTGCCGCAATGATGAGCTGCATATCGAGACGTTCGCAAAGCTCAAACAGCGTGGCGATGGATCGGGCATCAAGACGCGCCGCTTCATCCAGGAACAGCAGTCGGCATGGGGAGATGTCTTTCCCGCGCAGACGACGCGCTTCATCTTCCCAGCTCTGTACAACCATCACCAGAATCGACATCCCGGTACCAATTGCTTCACCGGTCGAGAGCGCCCCGGATTCCGCACGCAGCCAGCCGTCGGAGCCACGGTTTACCTCAACTTCCATCTCCAGGTAGTTACGGTAATCCAGCAGCTCTTCACCGATGGTTTGTGGCGTACGCTGCCCCATATCAATCTGCGGGTTCAGGCGCTGATACAGCTTCGCCAGCGCTTCAGAGAAGGTCAGACGGTTGCTGTTGAACAGGTCCTGATGCTGCTCATGTTGCTCAGACAGCACTTCCAGCAGCGTCGCGTGGGCTTCACGCACGTTGACGTTGAGGCGCACGCTGTTCACCTGACCAAACGACACGCTCTGCAGTCCCTGGTTCAACTGGCGAATACGGTTCTGCTCGCGCTGAATGGTTTTGCGGATGATATTTGCCACGCTGCGGGAGCTGATCGCCAGCTTCTGCTCACGGGAGGTCAGCTCTTCCGTCAGGCGTCCCAGTTCGATCTCCATCTGCTCGATGGCTTCAACCGGATCGTCGGTACGGATAATGTCCTGACGAATACGCTCGCGCAGGTGCTGGTAAACCGCCACGAAGAACTGAATTTTACGTTCCGGACGTTTCGGATCCTCTGACATCCGCAGAACATCGCGCAGATGCTCGTTATCCGCCACCGCCAGACGCAGCGCACCCAGCGCCTTATCCGACATGGAACGCAACTCATCGGCAGAGAGGTAAGCCAGTTCACGGCGGTGCAGACGACGCTCAACGTTATTGTCTTTCACCATCCTCATGACCGCGCACCAGCCCGCCTTCGCGCTCACGACCTGCTCACGCATTTCATGGTAGTCACGCTCCAGCTTGCGCAGGCGACGGGTCAGGTTATCCATTTCCGCTTCACAGAAGGTCAGCGCTTTTTCCAGCTGATTGCGACGTGCGCGGTTATTACTGAGCTGGGCATGCAATTCGTCACGACGAATGCGCGCCCGCTCTTCTGCCCCGCTGTCAGCACGCACGCCGATGTCCTGAAGCTCTTTGTGCAGATCGTTGAGCAGCTCTTTCTTGGTATCGAAGGAGCTTTTCAGTGAAGCCAGCACCTGGTTGTACTGGTTCAGCTGAGCGGAGTGGCTGCGCATCGCTTCACGGGCGCGGGTACGTTCCGCTTCAGCCTGCTCAAGGCGCTGACGCAATTTTTCGTTCAGATCGCTGTTACCGCTCAGCATTTCGGCCGAGTCGGAGTAGCCGAAGTGGGCACGGCGCTGCACCACTTCCGTCAGGGCAAACGCCTGCTGGCGCGCTTCTCGCTGCACCTGCTGCGACCAGGCATAATCTTCTTTTAACTGCTCGAACTGTTCCGGGTCGCTCTGCAGCACAGACACGACGGGCTCCAGCTTCGCCAGCTGGTTACCGTGCTGCTGCACAAAGCGGGCGGCTTCCTGCGCTTCATCCAGACGTTCCTGGATCTCATCCACACGGTCAGCCAGCGTGTCATCGGCCAGCAGATTCAGGCGCGGCAGGATACGGTTAAGGGCCGCAACGCCCTCTTTCGCCTGCTCGAACTGGACGCGGCTCTGCTGGTTATCACTTTCGTGCGCGGCAATCGCACGCTCCAGCTCACCACGGCGGGTGTTGAGCTTGCGAATTTCCGCTTCCGGGTCAGCTTCAAAGGCCACGGCCAGATGGCTACCGATAAAGCGGCTGAACGCCTGGTGCAGGCGCTGGGTTTTCTGGACGTCAAACGACAGGGTCGCAAAACGTTCAGACAGCGTTTCACGTTCGGCGTGCAGGCTTTCAATGCGACTTTCACGCGCGGCGCGGCCAAACAGCGGCAGTTCCGGGAAGCGGGAATAACGCCACTGGCGATCGGCGATTTTCACCACCACCGCTTTTTCCAGCTCATCGACGCTGAATACGCTGTCATCAAATGACTGCGGATCCCCTTCAATCAGGTAGAGATCTTCCGGGCAATCCTCCAGACCGGCAAGCTGCTCAGAAATCAGCGACAGATCCGGAACCACAATCGCGTTACGCGACGGGCCATACAGCGCCGAGAAGTACGGCGCATCATCCAGACCGACATCGTCATAAATTTCAGACAGCAGCACGCCGCCAAAACGCTCCGCCAGGGCATTGAGACGCGGGTCTTCCGCACCGCCCGGCTGGCTTAAGCGCTCAATTTCTTCGTCGACGTCACGCTTGCGCGCGCCCACTTCATCACGCTCAACAATCGCCTCGCGCTCGCGCTCCAGCAACTGCTGCAGGTATTCAGTGACTTCCTGGCTGGATTCGAACTGCTCGCCACACTGCTCACTCAGTTGGTTAAGGCTGCTCTGGGCCGCCAGCCAGACCGGCGCACGCTGCAGCAGCGCTTGCGAGCGGGACTGAAGCTGCTCCAGCTCCTGGCGCAGGGTCATGCGCTGTTCGCTGGCGCTGGATACGGAATCGGAGAGCGCGGCAATACGGGCTTCCAGCTCCTGATGCAGGGCTTCAAGCTCGTCGAAATCGTAATTTTTTCCCTGCCGCTTGCAGAACTCCGCCAGCAGACGCTCGGCTTCCTGCTGCTCGCGCAGGCGCTGCTCCAGCTCGTTAAGACGCATACGCAGCGGCTGAACCTGCTCGGCCAGATGGCGCTGGTTCACGCCGTCGCGCAGCAGCTCGCGGGCAACGTCCCACGCTTCGTTACGGGCCAGCGGGCCGTTAATCGCCACCACCAGCTGATAAGCCTGCTCAAACTGGCTGTGCGCCGTTTGCGCGACGCTCATTTTCTGTTCGAGGGAGAGCAGTTTTTCCGTTGCTTCCTGCTCCTTTGCCTGGAAGGTTTCCAGCCATTCGTCGGCGCTGTCAGGCGTTAAGTCGGGCAGATGGCACAGCTCTTTTGCACGCTGTAACGCCTGCAGGGCCTGGGTGTACTGAATCGCACGTGTCTGCTGCACGTCCAGCGCCTGCTGGTAATCGGCAAGCTGGCTTTTCAGCTCATCCACTTCCAGCTCGGCGGCTTCGGCGCGGGCTTCGTTCTCTTCCTGCATCTCGGCGGCTTCGGCCACCACTTCATTTTGCTCTTCGAGACGAATTTGCAGTTCATCGAGATCCGCTTCATAGCGCTCGATTTTTTCCTGCTGACGCAGTGCGGTTTGCACCAGGTTCAGGTGATCGCTGGCAGCCTGATAATCGGCTTCCAGATCGCCCTCAGCACCGTTGTGTTCGCCCAGTTCACGCGCCATTTCAACGTGCTTATACTGCTCGGCCACCAGCTGTTTACGGGAGGTAAAGAGCTCGCGACGATACTCTAATGCCTGATCGAGATGCACCCGGCGCTCGTTGGCGTGACGCATGTAGTCCGCCGCCACGTAGTTGGTGGCCTCGCTGATCAGGTGTTTAAACAGATCGCGGTCAGACTGGGT